>Ga0075163_10002848_pt1 | contig 23248 bp, 23 predicted proteins | sample JI1023141ADNA_FD_71478 | JGI IMG/M metagenome (GOLD analysis project Ga0075163, IMG submission 71478) | Wastewater effluent complex algal communities from Wisconsin, to seasonally profile nutrient transformation and Carbon sequestration -... | ecosystem: Engineered > WWTP > Effluent > Algae... | reverse complement strand
CTCTTATGAAATGAGCCAAGCATGTACTGCTTGATATATTAAAGTAGTTGGAAAGATTCCTATAACCAAACAATGGTAACATGTTACCATTGTTTATCTCTTATGAAATGAGCCAAGCATACAATATTTGATATATTAAAATAGTTGGAAAGATTCCTATAACCAAACAATGGTAACATGTTACCATTACCATAAAATATATTTAAAAATGATAAGACAAAAAAATGAAACCAACACAAATTAGTTTTTAAAGTTAAAGATATTATATGAAGTTATTTAAGAGCAATATAGATACACCATTTAAATGTTATGAGTGTAATAAATCATATTCACATATGTCAGGTCTATGCAAACATAATAGTCTGTATCATAAAAATGTGGATGATGATGAAAGAGAATATCTCGAACTTATGCTAGGTATTAATTCTGAAGTAAAGCTAACAGATTGTTTGTATAATATAGATTTAGATGATTTGGAGTATTCACTGAATTTAGGTTCAGAAAAATTAGAATTATCAAGTGATTATCAAGATCAAAATTATACTTATATATAAAAATAATAATTATAGGAATAAAATATTGTGTTAAGAAATGTAAATTAAAAATGTATTATAAATTAAATGCAAGAAGAAAATAATAAACTGCATAATTGTGATAAGTGTACAAAATCATTTGCACAAAGATCTGGTCTAAGTCGTCACAAGAAACTTGTACATAATCAAAATGACAACCAAAATGTTGACAATGATAGTGATAATGATGATGATTTAATTCCAAAGAATCGGGAACTTTTGGAAAAGATAATGATGGATACTGGTTTTACGGCTGATACTGGTAGACAGCTATCTAAATTTAAAATAGATACTTTTCAAGATCCTGAAGATTATGAGGTATATACAACATATGAATTAAATCCAAATTATCGGTCAGAATCAGAATCAGAATCTGAAGAAAAAGATTTAATTAAAAATCCTTATAAAAATCTTAATACAAATTCTGACATTACAGATGGTGTATCAAGTCTACAATTTATTAAAAATCTCCAAGCCATTAATAATAGACACAATACTTTTAAGAGTAGTAACAGTAGCAACGGTAGCAGTAACAATAACATTAATGGCAATAAGAATAAGGATTATGTGTTAGCTGATCCATATGCACCACCAGGTTCTTCGTCATCGATGAGAAAGATGCGTGAAAAACCAGATGTTACAAAACCGATGAATAAAAATCAGTTAAAACAGATGTATGGAAATAATCTAAATTCAGAGTATGAATTTAAGGGTAATCTCTTTTATGAGAAGGATTACGATAGTGAGGATGATAGTTTCTATGATACCAAGATGATGCCTACAAATGAAAGAGTATATGGTAATAATAATGATAGAGTCTGTAGCATCAATAACAATAACAATAATATTGACAACAACAATGACAACAACAATGATAATGGTAGATATACGGCTAATAATATTAACAATATAGATTCTGATGGTGATAGAATAGTAGCATTACCACCGCTATCATTCATGGTCGAACCAAAAATTAATCAGAATCTAGTTAAAGCGAAACCTGTCTTCTATAAGAATGGTAGTCAGACTATTAAATGCATCGTACCAGAGGATTATATAACATGTTTAACAGAATGTTTTAATAGCTCTGTAAAAGCTGTAGTTTATATAAAGAATTGTGGAACAGCAACAGATCAATGTGAATCTGAGTTTAGGCTAGTTAAGAAGATCTATTTTGAGGGAAAGAAGAAATCGGATATTCCTTTTAGGGTATTAGATCTTACCAGATGCAGACTTGAATTTTTAGATGGTGATATGATGTGGAGAGCAGATTCAAAAGGTCAATTAAGCAGTAAGATTATATGTGATAATCTTATGAATGCATTTTTAAAATTAAATAATGATATGATAGCGAAAATCTTAGGTCCAGTAGATTGTGATACGAGAGAAGCTTTATTAGATGAATATCAAATAAATAAAACTCAGGAACATGCTCATCTATTAAGTACGACAAAGACAAGATTAAAATTAATTAAAAGAGTGGCCGAATTTATTCATAATTTACCAGAAGATCAGATCATCACCTAATAAGGGCGGATCGCCGCCCTTATAAAACTAAAGAGACCCTGCTCTATTGGACCTGCTGCGCAGGTCGGGTTTGTTTTATAAGGGCAGATCGCCGCCCTTATGAACCCTGCTCTATTGGACCTGCTGCGCAGCAGGTCCAGTTTGTTTTATAAGGGCGGATCGCCGCCCTTATGAACCCTGCTCTATTGGACCTGCTGCGCAGGTCCGGTTTGTTTTATAAGGGCAGATCGCATCCCTTATGAATCCTGCTCTTTCTGCCCTCGCTGCGCCGAAGACATGCACTAATTACAGTCGTGAGTCTAGTTATGGAGAATTATATCTTTGGATTTAAAAAATGATTTAATAAAACATTTTCACATAGACATGAATACAGATATGAACACTGACATGAATACAGATATGGACACGGATCTGAAAGTATATTTTAAGGGATTTGGCACATTTTTAATGGCTCCACTAGTATATCACGCAATCCTCGATAAGAATGTATCTAATAATGTTGCACTTAAATTCAGTTCTGCTATTGGTCTTTTAATGATTACGACTGCATTAATTGATAGTCCACCACCTGTTGATGAAGAAGAGAACGAATATAAAATGACATATGACACAGTATCATATTGCATTAAGACTTTATCAACAATAGGAATAGGAGGATCATTAATCTGGTACGTTTTAAAGCATTAAAATATAATATAAAATTGATTTATATATTATAATTTATTTTATATGGAATAAGGAAACAAGACAAATTATGACCGAACAAAAAGTAGATATCTTACCTTTTGGTTTTAATAGAGGAATTAAGCAGATGGATAATATAGTAGACAGAATAGATAATATATCTGAAAAAATGGACAATATAACTAATAAAATTGACAAAATGATAGATAAAATAGATAATATATCTGAAAAAATGGACATGATAATCAAAATTATTGACAGAATGAATAAGAGAATGGATCATTTAGATGAAAAAAAATATAAATGGTGTAAATTTAGGAAATATGAAAAGTTATATCAACCTAGTGGATATACTCCAATGAGTTATGCTACCGGAGTTTTACACCTTTCTTGTTTGAGAAATGAATCCTTATCATATTAAAATATATATTTATAAATAAATTGATATTTTGTTTATTCTGATTTTTCATTTTCAAATTAGATAAAGAAAAATGGTAAAAATCTATGTAGCAGAAGCTAAACGTGAAAATAGAAGAGAGTATCAATTTATTGGCTTTTACACAGACTTAAATTATCTAGGTTTTACTTGTGCATTTAATGAAACTCGAATGGGATATGAAAACTATTCAGGTAAGATTGAAAAAGTACGATATCGCGTATATGAGTCTAGTGCTATGAGAGAAGTAGATGATTATTCACAATTGTTAAAAGATAATTTCGATCTGGGAGAATATACGGTCTTAACACAAACAGACTTAGTAGCCCTTTTTAAAACTGAAGACTAAAGAGACAAAAAAGCCCCTAAAGGTGGCTCCCTTGCGGTCGATAGACTAGGGGAAAAAACTCTACCCGATAGCTTTTTTGTCTCTTTAGTCTCTTCATTTTTAAGAAAAAGCTATTGTAGCCATATTATAGTTTAATGTAGCTGTTGTAGCTGTATTCTAATAAAAAAAATCTATCTTTCTCCTATAGATCCATTCTCATCTGAATCTCATGCTTGTGAAATCCAAGTTTAGCATAGAAGCCACTAGTATCTTCCTTTGTATCTAAGATTACTTTGTACGCATTTAAATCTTTTGCTCTCTTAATTAAATGTTCGACAATCTGCTTTCCTAAACCTAAACCTCTTGCCTTTTCAGCAACAACGATATCTTCAATATGTCCAACAACTGCTCCACCATGGATAAATTTTTGCTCTATTAATAATGTTCCTGCTGCCAATATAACATCATTATTGGAGGCATTCTTATCATTGACTCCCACTAATACATAGATTTCAATATTCTTACATTCCTCTATATTCTTAAATAATAAAAACCATTTACTATCAGAGATAGTTCCAACAGTTGTAAGTTGTTCAAGCAAGGAGAGATATTGCTCTTTATCATCGATACTTAACTTTCGAATCATTTACAAATATATTTTATCAAGGATATGTTTTTATATAGTTCTAACGCGACTCTTTTTATTTTATGTAGATTACTCTTTATAAAATCTTCATCACATCTTGGACACATCAAAGATTTAACATTCACCACACTCTTATCATTTTTAACCCTACAAAGAGCGAAAAGCTATAAGTTATAACATAACTACAACTGAAAAACTATAAAATCTTAAAGATTAAGCGAAACTAAAAATTAAGTGAAAATCAAGCGAAAAATTAAGTGAAAAATTAAGCGAAAAATTAAGTGAAAAATTAAGCGAAACTAAAGTGAAAATTAAGAGAAGCACCGGACTCGCGCAGCGAGTCCAATAGGGAGGGTTCATAAGGGCGGCCCTCCGCCCTTACTTGTTGCGGTAGATAGAATCAATATGGACTACTCTTTTAGGGTGTTTTAAACCTTTTTGAAAATCTTTATCTTTAAATGCTTCGTATGACAGTTTCGGGCAATCCATCATAGAAGCATATACATTGATTGAATTCTTTAATCTTGCGGCATCGATAAGTTTTTGTGCTTTTTCATAAGGAATTGCATTCATTGTTAAGTCTAAATGCTGTATAGATTCGTGTTCTTTAATTAACTTTATAAATGGCTCTGGATCCGTAAAAAAATTAGGTTTCTCACCCATATCGAATGTCGACTTGTAATAACCAACATCTAAGAGTCTTAGCTGCCTAAGTTTTAAAGCAAATTCAACGATCTCAGTCGAGGAGTTATCCGTTAATCTATTCGAATTCAGAGAGAATCGTTTAAGCTGTGTACTATCAGATGCAGCCTTTAAAAGCAATCTGCATCCAGCGTCTTTAATTCGGTTTACACCTGCATAGAAGGTCTTTAATGTTTTTATATTATTCTTTAAGAATCTGGCTAGATCAGCAGCTCCAACTTCTGTAATACCATTTGAATCTAAATAAATATGTTTTAAAGCAGAATCTTTTAATTCTGCTAATTCTTTAACACCTTTATCTAAAAGACCACAATTGTCGAGGTCTAATAAAGTGATCGTCCTATTTATATTTAACATTTTAATCATTGGAGGTATACCTTCAGCTAAAATGGGATTACGCTTTAACCATAAAGCATTTGCCACCCTATTTTCACAGAATGCAGATGCTAGAATCTCCATCGCTTCAGGACCGATACAATTTCCTGCTAGATACCAGGTCTCAATTGGTGGTAATCCCGTCTTAATTAAGTTTGCCATACTATAAGCATGTTTTTGATCTTTGTCGAATGCTATGTTATTACCTAATAAGAAATGCTTTAAATAGTGAGTATTAGCTAATGCATTGCATAGATCTACTATATAGGGACCAACTACCTGTTTACATAAATCTACTGCATCTGGACGTAATGCTCCTTTAAAAAATTCTTTATTATCGGCTAAGATGCCTTTATCACTCTGTAAGAATTTGAATACTGGATTTAAATGCTCGATCGAAGATACGGTTACTGGCATCGGAGTTGGATTCTTAACAGCATCTGAAATTGGTGTTTCATTATCTTTGTCTTTCATAAATTCCTTTTTAACCATTGGTCTATTCTTTAAGAGACAACATGTTGCTTTTCCTTTCGCCTTTAATTCATTTTCTTTAATCTTATTCTCAATCTCTTTACGCGAACTTTTTGTTACTGCATGATATTTGGTAAATGCATTATTTATAACTGCTGGATCCCTGCTATCATTCTCATTATATAAAAGATTAGCTACTTGTCTACCAAGATTACTATACTTGCTTTTAACACTCGGAATAAAACCTGAAAGTGAGAATCCGGCCTGAGTCATGCCATGATAAGACTTGTTCCAATCATTTGGAGCAGAATTTGCTACTCTTTTTGCTAGAGTTATTTCATCTTTAGCATCTTTAACTTTCTTCTGTTTTTCTTTAATTTCAAATTCGATATAATTGGTTAATCCTTTAATATCTTTAAGTGGAAGGGCTGTATTCTCTGGATAACTAGGTTTTAATGGATATAATCTTTCAACTTTCCTTTTTTCATCCTTATAATCGATAGTGGCTGCCTTAATAAGCTCTAATAAATGTGGTGCTGATTGCGTCATTATACAAGCGCTCTTTACTCCTAATTGTGATAATGCGAATTTAAGAAGTTCATCTGCTGGTTTATCGTTGAATACTCCACGAGTTAAGACAGAATGTGCTTCAACACTGATATTTTCGGAGAAACAATATTGTAATAGAGGTTGTAATTCTGAATCGGATAGATAAGGATGTATTTCCAATTGATTAACATGTGGTTTAATTCTAGCAATCTTTAATAATTCCTTTAATGCCCCTTCAGAATGATTTGATACACCTATCTTATCTATCTTCTTCTTAAGATATAGCTCTTCTAACGTTTGCCAGACATAATAAGGACAAGGATGATGCAATAAGACGGTAATTTCCATGTTATTTAAGGCATGATTCTTTTTAAGTCTAATCTTGGATACACCATCCATAATATCCGCTGCAATTAAATCCATTGGTTTATCTTTCTTATGCCAATATTTAGTCGTAACACTTATCTTATCATCTTTAGCTGCTAATTGTGCTAATACTTCACCTAATTCATGTTCATTATGATATAGTCTTGCAGTATCAAATTGCCTAATACCATGATGGTAGGCTGTTTTAACAGCATTACTAAGTTCAGAGCCATGTAATCGATAAGTACCGAATCTTAATTTGGTTAATTTGGAATCTTCCATTGAAAACTAAAGAGACTAATTAATCCCTAAAGTTTTTTTTAATATGAACATCATTTTTTTTTAATATCAAAGTTCGCCAATATTTTCGTTATTTTTACGATTGATTTTACGATTGATTAATAGTAAAAAAATAATTCCTGATACAAGGTCCAGGAATTATTTTTTACGATTAATTAATCGTAAAAGAATTAGAGTTCTTTTACTATTTTACATATTGATTCTTTAATCACTTTCATCAAGACTCTTTCCTTCGATCTGCTCTTTCTGCCCTAAATCTTTACCAGAAAGAGTTTGAAACTCCATCATAGCCTTATGATATTCACTTTCTAGTAAATCATTTGGGGCATATTTTAAGGCTTCTTCGATCTCCGAAAATTTTTTGTGTAAGGAAAGTTCTCTAGCTTTCTTCTCATTTAAATAGTTTCTGAATTGTTTCGTTAGTAAGGCTTCTGTATTTCCTTCTAAGAAGAAAGGTATTTGTACATTGGTTGTAATACCACTATCAAAATATACCGTACAATATTTATAGGTGGTAGTTACAGCAGCAACCTTAGTCCAATCAAATACGAACATAGTATTCATTGCAAGTTCTGCATCATGTTTATCTTTTTCTTCTTTTGTATCTTTATCATCTTTATCTAAATCATTAATATTATCAGAATCTGTGTCCATATGAGGTAACAATATAACACTAAATGTGAAATTTAGTTTATGCTAATTCAATTTTTTTAATAGCTGCAGAGATGAAGATATTAAAAAATTGAAATATCTTTATTTTTAGATTTCACAAGAAAAACATATTAGAAATGGATAATCTAGATTTACACGATAATAATAGTAATGATATAAATGATGAAATTTTAAAAGAATATGATTTACATAGTGTAAAGGCAGAATATCTAAATTTGGAGATATTCAATGTTGATTTTAATGATTATAGATCACCGATCGTAGGAGAATTAAGGGTTATCGTTGATCGCAGAGATGTAGAACATGATGGATATTGTTCTGAGCCTGGTGATGATGTGGGGGAATGGAAGATAAATATACTTGAAAGATATAATCTAACTAACACAGGATTACAAATATTACAGGATAATGAATTTGTAGCAAATGATAAAACTGTGAATCTGAGTGTCCTTAAAAGACTGCTTGATAGTGATTCACTTCCATGTGAATGTGGTAGTAATTATTGTGGTTATTCTGGTTCTAGAGTCGTTAAGAAGGGTTGGATCGTCAATAAAGAACGGTCGAAGAGGAAAAGATAATGCATATGGCTGAAACGATGGCAAAGAAGAATAACGGAAGACCTGATGAATATGTACCAATCGTTAGAATACAAGAAACTAGGAAGAATATCTTGAAAAAGATGATGGAAGAGAAGAAATTAACGAGATTTAGCAAACAAGCTAGTAAATATATTAATACGGGAAGTCCTGATATTGATATAGTTATAAAAGGTATGGTAGAGCTGAAATGGTGTTTCGAATATAATAATATGAATGATAGAATAAGAGAAAAGTTAAAAAGTAATAATCATGTAATGACGCAAGAACTATTTGAAGGTGTTAGAACGGAGATTCTTAGTGAAAATCCAGTTCCTGATGTATTGCCATGGCTAAATACCCCAATAAAAAAATGATCTCTGTAAAAATTATTTTGACATAATTAATATATCATAAATCATAACAAAAAAATGTCTTTAAGTAGCGCATTTAATCTAGATTACAATCTAAGTCTTTATTCTCATGTAAAACTGGATTTTAAAAAGAAAGAGAGTGGTGAATGCAGACTAAATATTTCCCTCTCACAAACTGAAAACTCATCAGAAAAAGTAATTTTAAAGTATGTAAATACTGATTGTTTAATCGTTAAAGACTTATATAAGGCTTGTAATGAAATATTAAAAGACCAATAGTCTTCTTTAGAATTTAAAGAGGCCCTTATATTATATAAAAAAAATGAAAAATTATAATCGTCTTTGTTTTTCGAAACAAAAAAACAAAAAAACAAAGAGTAAGAATGGACAATTTAATTTTATTGGCGGCAATTAATGCGAAGAAGAGTACTAGTCTGAGTAAGACTGGTGCTGTCATAACCTCTAATAATAACAAAATCTTATCTACTGGATATGGTAATTGGTTACGTCAGAGATATGGTGGTGAGATTTTAGCGATGAGTGGTCATGCTGAGATGATGGCGATCTTGGCTGTTTCTTCTCATACTAGGAGAGTCTTGCCATCTCTCTTGGCTCTATATAAGAGTCCGAACGGACTGGGAGTTACGAGTCTAAAGAATGGTCAAAAAGGGAAAGGGAAAGGGAAAGGGAAAGGGAAAGGGAAAGGGAAAGGGAAAGGTGAAAAAGTTATTGGATGGATGTACGATCTATGTTGCGCGTATTGTTGAGGCGAATGGTGAGATTAGATATTGTAACACGAGACCGTGTAATATATGTATTAATTTTATGATTATGTATGGAGTTAAGAGGGTTTGTTATACTACAGGGGATGTAGATAATCCCTACAGAATGGTTAAACTGTCGGACTTAATTAAGGAGCCGCTCTATGTTACAACTGCAACACTTAATGAGTTTCATCGAGTATGATTATAGCTACTAAATATTTGCGAGGGAATTATAACTTTTGTATAAACTTTGTTAGAGCACCTGTAATATAAATATATAATTAAAAATTGATATATTTAGTTTAGACATAGTAGTGTCTACTACTACAAAAAATAGCAAGAAAATGCCATTGAAATACAGTTCACCATCAACTTCGAGTACCCCAAAGCCAACTCCTGGAAAACCAGTTGTTACAACTATTAAGCAATTCTCGAATGGGTCAACACATATTAGTATCAAGCAATCAACTAAGAAATAATTAATTGAATAAATATTCTATCTATCGTTATGGATAAATAAATATACTTTGTTTCAATATAAATATCTTTCCTCATAATTTATTTATTCAATTTCAAGCTCGTTATTATGGGTTTCTCCTAAGGATTGAAAAATAAGATCTAGTCCTGTTCCTAAAATGACACCATCTTCACGAAAAGTACGGTGTACTATGATACCTGATTTGAGATGAATTTTAACATACATATATCGAGGATCGTTTGTATACATTTCTAGCTTCGTTGATAAGGATAAAATAACCTTTAATTGCTTATAAATGTTGTCTTTGTTATCGAAATTCTTCAAAACAACTTTAAGGGGTGATTTACTTGCTTCCGATGCAGTAAAAAAATTTGTTATATCAATTAGACTCATGAATTTTATTAAATAATAAGATTATTTAAACTTTTACTATATCATTTTTTATCATTAATAAATCAGATCTATTTTTCTTAAATATCTTATGATTGCTCTTCTATCATCATTTGATATTATGAAATTACACTTTTTACTATCTATATCAATAAAATATCTGAACTTCACATCTCTATCACATATAATGTATTTATTTACTGCATTTTCACTGTGTTTCCGGCTAAATCTGCAGCCAAATTGAATATCTTTGATGAACTCGTCAAACTCATCTCCTATTAGATATAGATAATCGCAAGATAAGGTGTACTTATATTTGGTTGGTTCTTCCATTTAATTATTGAGTAATTAATTGATATGAATATGATCATTTTTTAGATGGCATTATTCCATGTTTTATTAAATATCTAATGATTGCTCTTCTATCATCATTTGATATTATGAAATTACACTTTTTACTATTTATATCAATAAAATATCTGAACTTCACATCTTTATCACATATAAAGTATTTATTTACTGCAGTTTCATTGTGTTTTCGACTAAATCTGCAGCCAAATTGAATATCTTTGATGAACTCGTCAAACTCATCTCCTATTAGATATAAATAATCGCAAGACAAGATGTATTTATATTTGGTTGGTTCTTCCATCTATTTAATTATTGAGTAATAAATTGAATATGATCATTTTTTGATAGCTGTATTCCATCTAATTTACTTTTGAATGAATCAAAGTAAGAAAAGAGAATATTGTATCTTAAATATCTCTGAGTTTTAAATTAATCACTCTTAGCTAGAAAATCAGTATTATATTGTTGTACATCTTTCTCGCAAATTAGAACTGCATGACAGATCTGAGAGAATCTTACGAGTAAACTCTTAGCTGATGGAGGCAGTGTTTCAGCGAATTTATTGATTGAGTTAAGGGTTGGTATTATATAGTTGGATGCAAGAAAGTCCAGATAGGTTTGTGCCTTAGTCGTCTTATTTAGGAAGAGCCAATTATATTGTAATGCTTTATATGAATTTTCGAACAGATATTTCATATATAGTGGATTATAGCTACTGATAAGAATAATAGATGAAATAAGGTTCCAAAATGGAATATAAGATAGAATAAAGTTATACTGTAATAAGATTGCATAGATTAACCAAAAAGTGCACCAATGCTCTAACATTACAAGATTTAAATTATTATCATTATTTGTGTATAGGGTGGTAAGAAGCTCACATGTCTGTCTTATAGGATATAATGAAATTAGCCAGAATAGCATATTTTTCAATAATTGCTGAAATTGCAAATATTATAAAATGTTTAATTATAAATTTCATTTTTTCACTGTGTATTTTTGAAGTAAATAAAGCAAATGATTATTATAATAAAAGCTATTATATAGTTAAAATCATCAATGAAATATCGGTTAGCCATAGCTAGTATATTTCGTGATTCAGCGTTTTATTTAAAAGAGTGGATAGAATTTCATTTATTAGTGGGTGTTGAGCATTTTTATTTAGCAAATCACTTAAGTCAAGATCATTTTGAAATTGTATTAGAACCCTACATAAAGCATGGAATAGTAGAATTGCTTACAATCGATAAGGATTTTGTCAAGGATTTTGAGAAAGAAATTCACATGCCATACATGAATAAATTTATTGAAAAAGCTAAAAAGGAAGCAGAATGGCTGGCATTAATCGATAGTGATGAATTCATTACACCCAAGATTGATTCTTCATTAGTGCAAAATAAATACAAAGACAGTATTTATAATATACTTGAAAATATGCGTACAAAACATAAAAAATTAGGAGGAGTTGCTATAAACTGGGTAATGTATGGACATGCAGGAGTCAATAAATTATCAAATGATGAATTTATTTTAGAACGTCTTAATAAACGTGCTTTTTTTGAAAGATGGTCTACTGTAAAATGCATTGTAATACCAACACGTACGAAAGCTTATAATGTGCATAGATCTATTTATCATCGAGGGTTTGAAACATATGATATGAATGATGAAGTCTTACAAAATGATCGAACACATACAGCTATTTTGGATAGACTTTGGTTGACACATTACAATATAGGAGATGTGCTTTATTTTAATCAAATTAAAATACCGTTTTATTTACGATATCTTCGTGATAATTTAAAGTCAGAAGTTCTGTATCGCGCCAAAACGGGTGCTTTCAATGATGTTGAGGATAATTATATGGCAATATTTGCTATATATTTGCGTGAAAAACTAAGAAACCAGAGTAGTCCTAGCCTTTCTGAGAAAACCCCTAAGGATATTAACTTATTGCATCATATCGAAGATTTAACAGAGTCTAAAGAGCAGAAACAAGAGATTATTTTGTATGGGGCACGAGGCATCTATAAAGATATTACAAAAATCGTGATAGATAAATACCTTAATAAACCAATTCCAATGTCTGACATAGAACGTGTTAAAATATTTGGAGATCCATTGCCTAATGTTGTCAAACACATAATCGTAATGGATCATGATGGTAATAACAAAGAGCTTTATAGTGAAAACAAGCCTGTTTTAATTCCAAATAGTCTATTATTGCTTAATAAAAATTAAGATCTCTTATTATGTGTTTATGTAAATAAATAAAAAATCTTTATTTTTTCCTCATCATAATTGGTTTGAGGTGTACCATTTTAAGTTCAATTGGTTTTTTTAACATTTCTACTGATTTATGTAGAGAAGAATCTAGACAACATGAGCAACCAGTGTCAGCATTGCTCATAACATTATCATTATCATTTATCACATTATTTGTCGCATTAATTGTGATCTCTGTTTCTGCACTAGTGCTCTTCTTGTTGACACTAGTGTCAGCAAGAAGAGTGATGGAATCGAGAGTTATAATTTCTGGTCTATCTGGTACACCAGGATATTGTTTATGGATTAGTGAGTATGGGTCGGTAATATTAGATTGGTTTAGGAAGGGGTATTTGGCTAGTAAGTAGAATACTGCATAGTCTTTTGCTTTAGCTTCGATCATAATATCGAAGGCGATTTTCTGTTCTTTTGCTAATAATAATAAAGGAGTTGGAATACATTTAACGAATTGGTCATGAGCACCAGTATTAAGGTTGGGGGCTTGATCGGACAGGTGAAATTTGGGTCGCATGCCACGGACTAGCCATGTTTGAATAATACGAGGTAAGAGTTCATGAGTAGGTAATTGTTGTTTTTCGTCTTTGTGAAAGATGGGATAGCAGTCATAGTGATGAAAATCGAATATAAGAGGGATTTTAAGTTCTTCACATAAGGGCAATAAGTCTTCTGCATTGCAATTTTTTTCGCAGTTTTCAATACAGATACGTTTTTGTACATATTCGGGTAGAAGCTCTTTAAAGTTTTTTGCCCATCGTTTAACAGTACCAACTTTACCTCCGAGTTTATCATAACGACCGCCAATATGTAAACAGAGAATAGAGTCTTTAAAAGCGTCTTTAACTTTATATAAGGATTCTATATGTGCATCCATAATTTCGAATAGTAAAGAATGCCAAGTTAATGTGCGAATACTAGTCTCAACCTTAGTCATATCTGGAGATGCTAAGACAGTATAAGGATCAGGATGTGTGGTAATGCGAATCTTGTTGAGGTATGCAATTTCGGCGATTCTTTGTATATTCTGTTTAAAGGGTGCTAAAGATCGATACTCATCGATATCATCACTCGTCATATGAAATCTTAAAAGATCGTTATCAATGTGAGGGAATAAATCGCTAGATAATCGATAAAAACACAGTTTTACTTTAGCATGCCACTGTAGAATCTCGATAACCTCGGCAGTATTCTTAAGACCATAACGGGTAAGAAAATTAAACATTGCCTTGCTATATTCTTCTGTTTCAGGATCACAACCAGTTTTCGCACCAGCATTATAAGCAGAAGTAATTCTACAAGTAGTATCCTTGCGTGGCTTTGGGTAATTTAAAGTATTGTTAATACATGCGTAACCGAGTCTAGGCATTCCAACCTCTTCTATTCCTACTGATAAGGAAGAGTTAATAATAGATATAGGATCATTAGTATTTGATAGAGAAGTCATCATAATACATTTACAACACAAAATAAAAAATATAAATCATTTTTTTTATATTTTCTTTAAAATCGTAAGATCAGTTCAATATTTTTCTATTTAGTTTTAGCACTTAGTCAGCTTTTAGTCTTAGCTTTTGGTTTTAAAACAAAAACTACAAACTAAAAGCTAAACCTTGTGCTTAATAGGTTGTAAACTATAAAATTATTAAATTGCTCTTTTTTATTTAATTATCTCTTTTTATTTATTACTAATTTGCTCTTTTTTTTATTATAAATTTTATTACTAATTTAGTAATAAAAAAGGTTAATTTATTACTAATTACTAAATTAGTAATAAAGAACAGTAATTAGTTAAAATTTTCTATTTTTTTTCTTTTAATTAAAAATTTTATTACTAAATTAGTAATAATAAATAAAAAAGGTCATTTTATTACTAATTTAGTAATAAACAAAGGTTATTTATTACTAATAAATAAAAAAAATAAAAGGGTTATTAGTAATAAAAAAAAAGGTCTTTAGCGCATGTCTTTAGCGCATGTCTTTAGCTTATGTCTTTAGCGCATGTCTTTAGCGCATGTCTTTAGCTTATGTCTTTAGCGCATGTCTTTAGAGAAGCTGAAGCTGTATGCTCTTATAATATATATAAAAATTGATTTAAATAATTTAATTTACTACTTTCTCATAAGTAACGAGAACACAATAACAAGATGAACAAAAGTCTGCTCGACAAAAAGTTGATTAAAGATCATACTAATACTGAATGGGTTAACAAGGCGGGTCTTGTCTATCTTGAGTATGCGACACAAGTGAAAGATACTCGTGTGTTTTCCTTGAAAGACATTATTGTAATGGTTAAGTATATTGAAAATAACCTTTGTCACCGATCTTTACACTTTTCGTGATAAGATTTTGTCGGTTATTCCCAACAGTGACATCAGTGTTCCAACTACTATTGAGAATCTGGTTAAGTTTGATGAAGAAACTCCTATTACAGAGAAGCGAGCGATCCGTGATTCTATAAACAAAATCATTTCAGATCATATTCAGATTATCGCAAAATACGTGAAAAAGTTTGACACAGAACAAGAAAATGCAGCTATTCAAAAGTTGCTTGAGTTTGCTCTTTATGCGAATGAAAAAGGAAAATTGAATCACGGAAAGCTTGTCTGGGAGATTATGCGTGAGATTGCAAGTAAGATTCCACAGGATCCTGATCATCCTTATACACCAATTCAAGCTGCTTCAAACAAGGAAGAGACGGAAAAGGGAAGGGATAGAGTCAATATTATTTATAATGATACAACTTTCATTCGTGAATAATGCTTTAACTTTTAAATAGATAGCCGAATATTAAACACAATATAATGATAAATAGGACGAAACTACTTATAGAATATAGATATAAGCGATCTATTTGATCATTAAATTCCTTTGTAACTCCTATCATATCTTTGCTTTATTATATTATTTGTTATTATTTAAATATAAATAAAATACATTTTTTGGCAAAAAAATGATTTTGGGAAAAATGATGAAAAAATCTCTTATTTCCCTAATATAGATATCTATATATTATCATAACAGCAGAGAATGATGTCGAACAATGTTTATGTTGATGCCTTAATGGTATTTTCTACAGTCTATTGTGTATTCCAATTCACTGATTATATTGCCAGATGTGTCAACTCAGTAAATTATGAATGCAGAATGATGTGGTATAGGTTATCTAAGACATTAGATAGTCTAAGTGAGGGTGCAAAAAGTTTACGTGGAATTAAGACAGAGTTAAGACAGCTTAACAGTAATGTTGAGTTATTTGCACAACCTGTTAGAGATGTTTATTATGATAAGAAAGATAGCAGTAGCAGTAGCAATGATAATGTATTAATGAAATGTCTCAAGAATCTTTCATGGTATTATCTTGGCTTAGCGTCACCATATTTAGTTGAATATTGCATGAATCTGTATACAATGTATTGTGGCAATACCAACAATGTCTTTCCTGATCTATATGACGATAATTTTAATACTTGTCCCAAGACTTATGATCCATGTGAATTAGACTCTAATGGTTCATCTGAACCATGTGTCTGCGATACTTTAAATCCACCTTGCAGACCTTGCAGACCTTGCAGACCTTGCGAACTTCCTTGCGAATCTTGCGAACTTCCTTGCAGCCCTTGTAGCCCTTGCAGCCCTTGCGAACTGTGCAGCCCTTGCAGCCCTTGCAGACCTTGTGGACCTGGTAAATTTTACAGTACTGAACCATGTGAACAGTATTCATGTGATTGTGAAAGCGACAACCAATACGACCAGTGCGAATGTCCCCGCGAATGTCTTCGCGAATGCAATCGCGATAAGATTGTATCGATGGCAATGAAATTTTTTCCAAAGATGAAACCTAGTAATGTTCCTAAAGAACAAAAAGAAGAAACGAATGCAACAAATCCCGCAACGAATGCAACAAATCCCGCAACAAATGTGACAACAAATGCGACACCAAATGTGACAACAAATGCGACAACAAATGCGACAACAAATGCAACCACGAAACTTGTAACAGATGAGCTGCAAAATCTGGTTGATGAGATGTTAACAAAACTTTTTAAAACTTCTGTAAAAACGCCAGTAAAAGCAGCAACAGACTTATCAAGACCATCAAAACAACAAGAAAAATCAGCAGAACAAACAGAAAAGCTTGAAAAGGTTGAAAAAGTTGAAAAAGTTGAAAAAAGTAAACCAACACCACCCCCATTTTCATTCGCAAAATTTGCAGAGGAAAATGGATACAAACCACAATTATGTAAAGAGTCACCCTTAATGAATGATTCACAAATTAAGAATAGTGTATCAAAGATCGATGTTAAGACTGTCGATTTAAATGATTCTAGAAAGAATAACTTTCAAAAGGTTATGAAAGAACTTACGGAGAAAGCATCAAAGATTGATCCAATTCAAGACTATAATCCATCACAAAACTAAATATCATTTATTTTAAATAAGTTAATATAAAATGGTTTATCACTTTGACAATCATGGACTGTTTGAGCAGCTGCATTATATTCATCTGTTTTGAGAGAAATATTTTTCGTAAATATAGCTAATTCACAAATATATTTTGAATCCTCCTTATTTTTTGCTGCGCAAGAAAGTATACTTTTAATAACTATATTTTTATGAGTTTTTATTAGCTCTTCATAGAATTTAATAATTTCTTTTGCTTCTATAGCATTACCCAATTCTTTGTTTAATAAATAAACAATAAAATTATCAATATTAAGGCTTAATCCAAGTTCTTTTGTAAAAATTGTGTCAGATAAAGATGATATAGTATGCAATAACATTTTATATTTTTTATATTTTTTATTAGATTTTTCTCTATAAATATTTAAATATTCATTACTTTTTTTAAGTAAGATTTTGATAAGTATTGTATTATATTCATCGCACAGAGAAGGCCTATTTTGCTCAAGTATTTTATAGTTATTAATTGTGTGTGAAAATAATATATATTTATCTTTTTCAGTAATAAGACGACATTCAATCAAATCATATATATGAGTAGTTGCAATAAATTTGTCATCCATATTAGCAAAAACAAAATCATCAATATTTTGAATTTGTATAGTGATGATACCATCTTTTTCTAGTTCGAAATTCATATCATCAATAATATTTTCATCATTCTCATCATTCGCGTTTTTTATTGTAGTCTTACCATTTTGTTCCCAATTATATGTTAAATCGCATTGACAAGATACCAATTCATATTCATTGCTTGGTGATTTTTTTAAGGTATATACATTTATCTTTGTTGGTAAATATATTTTATCATGTAAATTTATTTTACCTAGATTAGTCCTCTTAGAGATTGTATTATAAAGTTCCCCAATAATATTTATAGCATCATTAATAACATTTTTCAAATTAAATATTTCTATTGTCTGTAATGAATTGGAGTAATTATTCGCTGCTAAATAAATATTTTCTGAAGCAATAAGTGCAGGATATTTTAGACCAAATAAATCATCTAAATAAATAATTTTAGTATCATAAATAAAATTATGTTTTGCAGCATTTTCTATCTGTAAATTAATAATAGCAAAAAAAATTTTAGATTTAACAAATTTATAAAATTTTCTAATTAATTCTTTGTATACACTTGTATTATTTTGAGTTAAATTAAGCTTTTCTAATATTGTTTTTATAGTATCAGATCTATCTATGTGATTTTGCTTTTTATCTGGATTAAATAACAGAAACCATAAGGCATTTATTCTTTCATAAATACAGCAACATATATGAATAAAATCAATATATTTTTTCTTTAGAATTAAATCTTCGATTGTTTTAATTTTGGTATTATCATCTTTAATTTCATTTATAATGTTTCTCTTGCTAATAAGAGGTATATAATTTTTAGTTTCATATGAATAAATATCATTATATAATTTTCGCAATTCTGAAATTAAAAATTCAAATTCGCATCTTGCACGATTAATATACACCATTCTTATGGTGAGGTTAAGAATAAAAGTATTAATTTTTTCAAATTTTCATTATATACATATATATATATATATATATATAATTCGTATAACAAAAGTGAATTTTTTGCTAATTTATTGTATGATTCCATACAATAAATTGTATGTTGAAAAGAAATATATAAATTCACATATAGATAATGATGATAAAAGTAAAAATAAAGTAAAATTTTCTGATCTGCCAAGAGCAGGTATAAAATGGGTAATTCATACAAAGGTAAATTATAAATATAAGTTTCAGTTTTCTGCATCTTTCATAAACAATAACAATAAAGATATTATAAAAAATATTGAATTAATAGTGTATTCAGAAGATTTATTTCAAATTACAGAATCTAAAAGTTTAAATTTAAAGGAGTTAGACAAGATAGATATTGAACTTATAGCTACTAGTCTTTTAACTAGTATATTCCTTAGCTTTAATGGTTATCAAGGCTTTGAAATTCATGAAAAGGACTATATGATATATGAATCAATAACAATGGAGAATGAGGATGGTAGAGAATTAAATAATAGAGATTCAAAGAGTTTGGGTCATATGTGTATAAAATTAAAGAAAAAAAGGTTAAATTGTCAAACAGAACTGCAAAAATACATCAGAAATAATAATGATAATAATAATAACAATAACAATAACAATAGCAATAACAACAACAACAATAATAAATGGATATCTGAACTTGACATTAAAGAAAAGAATATATCGATAATCTTTGTTGATTTGACGGAATCATTTAATTATGTATATCATTCGATTAAGTATTTAAATAAGAAAGAGGTAGGAGTGCCTATTATCTTAATTGATAAAGATTATATAATAGATGATCCCTATACTTATAAAGATAAATATAAAGATAATTATTATTATAATTTTGGTGACTTTCCATGTTATATTTTGCAAAACAATCATAATATAGCTGGAAGTTTGCAGTTAATACATGATCTAATTGAAATTACAAAGGCTAAGTCTTTTTCTTTTTTAACATCGAACATACCTAGAATTAAAGATGTATTTGCGATACATAATAGGTTATTTGATAATGGATTTAAAAGATACAAGAATTTAATGAATATGTATAATAGCATTTACAATACTAGTAATCATGGTAATCATAGTAATCATAGTAACATACAAGATAATCCTGAAAAAATGGGTAATTCTTTAAATAGTAGAGAGAAAAAATTAGATGATTTGTGGTATGAGATTTTAATGAGTCATATACCTAAGAATATAAGTAGTAACAGCTATTGTAGAAGATATAAGTCGGTAGTTTCAATTCATATTGGAAATATAAATTTATTGTCTGATGTTGAGATTTTGTTAATGTATTTTAAGGAGTCAGGACATAATAACATTTATTTATTTCATTTAATAGAGAAAGAGCGTGTTAATGGATATATCTTAAAGAATATGTTAAAACGTGTAGGAATAGAGAGTTATATAGTTACGACTGGGCCTAATAGGGGGATGGATCTGGGTGGATTCTTTATTCATATGGATCTATTGATTAGATTAGACATTCATGTAGATGTATTAGTTAAATTTCATACAAAATCTGATAAAAATTGGAGGCGTCAGTTATATTTTTCGATGGCTGGTAATAAAGAGACGATAATAAAGAATGTTCAAAGTGTTGTAGACAACTATGGAGTTGTTATTCCTGAAAAGTATATGAACAATGCGAAAACAGATAAATATAATCTAGAAATCTTGGATTATTACAAAAGAGTTTATAAGTGGAATACTCCAGAATATTTTAGTGCAGGTACAATCTTTGCGATATCATGGAGCATCCTTAGAGATTTTTGGTTAAAAGAGTCGATTCATACATTGGGTGAAACATTTTATCTCTTTAAGAGTAATTATGTTACGAACAAGAGGGAGAGTTATGCCCATGGATGGGAAAGAATTTTATCTGGATATTTACCTTATAATTATTGTATAGATGCGAGAGTTTATACATTTCCTGCAAGATTTATAAATAGTTTCTGTGTAAATAAAGGGAGTATTTTAAATGTAAACGATATTGAGTATTCGAATGTATCTAGGGAATTATTTGATAAATTTTATAATTTGGATACAATAAGCTATTTAAATAAGACGAATAATAATTATAATAGTTATTTAAGGAATAATTGGGTAAATAGTGACAAAGATGTAAATGTTGATGTAGTATTTTATACTGTTAACACATATATCAATACCCAATTTAAATTTAAAATATTATGGATCGAATATATTGATTTATTAAATAAGGATCTATTGAGTAATAATATCAAATATAGTATTGCATTGACTAATGAAAAAGAGACATATCAAATATTTAAGTCTATGAATATGAAAAATATTTATTATATACCCGAAAATAAATTACCTGATAATACAGATAATCCAACATTAGATAATTTATTATTTAATGTAATTACAAAAAACAATACAAATAATAGCGCAGATGTAATAACTATTAAAGTTTATTGTGGCAATGATCCAGAGTTAATGTATCAATGGGGAGATTACAATCTCGCTAAAAATCTTAAATATGAGATCGAACAAATGGGTCTATCTGCTGTTATAGAGATGGTAAACAACAATGATAATCATAATAATAATTATAATGACTTTGATATTAATGACTTTGATAATGACAATGATAGTAGTATTAGTAGCAATAGTATTCGCAGCAATAGTATTCACAGCAATAATAATAACAATAGGAGGAAAGTAATATATTTTGGTGGATATAATAAATATTTTCCTAGAAAGGAAGACTTTAATATTTTATGGTTTTATTCACATCCAGCTCAATGGTTTTCTGATATAAAACAATTTGATTTATATGATGTAATATGTGTGGCATCTATACCTGCATATGAAGAATTACAAAAAATATTTAAAGATTGTAAAAAGATAGTTAAATATTTGCCACAAGTTTTCGTTTATAAACCTAATAGTACTAGCAATAATAGAAATAACAATAGTAATAATAGCAATAACAATAGTAATAATGATAGAGATAATAGTGAAAAGAATAAGAAATATAATCTTTCATTTATAGGGAATAGTAGGAATGTTTATAGGGACGTAGTTAAGAAAGTTATACATAATAAAGACACTTTAAAGTTAAATATATGGGGTAAGGGTTGGGAGACTATAATACCATTTATCTATCATGAAAAGATAAGATTTAAGTGGGTAAATAATGAGTGTTTAGCTGATGTAATGAATAAGAGTAAGGTGATAATAAATGATCATTGGCCAGATATGCGTGACTATGGTTTTGTAAGTATGAAGACATTTGAATTTATGGCGAACAAAGCATTATTTATAACGGATAGAGTTAGTAGATTGGAGGATATTAGTAGTGACATTATATATTACAATAGCGATAATAATAGCGATAATAATGATAATTTGATAAGTCTTATAAAATATTATATAAAGTCATATGATTCATATCTCGTTAAAGAACGTATTGAAAGACTATATAATAGATATAATGAAATATATTTAAAGGCGTTAGATACATTGAAAGAAATCTTGTAAAATAATTTACGAAGTGATTTAAATTTTGTGTATGAATATAGCTCCAAGAAAACTAATAGTAATGAATGTTATGGCTTTAATATATAATGGAAGTTCTTGTCTATCTTCTAAATTTGTATATGATCCGACACATGCGCTATAATCGGCAACATAATTATTAGAATCGTGATTCATTTATCTCTCTATAAATAAAGGTGAAAAGAAAAAAAATGATATTTCAATTTTTATTATTTTTTTACGTTTAAAACATAAATAGAATATATTGAATCTAGATAAAAATGGATAGAGTGTTAATTTCATATAGAGGAGAGTGGTATGATGTAACAGATTTTAGTCATCCTGGATTATCTGCTGGGGTAGATTTAAAAGATTATAAAGATTCAATCGTTGATGATGAAGTTGATGGTGCACATAGTACCGACGAACCCATGTGTATCTTAGCAGAGGCGAAAAAGAAGGGTGAGTTTGAGGGTATAAAGTTTGTAGGAGTTGAGAAAAATTCTAATGCAATTACAACGGATGTTTTGTCACAAGGACAGACTGCAACAGTAGAAATAGATAAAGATATTAATGGGGAGACGATTACAACACAGACACACTCAACTAACAAGTCGACAGATACTCATTTCTATGTCCTAAGTGTACTAAATTGGGGATCATATAAGCCTAGGATAGACACATGGGTAAGGAATGACCCAAAAGAGATAAGACAGATTTACAGAGAGGAAAAATGGATGCATGACAAAGAGCACTATATGTGGTTAGTCGAAGCAGGAAACCCTGAAAAAATTAAGCTGAGAAATGGACATAAAAAGATATACAACACAAATTTGGATAACGTGTATACGTGTAACACATGTTTGATCTACTATCTAAA
>Ga0075163_10002847_pt1 | contig 23253 bp, 24 predicted proteins | sample JI1023141ADNA_FD_71478 | JGI IMG/M metagenome (GOLD analysis project Ga0075163, IMG submission 71478) | Wastewater effluent complex algal communities from Wisconsin, to seasonally profile nutrient transformation and Carbon sequestration -... | ecosystem: Engineered > WWTP > Effluent > Algae... | reverse complement strand
GGAGGGGCTGCAGACGCTCTGCGATACTGTGCCGACTCGGCTGTCCGCTGTGGCTCGCTGAGTACCGTGTAGCTCAGCCTGTCCGGGCTGCGAACTTACACCACGGGTTGGGACACGACCCATGACTTTGGCCCGCCAATGCTCAAAACCAACCTTCTCGACAAACTTCTGGCGCCCAGACTAGCAGTCTCCGCCTTTCGAACAGCGGCGTGCGCCAACTCCGGCAATCCAAAAGCACAAAGGACTCTTGCGAGTCCTTTGATCGGCCAAAGCTGCGCAACGATCAGGCCTTCAGCGCCGTCAGCACCTCGTCCAGCATCTTCTTGGCGTCGCCGAACAGCATCCGGTTGTTCTCTTTGTAGAACAGCGGATTGTCCACGCCGGCATAGCCCGAGGCCATGCTGCGTTTCATGACGATGGAAGTCTTGGCCTTCCAGACTTCCAGCACCGGCATGCCGGCGATCGGGCTGCTCGGATCGTCCTGCGCACCCGGGTTGACGATGTCATTGGCGCCAATCACGATCGCCACGTCGGTCTGCGGGAAGTCGTCGTTGAGTTCGTCCATTTCCAGCACGATGTCGTAGGGCACCTTGGCTTCGGCCAGCAACACGTTCATGTGCCCGGGCATGCGCCCGGCCACCGGGTGAATGCCGAAGCGCACGTTGACGCCTTTTTCGCGCAGGAACTTCGTGATCTCGAACACGGTGTGCTGTGCCTGGGCCACGGCCATGCCGTAGCCCGGAACGATGATCACGCTCTTGGCCTCGCGCAGCAGTTCCGCGGTCTCAGCGCTGCTGACCGGCACCACTTCACCGGCCGGCTGCGCCGCGTCGCCCTTGGGCGCTGGCGTTCCGCCGCCGGTGCCGAAGCCGCCGGCAATGACGCTGATGAAGCTGCGGTTCATGGCCTTGCACATGATGTAGGACAGGATGGCGCCGCTGGAGCCCACGAGCGCGCCGGTCACGATCAGCAGGTCGTTCGAGAGCATGAAGCCGGTCGCCGCCGCAGCCCAGCCGGAATAGCTGTTGAGCATCGACACCACCACCGGCATGTCGGCCCCGCCAATGGCCATCACCATGTGGATGCCGAACAGCAGTGCAATCGCCGTCATCACCATCAGCGGCACCATGCCATCGCTGATGGTGTGCGCATTCAGGAACTCGCGACCGAACCAGATCACCACCAGCAGGCCGGCCAGGTTCAGCCAGTGGCGCCCGGGCAGCAGCATGGGCGAACCGCCGATCTTGCCGTTGAGCTTGCCAAACGCCACCAGCGAACCGGAGAACGTCACCGCACCGATCAGGATGCCGATGTAGATCTCCATTTCGTGAATGGATTTCTCGGCGCCCGTCAACGGGTTGGAGGTGTCGATGTAGCTGGCGAAACCCACCAGCGCCGCGGCCAGGCCCACCAGGCTGTGCATCAGCGCGACCAACTCGGGCATCTGCGTCATCTGCACGGTACGCGCCGCGTAGATGCCGATCGCGCCGCCGACGGCCATCGCACCGATGATCCAGGCGTAGCCGCCCGGGGTGACCTTGGGGCCGAACACGGTGGCCAGCACGGCCAGGGTCATGCCGATGATCCCGTACAGGTTGCCTCGACGCGACGTCTCGGGGTTGGAAAGCCCCCCCAGACTCAGGATGAAGAGAATCGTTGCTCCGATGTAGGAGACGGTTGCCAGATTTCCAGACATGTCGTTTCCCTTCGGCTTATTTGCGGAACATCGCCAGCATGCGCTGGGTGACGGCGAATCCGCCGAACATGTTGATCGTGGTGAGCACGATCCCGACCACCGCCAGCCAGCGTATCCACTCATTGGGCGGAAGCCCGCTGCTCCCCAGAGGGGGCGCAATCTGCACCAGGGCCCCGATCGCAATGATGCTGCTGATGGCATTGGTGACGCTCATCAGCGGTGTGTGCAGCGCGGGCGTCACGTTCCAGACGACCATGTAGCCGACGAAGCAGGCCAGCACGAACACCGTGAAGTGGGCCAGGAAGGCTGCGGGTGCATGGGCGCCGACAAACCAGAACAGCGCGGCAGCCACCCCGAACATGATCGCCAGCTTGCTGCCCGCCATCGGTTCGCTCGCGGCCCCGTGACCATGGCCCTTCTTGGCCTGCGGCGCTGCGGCCGGCTTGGCGGCGGCTGGCGCGGCTGCCGGCAGCTTGGGCGCCGGCGCTGGCCAGGTGACGGCGCCTTCCTTGATGACGGTCAGGCCGCGGATGGCATCGTCCTCCATGTTGACGTTGATGACACCATCCTTGGTCTTGCACAACTCCTCAGCGAGCCGGAACAGGTTGGTTCCATAAAGCGTCGAAGATTGCTTGGCCAGGCGCGAATTCAGGTCGGTGTAACCAACGATGGTCACACCATGCTTCACCACGGCCTGGCCGGGCTCGGTCAACTCACAATTGCCGCCGCGTTCGGCAGCCATATCGACGATCACGCTGCCGGGCTTCATGCTCATCACCATCTCGGCGGTGATGAGGCGGGGCGCTGGTTTGCCGGGGATCAGCGCGGTGGTGATGATGATGTCCACTTCCCGGGCCTGCTTGGCATACATCTCGCGTTGAGCCTGCTGGAAGCCCTCGCTCATCACCTTGGCGTAGCCGCCACCGCCACCGCCTTCTTCCTCGAAGTCGACCTTCACAAATTCGCCGCCCATCGACACGACCTGGTCGGCCACTTCGGAACGGGTGTCGTTGGCCCGCACGATGGCGCCGAGCCCCACGGCCGTGCCAATGGCGGCCAGACCGGCGACGCCGGCGCCTGCGATGAAGACCTTGGCCGGCGGCACCTTGCCCGCGGCCGTGATCTGGCCGGCAAAAAAGCGGCCGAACGCATTGGCGGCCTCGATCACGGCGCGATAGCCCGCAACGCCCGCCTGGGAGGTCAGCGCGTCCATCTTCTGGGCGCGAGACAGCATGCGCGGCAACGCGTCGATGGCCAACACGGTCACCTTCTTCGCCGTGAGTTGCTGCATCAGTTCGGGGTTTTGCGCCGGCCAGATGAAACTGATCAGCGTCTGCCCTTCGTGCATCAGGGCAACTTCGTCAGCGCTCGGTTCGCGCACCTTGAACACGATGTCAGACGCGGCCCACAGCGCGGGTGCGCCTTCGACCACTTCCGCTCCGGCGGCGCGGTAGGTGTCGTCGCCACAATTGGCCAGGTCGCCGGCGCCGGATTCAACCACCACCTTGAACCCTAGTTTGACCAGCTTCTCGACGACCTCTGGCACCGTGGCCACACGTTTTTCCCCCGGGAAAATCTCGCGCGGGACGCCAATGCGCTGTGGCGCGATGGGGGTTGTGGGTGGCAGGGCGACAGGGGTGGAACCCGATGCCGTCTCAGTTGCTACGCCAGTTTGCATAAAGCGACTCCTCGACTTTGTTATTGCTGCGGCCGGGCAGGGTCAAGGGACCTTCTACGGGACAGGCCCACAGCGGGCGAAAGCTTACCTGAAATTGACGCCACCAAGACCATGGGCATCCATGACCTGCATCAATGAAAGCGCAATCCCACATAATCCGCCGCCATGAGCACCCGATGGAAACCCAACGTCACCGTCGCAGCGATCATCGAGCGCGAGGGCCGCTTCATGCTGGTTGAAGAGCACACCTCAGAAGGCCTGCGCCTGAACAACCCGGCCGGTCATCTGGACTGCGGGGAAACGCCGGAGCAGGCCTGCGCGCGTGAGGCCCTGGAGGAAACCGCTCACGCTTTCATCCCCACGGCGCTGGTCGGCGTGTACCTGTCACGCGTGCCGCGCGTCGCGACAGGGGACGACATCACTTACCTGCGTTTTGCCTTTTCCGGCGAACTGGGCCCGCTCGACACCCAGCGCCCGCTGGATGATGGCATCGTGCGCACGCTGTGGATGACGCCTGAAGAAGTGCGCTCCAGCGCGCCGCGGCACCGAAGCCCGCTGGTGCTGCGCTGCATCGAGGACCATCTGGCCGGCCAGCGCTTTCCGTTGTCGCTGATCCACGCCGACGTGGAGCTGGCAACCTGAATAAGTCCTGAATTAATAGCAGACAATGACCATTTCACGCTGGGATGGTGGTCTTTCGGGTCATATTACCCGCTGAAAGGCCGTTTCCGCAGACTTGGGCATGGTCCGGCGGACTTTACTCATCCCCCAATTGAAGATTTGTCGGTTGCCGCTTCTCCACCGTGTGCCGCAACAGGGCCGCGGTGCGGAAGACACCGTGGGCGAACTTGCCGTAGGGCAGCGTGGCAAACAGCGCCATCACCGCGCCCAGGTGCACGGCCAACAGAGCGGCCAGTGCTGGCGTCTGGCGTCCCAGCATCAGCGCCAGGCCGGTCAGGCTGGTGAGGAACAACAGCGCGATGAAGCCCCGGTCCATCGGCTTTTGGGCGGCATCGCCGTGCAGGGGATGGCGCCGCAGGTTCAGCCAGAACAGCCCGGCCGTGCCCGCAAGCAGGCTGATGCCGCCCGACACGCCCAGCAGCTTTGGCAGGCTGGTCATACTGTACGGCGCCGACCAGCCCAGGACATAGTGATACAGCGTGGCCACGCTGGTGGCTGCGAAGCACAGCATGAAACCGTAGAAGGTGGCGTGGTGAAAGCGCCGGCGCCACAGCGTCCAGGCGTCGTCGGCATTGTTGCAGCCCTCGCCATGGCCGCCGCCGAGGTATTTCAGGCGCAGCACATCATCCAGCGCTTCGGCCGCCGCCGGCCCGCTGAGCGGCGCACCGGATGTCGCCGGCGAAATATCGCGCCAGAACCGGCGCACGCCCAGGGCCAGCGCCAGCAGCGCGAATCCGAACACCGGCGCAAACAGGCCCACCAGCAAGTTGTGCGGAAACAGCTTGTAGAAGTTGCCGTCCAGGTTTCCGCCGGTCAGGGTGCCGTTGATGGCCAGCGCCATGAGCAGGAACAGCGCCAGCCCCGCAGCCAGGGCCAGCGAAAGCGTCAGTCCGTTGCGGTGGTACAGCGCGCCCAGCGCGGGCGGCCAGGCAAAGTCGGCATAGGTCTGCCCACGCACCTGCGCCATGGACTGCGGCACGTTGACGGCAAACTCGTGCGGCGGCGCGTACTGGCAGGCATGCAGGCAGGCGCCGCAGTTGTGGCACAGGTTGGCCAGGAAATGGATGTCGGCCTTGCCGAATTCGAGCCGTCGCGTCATGGCCGGGAACACCGCGCAAAAACCTTCGCAGTAGCGGCAGGCATTGCAGATCTGCATCTGGCGCGCCACCTCGGCTTCGGGCGCTGTCAGCACCGGCGCGCCGGAGGCCAGTGCCCGGGCATCACGGGTCAGGGCTTCAAGCGCTTGCATGAGCCGTTCCCTGGCGCAAAGCGGCCACCGCCGCCTGCGTGCCGGCAATGCGGCCGAAGGCCGTGCCGATCGACATGCCGACGCCCGCGGTGTAGCCCTTACCCAGCACGTTGCCGGCCATCATCTCGCCGGCCACGAACAGGTTGTCGCTGGGCTGGCCGCCAAAACGCACGGCGGCGGTCTCGTCGGTCTTCAGGCCCAGGTAGGTGAAGGTGATGCCGGGCTTGAGCGCATAACCATAGAACGGCGCGGTGTCGATGGGCCGGGCCCAGTGGGTCTTGGGCGGTGTCAGCCCTTCGGTATGGCAGTCGTCCAGCGCGGTGTGATCGAAGGTGCCGACGCGGCACGCGGCGTTGTAGTCGTTCAGGGTCTGCGTGAAGGTGGACTCGTCCAGGCCCAGCTTGCGCGCCAGTTCGGCCAGGCTGTCGGCCTTCATACCCGGGAACACCGGCGGCATGAACCGGCCGATGGCCTTGGCGTCGATGATCGAATAGCCGGTCTGCCCGGGCTGCAGCGCCACCAACCGTCCCCAGATGGCGTAGCGCTTGGGCCAGAAGTCTTCGCCTTCATCGTGAAAGCGCCGGGCTTCCTGGTTGACCACCACACCCAGCGACACGCAGTCGATGCGGGTGCAGATGCCGCCGTCGTACAGCGGCGCGCGCGCGTCGATGGCCACCATGTGCGCCTGGGTCGGGTCGCCGATGCGGTCCGCACCATGATCGTCCAGCAGGTGGCGCAACAGCACGCCCTGGTTGAAGCGCGTGCCGCGGATCAGGAAGTTGTCGGCCGGCCATTCACCGCGCTCGTTCTGGCCCCAGGCCTCCCGAAGCCAGTGAATGTTCGACTCAAAGCCACCGGCGGCCAGCACGCAGGCGCGGGCTTCGATGCGCTCAGGGCGGATGCGCCCGTCGGCCTGCCTGACGTTGGCGTGAGCGGCGACAAAACGGCCTTCGTCGAGCTCCAGCCGCTCCACCGGCGCGTTGTAGCGGATCTGCACCCCGAGCTTGCCGGCGCTGCGGTAGAACGCATTGACCAGCGCCTTGCCGCCGCCCATGAAGAAGGCGTTGGTGCGCGCCGTATGCAGCGCACCGGACAGGGAAGGCTGGAAGTGCACGCCGTGGCTGCGCATCCACGGCCGGCAGGTACTGGATGCCCGAATTACCAGCCGGGCGAGTTTCTCATCGGTGAGACCGCCGGTGACCTTCAGCAGGTCCTGCCAGTACTCCTCCTCGGGATAGGCTTCGACCAGCACATCCTGCGGCGCGTCGTGCATGCAGCGCAGGTTGCGCGTGTGCATCGAGTTACCGCCGCGCCATTCGGGCGGGGCGGCTTCGAGCAGCATCACGCTGGCGCCTGCCTCGCGCGCCATCAGTGCGGCACACAGGGCGGCGTTGCCGCCGCCGATCACCAGAACATCCACTTTCACAGCGTCTCCAGAAACAGCCGCGCCGCGCCCGCTTTGCGGGGGCCACCACTGCGTAAACAGAACACCTCAGTCGGCCTTGATGCCCGCGCGTTTGACGATGTCGCTCCAGATCGCTTGCTCGCGCTTGATGAAAGCCGCGAAGTCGGCCGATGGCCCGCCACCCCCGATGGCGTTATCGGTGGCAAAGCGCTCGGTCACGGCGCTGGACTTGAGAGCCTTGTAGGACTCTTCCTGGATCTTCTTCACCACCTCGGGCGGCGTGCCAGCCGGCACCAGGATGCCGTACCACTGCGAGGTCTCGAAATCCTTGAACCCCATTTCGGCCACCGTCGGCACGTCGGGCAGGCCGGAGATGCGCTGTTGCGTGCCCACCGCAATGGCGCGCAGCTTGCCGGCGCGGATGTGCGCGCCCAGTGCCGGCAGGCCGGCCGACGAGGCCTGGGTGCGCCCGGCCAGCAGGTCGGTCAGTTGAGGCCCGGTGCCGCGGTACGGAATGTGGGTGATGTACATGCCGGTAACCAGCTTCAGGTACTCCATCGCCAGGTGGCCGGCGCTTGCGTTGCCGGCCGAACCGTAGTTCAGCTCGCCCGGGTGCTTCTTGACGTAGTCCACGAACTCGCGGAAGTTCTTGGCGGGCACGTCCGGGTGAATCACGAAGACATTGGGCACCTTGGCCAGCAGCGTGACGGGGATGAAGTCCCGGTTCACGTCATAGGGCTGGTTTTTCAGCATGTACGGATTCACCGCCAGCGTGCCAACGTGACCCAGGATCATCGTGTGGCCATCGGGCACAGCCTTGGCCACCTCGCTCATCGCTGTCACGCCGGCGCCGCCGGGCTTGTTCTCGACGTAGACGCTCTGCCCGAGCTGCTTGGTGAGCTCGGCCGCGACAGATCGGGCCACGATCTCGCTGGTGCCGCCCGGCGCAAACGGCACGACAAAACGCACCGGCTTGGTCGGCCAGGCCGATTGCGCAAAGACGGACGGTGGGGCTGCCAGCGCGGCGGCGCCAGAGAGCGCCAGAAGCTGGCGGCGATTGAGTGTCATGCGGGTCTCCTTTTGGTTTGATGGGCCGTTGTGCGGCGGCTGACCCGCCGCTAGAACTGGTACTTGCGCAGGCCACCGTCCACCGGAATCACCGTACCCGTGATGTAACTGGCCAGCGGCGACGCCAGGAAGGTCACCAGATTGGCCAGGTCCTCAGGCTCGCCATAGCGGCCCATAGGGATCTCGTTGTCGCACTGCCACTGGCGGTACTCCGGCGTGTAGTTGCGAAAGATCTGCTCGGAGTGAATGCGCCCCGGCGGGATGCAGTTCACCGTGATGCCGTGCTTGCCCACCATGCGCGACAGGCCTTTGGCCCAGCTGTGCATGCCGGCCTTGGCGCAGAACGCGCCATTGATGTGCTCGGGTTCGCTCTTGCCGGTGATGTTGATGATGCGGCCCCATTGGCGCGCAATCATCTGGTCGATCAACGCGTCGCCGAGCTGGCGCGGACGGTGGAAATTCAGCGTGATCGCTTCCTGCCACTGCTCCTCACTGACATGCAGGTCCTTGAACGAGCGCGACCCGCCGGCATTGTTCACCAGGATGTCGACGTGGCAGAGCCCAGCGATGGCCGCAGCCGCGAGGTTCCGCGAGGAGTCCTCGGCATACATGTCCTGCGTGATAAGGACTGGCCGGGCGCCACCGGTCGCCTCGATCTCGGCAGCCAGTTCTTCGAGCTTTTCCGCCCGGCGCGCGGTGATGGCCAGTTTCACACCCTCGGCCGCCAGCGCCAGGGCGATGCCCCGGCCGATGCCCACACTGGCGCCGGTCACCAGCGCCGTCTTGTTCCTGAGTTGCAGATCCATGGTGTCTCCTCGTTGTGCAGATTGCGTGCGGCAACTGTAGACCCGGCCCCTCCCCGATGGAAGCCCGGCTGCGGCATGGGGGCATCACGAATCGTGATGGATCAGTCGGGCGCCAACCCATAACCCGGACAACACCCGTTCCCGGGCGCAGTCGGCCAGCACCACGCGCGCCGCCAGCGCCGCCGGCGACAGCTCGTCGTCCGACAGGCTGCACAGCACATTGGGCCGCCGGGCCAGCGGGTCGCTGAGCTCGGCCAGGTGAAAGCGGCGGTCGGCGTCTGCGAACCGCCCCACCGCCGCCCAGGGTTGCAGGGTGGCGCCGAGCCCGGCATCCACTGCATCCATCAGGAGGGCCAGCGAGTCGATCTCTGCCGCCAGCACGGGGCGGATCGCGGCGCGGACAAACGCCGCGTCCAGCGTGGCGCGCAGACCATGGGGACCGGTCGGCAGGATCAGCGGCACATCGGCCAGTCCAGCCATCGACACCGAAGCGCGCGCCGTCTCCGGCAGACCTGCACGCGATCGGATCAGGTAGAGCTTTTCATCGAGCAGCGGCGTCACGCTCCAGCGCCGCGCGGCATCGGTCTCGAACAGCACCGCCAGATCGAGCTGGCGCGCGTTCAGCATCTGGGTCAGATGGCCCGACAGGCTCTCGACCATGTGCAGGCGAACATCCGGGTAGCGCTGGCGCATGGCGTGCATCAGGGGCAGGCCCAGCACGGCGGCGGTGGTGGGTGCCAGGCCCACACTCACCGTGCCCGACAGTCGCGCCTGGCGGGCTGCACGAGCGGCCTGCTCAGCATGGCGCAAGGCCAGCTGCGCCTCGCGGAAGAAGGCCATACCGGCTTCGGTCGGCGTGACGCCCTTGCGGCTGCGCTGCAGCAGCCGGGCCGAGAGCTCGCCCTCAAGCCGGCTGATCTGCTGGCTCAGCGCCGACTGCACCAGGTTCAGGTCCAGCGCCGCGCGGCTCATGCTGCCAAGCTCGACCACCCGCACAAAATACCGCAGCTGCCTCAGTTCCATGGACGCTCCGCACTCTGAACGAGCGCCATGATGGCACACAATAGCCGGATCACTTAACCGGAAACCAGCCATGAAGATCAGCGCCAACACCGTCGTCACTCTCGATTACGAGGTGAAAGATCCGCAGCACGAGATGGTCGATCCGGGCGAGCGCCCGCTGGTCTATCTGCATGGAAGGAGCGGCATCTTTCCCAAGCTCGAGGCCGCGCTGGACGGCAAGACCGTGGGCGATACGGTGCAGGTTCAATTGGAGCCGGAAGACGCTTTTGGAGAGTACGACGACGAACTGGTGACATCCGAGCTGCTGCAAAACCTGCCCGAAGGCGTGCTGGTCGGCATGCAACTCGAGGGCACGGGCGAGCACGGCACCCACATCATGAGCGTGACCGAGATCGAGGACGGCCGAGCCGTGCTGGACGGCAACCATCCGCTGGCCGGCGTCACGCTGGTGTTTTCCTGTACCGTCAGCGAAGTCCGCGCCGCCACGGCGGAGGAACTGGCGCATGGCCATGCGCATGGGGATGGCGGGCATCAGCATTAAGCAATGAGCCCGTTCCAGGTGGTGCCTCCTGGCGCCGTTCGCACGCTGCAGTACGACCTTCCACGAGACCGGCGGTCGTTTCGAAAGCCCTTGGAACCGTCCTCCTAAAATCCCCCGATGACAGCCCAACACCGCATCGTCGTCGGATTGAGTGGCGGCGTGGACTCCGCCGTGACCGCGTACCTGCTCAAGCAGCAGGGGTATGAGGTCATCGGCATCTTCATGAAGAACTGGGAAGACGATGACGACAGCGAATACTGCTCGTCCAACATCGACTTCGTGGACGCCGCGGCCGTGGCCGACGTGATCGGCATCGAGATCGAGCACGTCAACTTCGCCGCCGAGTACCGTGACCGCGTGTTCGCCGAGTTCCTGCGCGAGTACCAGGCCGGCCGCACGCCCAACCCCGACATCCTGTGCAACGCCGAGATCAAGTTCAAGGCCTTTCTGGACCACGCGATGCGCCTGGGTGCCGAGAAAATCGCCACCGGCCACTACGCCCGCGTGCGGCACAACCCTGCCACCGGTCGCCACGAACTGCTCAAAGGACTGGACCCATCCAAAGACCAGAGCTACTTCCTGCACCGGCTGAACCAAGCGCAGTTGTCGAAAACGCTGTTTCCCGTGGGCGAGCTGCACAAGACCGAGGTGCGGCGCATCGCGGCCGAAATTGGGCTGCCGAACGCCAGGAAGAAGGACTCCACTGGCATCTGCTTCATCGGCGAGCGGCCATTCCGCGACTTCCTGAACCGCTACATCAGCAAGGAGCCGGGCCCGATCAAGGACGACGACGGCCGCACGATCGGCCAGCACGTCGGCCTGAGCTTCTACACGCTGGGCCAGCGCCAGGGGCTGGGCATTGGCGGGATCAAGGCCCAGGGCGCGGCGCTGAAAGCGGTGCAGGCCAAAGGCCTGCGTGGCGCGGGTGAGCACGAGCCCTGGTTCGTTGCCCGCAAGGACATGGCCAACAACACACTGTGGGCGGTGCAAGGGCATGACCACCCGTGGCTGCTGTCGCATGCGCTGAAGGCCGGCGACGCCAGCTGGTGCGCCGGTGAGCCGCCGGCGCCGGGTGACTATTGCGCGAAAACCCGCTACCGGCAGACGGATGCAGCGTGCAACCTGCGCCTGGACACCGCCGGCACCTTCGCCCTTCGCTTCGCTCAAGCGCAATGGGCCGTCACGCCCGGCCAAAGCGCCGTGCTGTACGACGGCGAGGTCTGCCTGGGCGGCGGCGTGATTGCAGCGGCCGGCGACTGACCGGGATGGGAGGGGCGGCCTCTGTTGCGTCGCACCATTTTTCGACCAGGGTTTGATTTTTCTCAAACCTTGCGTTCAGGGTTTACCCGAGAATCGGCATAACTTTGAATTTTCGAACTGCCAGGACCCGTTCAGCCATGACCCGTATTCACGTGACTTCTTCTTCCGCTCCAAGCGCCCGTACCGCCTTCCAGCGCAAGCTGGCCATGATCGGCGTCGTTGGCACCGTGCTCCCGCTGGCCGTGCTGGCCTTGATGTACCTCCTGGCGCCCCTGCCCATGACAACTGGCACGGCCGAGATCCTGCGCATGGCCAACCGTTTTGCCGCAACCATCGTGCTGCTGCACTGGGCCATCACGCTGGCCGTCTGGGCCGCCACCCGGATCGCCAAGCCGGTAGCCCGGCGCGACGCCGGCTGGAAAGAGATCCAGCTGGTGCGCCGCATCAACGCCTGACGCCCCACATACCCCGACTCAAGGCCTGCTCTGCAGGCCTTTCTGTTTGTGAGACACCGCTCTCAATTGCTTTTTTATAGCAAAAGAAGACCCATCCACGCCGGGATCAAGGGGTTTTCCCACGCATCTTCGCCACCGACCCAATTCCATGACAATGGAACCCGCTTGACGACGGAGACAACATGAACTGGTTGCAGAAACTACCGGGCTTTCAGCGTTCGGCCCCAGGTCTGGAGTGGGGACTGTGGCGCAAACTGCCGGCCATCTTTGCCGCCGGCACGGCGCTGCCCCTGCTGGGCATGGTGGCCGTGCGGATGTGGGCGCCCGATCCGATGACCGCTGCCACCGAACGCCTGGTCACGCTGGCCGACTACTTCGCCATCGCCCTGGTTGTCCTGCACTGGACCCTGGTGCTGACCGTGGCCATCGGCTGTGTGATCGTCATGCTGATGAAGGGGCCAGCCTACGTGGCCGACGCCTATGAGTTGCCTCACCGCGATCAACCGTTGCCGCCCGAAGCGGCTCCCTGACCCCCCCTCTGGAAATCGACCATGCACCGCAATGCGCCCCGCCCCGCATCGACCACCCGCCGCGCCTTGCTGGGCACCGGCGCCGCAATGGGCATCGCCGCGCTGAGCCTGTGGCCCGACGCCCGCCTGTTCGCACAGCAGCTGGGTGAGTTCATCGAGGGCCCCCCCATGCCCGACATCGCGCCGCAGCAGCTGTCGAAGCATGTCTGGCTGATCTACGCCACGGACGGTTTTCCCACGCCAGAGAACCGCGGCATGATGGCCAGCGTGATCTTCGTGGTCACCAGCGCGGGCGTGGTGGTGCTCGATTCGGGCAGCTCGCTGCAGATCGGACAGATGGCGATCCGCATGATCAAGAAGGTCACGCCGTTGCCGGTTGTGGCGGTATTCAACAGCCACTACCACGGTGACCATTGGCTCGGCAACCACGCCTTCGTCCAGGCCTATGGCCAGCAGCTGCCGATCTACGCCCTGCCCCACACCATCGAGCAGATCCGTGGCGTGGAGGGCAACCTGTGGCGCAACCTCATGGAGCGCTGGACGAACCAGGCCACGGCCGGCACCCAGGTCGTGCCGCCCAACCGGGAGGCCGTGCCGGGCCAGGTGCTGAAGTTCGGCGACGTGACGCTCAAGCTGCACCACTACGGCCGCGCGCACACGCCGTCGGATCTGTGCGTGGAGGTGGTCGAAGACAAGGTCACCGCCGTGGGCGACATCGCGATGACCAACCGCATCGCCAATATCGACGACGGCTCCTACCCTGGCACCTTCAAGTTCTACGCGGCACTGAAAGCCGCCGCCGGTGACCAGCTCTGGGTGCCCGGCCATGGCGAAGCCCGGCGCGACCTGCTCGCCACCTATGGCGCGTTCCTGGCCGGCATCTGGGAGCACTGCCTGCAGGCCGTGAAGGACGGCAAGACCGAGGGCGAGGCCCGGGCCATGGTGATGAAGGATCCGCGCGTGGCCAGCCGCGCAGCCACCATGCAGGGTTTCGACAGCAACATTGGCAAGTACATCAGCCTGGCGTACCTCGAAGCCGAGAAAGAGGCGTTCTAGGCCGCGGGCATCCCGAAACCCTCGGGCATCTGCACCGCCACCACCTCGCCGCGCGCCGTAGCGACGCCGCCCGCCAGCACCGTGGTTTCCACAACCACCTTGCGGCCCTTGATCTCCTTCACGCGGCCGCGCAGCTCAAGTTCGCCGGCCAGCGGCGTCGGCTTGAGGTAATCCACATGCAGCGAGCCCGTGACGAAGCGGAACGGGGGCAGCGTGTCCATGGCCCGCCCCTCGGCGCGGTACATGGCCGCCGCCGCGGTGCCGGTGCTGTGGCAGTCGACCAGCGAGGCAATCAGGCCGCCATAGGTGAAGCCCGGCACCGCCGTGTGATGCGGCAAGGGGGTGAACCGGGTCACGGTTTCATCACCATCCCAGAACGTCTTGATCTGATGTCCGTGCGGGTTCAGGCGGCCGCACCCATAACAGTGGGCAAGGTTTTCGGGGTAGTAGTCCTGAAAGGCTTTCATGGGATCTCCGTGGGTTGAATCGCGCTGGCGCGCCTGGGGTTCGTGTGTCTTGCAACAGCGGCACGCGCCTTGACGTCAGGGCGCCAGCTCCAGCGCCTGCAGCAACTGGGCCTCCGTCTGAACAAACTGCAGCTTCGTCACCCGGCCAACCTTGAGGTGAAGGACGCTGACGGAACCGGCGCGGCGCGGCAGCTCGGCCACCGCCGCCGCGTCACGTGCCAGCCCGACCGGGAAACTCAGTTCGCGCAGCTTCGGAATGGCGAACAACCGTGCGATCGCAGAGGGCATGGCGCTGATGTCGGCCACATAGACGACGCCCGGGTGCTCCGAAGCCTTGGCGCTCAGCACCTTGATGACCCAATCGCTGGTGGACTTCTCCGTGGTGAAAAGCAGGACCCGGGTTGCCGGACCGATCAGGACCGGCTTGTCGTACTGGTCGTTCAGTTTCAACGGTGGCAGCTCGGCACCCGGCTCAAGAGGTGCTGCGCTCATCCACAGAGGGGTCAATGCAAGCGCGGCGCACAGGGTGCGCCTCGCAAGCGGCCGGATCAATGGCGTCATGGGACTCCTGGATTCAATGGAACCGGCGGGCGAAGCCGCCGCCCACCGCGGCCGTGCAAACGGACTTGACGGAAAAGGCCACTTTAGCGCGGTACCATGAACATCGACTTCTCGGTCAGGTGGCCCGGCGCATGCATCGATTCGATCTCGAAGCGGATCGGATGCGTGCCCGGCGCGGCCACGTCATAGGGTGCCTGCACCCGCACCGCCAGCCGCACGGCCTGTGTGGAATCGACGGTCACGACGTTCTCGGACGCGATCGCCAGACCCGGCAGACCCTCGGCCGTGATCCGGTACTTTTGCGTCGCCTCGGTGGCATTCATGATCTGCAGCTGGTAGACGTTCTCGATCCGCCCGCGCTCGACGATACGCGCCAGGACGCCACGATCGCGCACCACGTTGACCTTGAACGGTGTGCGCAGGGCCATGCTGACGCCCATGGCGATCACGATCGCCAGCAGGATCGAGGTGTAAATCAGGATGCGGGGCCGCAGCACATGGCGCAGAGTCTGCGCCCGGGTCCACTGGCTCTTCATGGCGTTCTCGGTGGTGTACCTGACCAGACCCCTGGCGTAGCCCATCTTGTCCATCACCGTGTCGCAGACGTCGGCACAGGCGCCGCAGCCGATGCACTCGTACTGCAGGCCCTTGCGGATGTCGATGCCGGTCGGGCAGACCTGCACGCACAGGGTGCAGTCGGTGCAGGCGCCCAGGTTCAGCTTGGCCGGGTCGGCCTTGCGCGAGCGCGCGCCACGCGGCTCGCCGCGCTCGGCGTCATAGGTGACGATCAGCGTGTCCTTGTCGAACATCGCGCTCTGGAAGCGCGCGTACGGGCACATGTACTTGCAGACCTGCTCGCGCATGAAGCCGGCATTGCCGTAGGTGGCAAAGGCGTAGAAGCCGGTCCAGAAGATGCCCCAAGGCCCCACGTTGCCTTGCGCAAAGTCCAGGCCCAGCGATCGGATCGGCGTGAAGTAGCCGACGAAGGTGAAGCCGGTCCACAGCGCCACCGCCACCCAAGCCAGCTGCTTGCCGGCCTTTCGCCAAGCCTTGTCCAGCGACAGGGGCTGGGCGTCGCGGCGCATCTGGGCCGAGCGGTCGCCTTCGAACTTGCGCTCGATCCACAGGAAAATTTCGGTGTACACCGTCTGCGGGCAGGCATAGCCGCACCACAGGCGCCCCGCCACCGCCGTGAACAGGAACAGCGACAGCGCGGAGACGACGAGCATGCCGGTGAGATAGATGAAGTCCTGCGGATACAGCACCAGCCCGAAGATGTAGAAGCGCCGGGCCCCCAGGTCGAACAGCACCATCTGGCGCTGGCCCCATTCCAGCCACGGCAGGCCGTAGAACACGATCTGGGTCAGGAACACCATGCCCCATCGCCAGTTGGCGAACACGCCCGACACGCTGCGGGGATAGATCTTCTTGTGCGCCTGGTACAGGGAGATCACCTCGCCGTCGGCGTCTGGTGCCGGGGCGGGGTTGTCGTGAACGGCATTGCCGGTTTCGGTTTTCATGGGATTGACTCCGGAAGTTCGATGTCAGGACGGCAGCGCAAATGGCGCGACCGGGGTCCGGCCAGGCGTTGGCGCAACGGCCGCAGATTCAGGGACGCCCGATGCCGGCAGCTCGGCCAGCGCACGCGGCGCCAGCGGCAGGCCCGCCATCCGGGCGAGAAACTCATCGCGCGAGCGGTCGGCGAAATGCCGGTGCCAGCGCCGCTGCTCCAGCACCGTGCTGACGCAGCGCCCGCCGTCCATCTGTCCTGCAAACAGCAGCGTCTCGTCCGGCAGGGTGAAGACACGCGCGGTCACGCTGTCCCACAGCGCCGGTGCCGCCGCGGGGCGCGGTTGGTGGGGACAGGCCTCCACCGCCAGCAAGCCGCCGCAGAACAGCCGGTCGCGCCAGGCATAACTCAGGCAGAACCCGGTGTGCCCCGGCGTGGCCAGCACGCGCACCAGTTCGCTGCCAAAGGGCAGCGCGTCGCCGTCCACGCCCAGGCGCGCGCCGGCCGCGGCCTGGCCCTGCACCAGCGGCGCACCCAGGCGGGCCAGCCACACCGGTTCCTGCGGATGCAGGTGATCGTGGTGATGGGTCCGCAGCACCCAACGCAGGCGCAACTCCCGTTCGGCCAGCAGCGCCAGCAGCACCGGCAGGTCAGCGCCCCGCGGGTCGACCAGCACCGCCTCGCGGGCATCCAGATCGGCCAGCAGATAGCTCAGCTCGCCGCTGGCGGGGTCATGCAGGATACGAAAGTACATGTCAGGGAGAGCCGGACGCGATCGCACCCACCGGCAACGGTTGCTGCAGCGAGAAGGATCGAAGGGTCATGGCAGGGTTCGCGTTACCAAAAGGAGAATCTCCAAGACCGAAGCCTTGGCATGACTGAGCGTTACAAGTTCCATGCCACCGCGCGCGGAATGAAAAGTTCTTTTAAAATCAATCACTTGCAGGAAACAGCCGGACAAACTGCCAACGTTCTGCCAGCAAATTTGCCATAATTGGCAGAATGACCGCCATTCTTGACACCCCTCCCGGCACCAGCCCAAGCCAGCGGCCATGAAGCTGCTTCCCGAACTCACCTCCTACCTGGAGGGACTGCCCGAGCCGCACATCCTGTTCGACTCGCAGTACCGCATCCTGGCGGCCAACGCCGCCTACCGGGAGCAGTTCAGCCCCGGGCGCAGCGTCGTGGGGCGCACCTGCTACGAGGTCTCGCACCATTTCAACGTGCCCTGCGACCGGGCGGGTGAATCCTGCCCGCTGGCGCGATCCCGCGAGTCGGGCCAGCGCGAGCGGGTGCTGCACCTGCACCACACCCCCAAAGGCGAGGAATACGTAGCCATCGAACTGGCCCCGCTACTGGACGCGAACGGCGAGCAGGCCTATTTCATCGAGAAGATGGAGCCCTTGCGTATTGCCCAGGGCCAGCCGGCAGCGCAGGGGCTGATTGGCCGTGCGCCCGTGTTTCAGGACATGCTGGCCCTGGTGGCACGGGTCGCGCCATCGATGGCCACCGTACTGCTGCAGGGCGAATCCGGCACCGGCAAGGAACTGGTGGCCCGCGCGGTGCACGAGGCCAGTCCGCGCGCCACCCGCGCGCTGGTGGCGGTGGACTGCTCCAGCCTGCCGGAAAACCTGTTCGAGTCCGAGCTGTTCGGCCATGAGCGCGGCGCCTTCACCGGGGCCACCACCGCGCGCGCCGGCCTGGTCGAGGCCGCCAGCGGCGGCACGCTGTTTCTGGACGAGGTGGGCGACATTCCGCTGCCGATGCAGGTCAAACTGCTGCGGCTGCTGGAAACCGGTACCTACCGGCGCGTCGGCAGCACCGAGCCGCGGCACGCCGACATCCGCGTGGTGTCGGCCACGCACCGCGACCTGGACCGGATGATTCACGACGGGCGCTTCCGTGAAGACCTGTACTACCGGCTGAGTACGTTCCCCATCCATTTGCCGGCCCTGCGCGAACGCCGAGACGACATCCCGCTGCTGGCCGAGGCGTTGCTGTCGCGGGTCGCGCCGCAGAAGCGGCTGATGATCAGCCCGGGCGCGCTGCAGTTGCTGCAGGCGCAGGGCTTTCCCGGCAATGTGCGCGAACTGCGCAACCTGATGGAGCGCGCCGCGCTGCTGTGCGACGGCGACACGCTGGAGGCCGGGCATCTGGAACAGGCGCTGATGTCGGGGCGTCGCCCGGCGGCTCACCCCATGGGCCAGCCGCCGGCACCGCCTGATTCAGCGACGTGTGCCGGCCCGGGACAGGACATTGATGCGCGCAATGTCCCCCATCCGCCGCGCGGCCTGCGGGACATCGAATACGCCGCCCTGCGCGAGCGGGCCGCGTTGCACCGGGGCAGCCGCGCCGCGCTGGCGGCTGAGCTGGGCATCAGCGAGCGCTCGCTCTACCGCAAGCTCAAGGCGGCTGGAGCCGCCTGAGCCCGACAAAGTGGCAGGCTGCCGACCGTGGAAAGTCCTGAAACAATAGCTGACAATGACCAATTCACGCTGGGTTGGTGCCATTTGTTCACATAATGCCGGCGTCGATGCTCCCCGCGGCGCCTGCGCCACTCGCCAGCACTCCCGCCGGGGCGGTCCACCCGGGTGCGCCACGGGCAGGCCGTGCTCAGTCGAACGACGGCGCCTCGGGCTTGGCCACCGGCTTGCCGGCAGCGGCCCAGGCGTCGAAGCCGCCGGCGATCGACTGCACGTTCAGGTAGCCCATGTCATGCAGGGCGCCGGCGCACAGGGCGGCGCGGCCGCTGGTCTTGCAGTACAGCACCACCTTGAGGTCGCGCGCCTGCAGCGCGGGGGCGCCGCTGAACTTGAATTCCAGCAGGCCGCGCGAGATGTGGACCGCGCCCGGCAGGTGGCCGGCGGCGTACTCGTCGGCCTCGCGCACGTCGACCAGTACATCGGCTTCGCGGATCGCCTGTTCGGCATCCTGCACGGGAATCTCCTGTACGCGGCTCTTGGCGGCAACGACGAGGTCATGGGCGGTTTTCATGGTGGGCGCTCCTGATGCAAAGTGAATGAATGATCGACGAATAAGGGCGTACGCCGGGTTCAGTAGGCGGCTGCGATGGCGGGTGGATTGCGCCGCCCGACCCATCGCGTGACATGCGCCAGCCCCTGGTGGCCAGGCCCCTCGGCAAGAATGGTCTCGCCGTGCCAGGACAACACGGGCGTGAGCAATCCGGCGAAATCGGCATCGAGCTGCTCGGGCGTGTAGAGCATGTCGGCGTCCTTCGGTCCGCCGCTGCCGTGCGCCAGTTGCGCGGGGTGAAAGGCTTCCAGCAGCAGCCAGCCGCCGGGTTTGAGCCCGGTGGCCAGGCGCCGGTGCGCGCCAGCGCGAATGCCGGAGGGCAGGTGGGTGTAGATCAGCGCCACCGCGTTCACGCTGGCGGGCGCTGGCGACCAGTCGCTCAGGTCGGCCAGCTCGGTCGCCAGCGCCACGCCCTCGCGCCGGGCCAGCGCCCGGGCTTTTTCGAGGCCCACCGCGGACGAGTCCACCGACATGACCCGGTGCCCCTGCTGCGCCAGCCAGACGCCGTTGCGGCCCTCACCATCGCCGGGCACCAGCACATCGGCGGGCGCGGTCAAGCGCGCGGCCTGCTCGCGCAGGAAGGCGTTGGGTTCGGTGCCGTATTTGTAGCCCGGCTCGGCAAAACGCTGGTCCCAGAAGTTCATGGTGCGTGAATTCTTTCGTGAATGCGGCGCGTGGTGCGCCACACGGCCCAAAGCACCAACGGAATGAGGGCGCCAGCGGCAATCTCGGGGTTCAGCGGAACGCCGGACGCCTTGAGCGCCTTGCCGCCATACAGCAGCAGGCTGACCACGTAGTACGAGATGGCGGCGATCGACAGGCCTTCCACCGTGGATTGCAGGCGCAGCTGCAACTCCTGGCCGCGGGTGAGCTTTTCCAGCAATTGCTGGTTCTGCACTTCGGTGGCGATATCCACGCGGGTGCGCAGCAAGGCGCTGGCGCGGGAAATGCGCTCCGACAGCGAGACCAGCCGCTGGCCCGTCGCTGCCACCGTGGCCATGGCCGGTGAAAGCCGGCGCTGCATGAACTCGCCCAGCATCTGGGTGCCGGGGATGGCTTTCTCACGGAGCTCGGTGATGCGCTGGCCCACCAGCGTGTCGTAGGCGCGCGTCGCGGCGAAGCGGTAGCTGTGCTCGGCCGTGGCGCGCTCCACCTGGGCCGCCAGCGACACCAGCGTGTCCAGCAGGTCCTGGTCGGAGGCCGACTTGCTTTCCAGCCGCGCGGTGATGTCCGACAGTGCCGATTCGGCCTGCGACAGCATGGGACCGAGCGCCTTGGCCACGGGCAGGCCGCGCAAGGCCATCAGGCGGTAGGTCTCCAGCTCCAGCAGGCGCTGGGTGATGCGGCCGGCGCGGGTGTCGGTGGTGCCGGGTGGCGCGATGACCAGCATGCGCTCGAAGCCGTCCGCTCCGATGCGGAACTCGGTCAGCGCCCAGGAATGCCCGTTGCCCAGCTGGGAGGCGACCAGGGTGTGCCCGCCAAACCAGGTCTGCCCCAGGTTCATGAGCGCGCGCTCGTCCGACAGGTCGCCGGTGACCAGGGCCAGCTGGATCGCCGCCACGGTGCGCCCGGGAATGCCGCGCAGCCATTCGGGCGCCACGGCGGGGGCCGACAGCAAGTCCGGCGCCTGTGCGCCGAGCAGGGCGGCATCCGGCAAGGGCTGCACGATGACGTAGCCCGTGAACTCCGTGTGGCGTTCCCACTTGACGGTGTGATCGGCATAACGAAGGCGCAGAAAGTTGCCGTTCAATTGCTCCGGCGCCAGGCCCTGCTGCCCCGGCAGGCGGCGCAGGTGCGCGCATTCCATCTCGCGCGTGACGCCCTCATTGAGCACGGCCACCTGGACGATCAGCGCCGGCACGCGGATCCGTGCCGAGGGGCGCGAGTGCACTTCGTTGTGCAGGCTGGCGCGCTGCGGGTCGTCGGGCGGCAACAGGCCGTGCGGCGCGTGCCGGGGCGCGGGGGCTGCGGGGTCCAGGGAGAAATCGGGGCTCATAAGGCCATTTTGCAGCGGCACGCAGGGTCGAATTCGGGCGTCCCGGCAGGCACCCCCACCTGTTCAGTCCCGTATTGATAGCGGCTCATGGCCATTCGACGCTGGGAATAGGCTGTTTTTAAGCTGAAAGCAGGCCACCGCGTCAACCACGCCGCCCCAGCATGGTCTCCAGTTCGCCCAGAATGGCCGGCAACCCGGAAGCCAGCGCTCCATCCGGGGCGACCCGTGCGCCGATCTCCTGCTCCAGCAGGCAGACCGTCATGCGCACATAGGTGCTGTCCAGCGCGCGGCGCACAGCCGAGAATTGCTGCGCCACCTTCAGGCAGTCTTCACCGCGCTCGACCATGCGCTGGATGCCTCGCAGCTGGCCTTCCGCGCGCCGCAGGCGGTTCAGCACGTCGGTGCGGGCGCCAGGCTCCATCAGGCCGCCGGTAGCGCAATCGACCGGCGCTGCAGCGGGGCTCTCGGGCAAAGCCGCAGCCTCGCGGTCGGCGTCACTTTTTCGGGGTTGCGCGTTGGCCATCACAGGGCTCCCTTGTCCGGCGCGGCGCCGGCGACGTTCATCATGGCCATCGGCTCAGGGGCCAGCAGACTGCCGTCGCGCAGGCCTTTCACCGTGGCCAGCGCCAGCGCCGCGATCACCAGCGAGCTCAGCGCCAGAAGGAGCATGGCCAGCGCCTGGAAGGCGCCCGAGGCGCCTTCGGCCAGGCGTAGCGTCAGCGCGCTGAAGGCCGCCAGCGGGAACGACAGGGCCCAGAACGGCACCGTGAACGGCTGCGAAACGGCCCGCTTGAAGACGCTGGCTGACCAGGCCAGGAAGAACAAGCCGATGCCCCACGCGACCCAGGCCAGCACCGTCGGGGCGCCGAGTTGCAACGCGCCCAGCCCGATCACGGCCGGTGGTGCGATGGTGATGAACGTCGTGGGCAGCAGGCGCTCGGGCCACAACCCGCTGACGCCCACCCGCACGGCCAGCAGCGTCAGCGCCACCGGCCACAGGAACAGGCCGATGCCGAACTGCGCCGCCGACCATTCGGGAAAGCCCAGCGTGACCCCCGCCAGCGGCGGCACCACGTTGCCCACCACGGGAATGAACAGCGCCGGGGTGATGGACGGCCAGAACGGGGTGCCGTCCTTGCCCCCGATGTTCGGACGAAGCCAGCGCGACAGCGCCCAGACGGTGACGCCAAACTGCCAGACCGCGCCCACCACCCACAGCACCTTGGCCGCCAGCGACGGGCCCGTCAACTGCGTGGCCACCGTGGCCAGCAGCAGCAGCGAAATCGGCATGGCAGCCACAAAGACATGGCGCACCGGATGGTTCAGGTCCTCCTCCAGCGCTTTCGGATAACGCTGCCAGCGCACCAGCGACAGGACGGCCAGCACCACCGCCACCAGCGCGGCCAGCGCACCCACGACCAGCGCGCCGGCGCCGGCCATCTCGCCCATCAAGGGTACAGCCCGGTGCCAGGCCAGCGACAGGCCGCACAGGCCCATGACGATGGCAAACCAGCCGGGCATGAGGAACTTGAGCGGGGTGGCGTGATGAGACATGGTGGCGGTTCGGGTGGAGGATGCAAGGGGACAGGCGGCCCGCGCGCCTATTTGAGGCGGGCGCCGGTGCTGTCGAGCACTTCAACGGTGATCGGAATGCCCTGCCCCACGCTTTGCGTGACGGTGCAGAAGGCCTCGAACTGGCCCAGCACGCGCTCCAGATGTTCCAGTGACGCCGCCGGCACGCCCAGCGTGAGCACGGCCTTCATCGACAGCACGCGCATGCGGCTTTCGGCGTTGCGGCCCACCTCGGCCGTCACGGTGCAGCGGATCGGCTCCGGCGCCTGCTTGAACTTGCGCAACGCAAACAGCAACGAGTCCGACAGGCAGTTGCCCACGGCCGCGCTCAGCAGCTGCACCGGAGAGGGCCCAAGGCCTGTGCCCAGGGGCGCTGGCTCGTCGCCGGTCAAGACCGGCACGTCTCCACCGAAGTGGATGTCGAAACGGTAATCGTGTTGCTGGACCAGGGTGACCTGGATGGTGGTGTCGCTCATGGTGTCTCCGTCGTGGGGGGTGCCAGGGCGCTGGCGCTTCAGGTGTAGCGGCCGAACGCGGTGAAGGTCCGTGCAAAAGGCGGCTTGATGGCGGCGGCCGCCTTCAGCAAGGCCGCGTTGTCGGCGCCGCGCAGCGCGTCCGACAGACGGGACAGGGCTTGCGTCACATCGGCCATGCCCTTGTTGAACT
>Ga0075163_10002846_pt1 | contig 23254 bp, 16 predicted proteins | sample JI1023141ADNA_FD_71478 | JGI IMG/M metagenome (GOLD analysis project Ga0075163, IMG submission 71478) | Wastewater effluent complex algal communities from Wisconsin, to seasonally profile nutrient transformation and Carbon sequestration -... | ecosystem: Engineered > WWTP > Effluent > Algae... | reverse complement strand
AGGCCGGTGCCGGGGCGGCCGATCTGGCCGGTGATGCTGGCCAGCGCGATCAGGCACCGCACGTTGTCGGTGCCGTGCACATGCTGGCTCACGCCCATGCCCCACAGGATCATCGACGCTTTGACCTTGGCGTAGGCACGCGCCACCTCGCGAATCGTCTCGGCCGCAATGCCGCAGATCGGCGCCATGGCCTCGGGGCTGTAGCCCTGCAGGTTGGTCTGCAGCGCCTCAAAGTCGTCGACGCGCTCGCGGATGAAGCCCTCGTCCGTCAGGCCCTCGGTCACGATGACGTGCAGCATCGCGTTGAGCAGGGCCACGTCGGTGTCGGCATGGAACTGCAGCACGCGCCAGGCGTGGCGGGCGAGGTCGGTGCGGCGCGGGTCGGCCAGCACCAGCTTCGCACCACGGGCGACGGCGTTCTTGATCCAGGTGGCGCCCACCGGGTGGTTGGCCGTGGGGTTGGAGCCAATGATGAGGATGAAGTCGGAGTGCTCCACGTCGCGCACCGGGTTGCTCACCGCGCCCGAGCCGACGCCTTCGAGGAGAGCGGCCACACTGGAGGCATGGCAAAGGCGGGTGCAATGGTCCACGTTGTTGCTGCCAAAGCCGGTGCGCACCAGCTTCTGGAACAGGTAGGCCTCTTCGTTGCTGCCCTTGGCGGAGCCGAAACCCGCCAGCGCCTTCTTGCCGTATGTGTCGCGCAAGGCGAGGAGCTTGCCCGCCGCGAAGTCCAATGCCTCGTCCCAGCTGGCCTCGCGGAAGACTTCGCTCCAGTGCAGGTCGCGGTGCAGATGGTCGGGGTCCTTGGTCACGCCGGCCTTGCGGATCAGCGGCTTCGTCAGGCGCGCCGGGTGGTGCGCGTAATCGAAGCCGAAGCGGCCCTTGACGCACAGGCGCCCCTCATTGGCCGGGCCGGGGCGGCCGTCCACCGCGACGATTTTTTCATCACGCACTTTGTAGGTGATCTGGCAGCCGATGCCGCAGAAGGGGCAAACCGAGTCCACCGAGCGGTCCACCTTTTGAGAGCCGATCAGCGACTTGGGCATCAGCGCGCCGGTGGGGCAGGCCTGCACACACTCACCGCAAGCCACGCAGCTGCTGGCCCCCATGGGGTCGGCCAGGTCGAACACCACCTGCGTGTGCGCGCCGCGAAACGCCAGGCCGATGACGTCGTTGCCCTGCGCTTCGCGGCAGGCGCGCTGACAGCGGTTGCACTGGATGCAGGCGTCCAGGTTGACGGCCATGGCGGGGTGCGACAGGTCTGCGGCCGGCGGCTCTCGGCGCAGCGCGGTGAGGGATGCGCGCGGCGTGACGCCCTGCCGTGCCGCCCAGGCGCTGAGCTCGCCATGGGGCAAGGCGGCATCGTCGCCGTTCCACTTGTGGCCTTGGGCGGGCAGGTCGGCCAGCAGCAACTCCAGCACCAGGTCCTGGCTCTTGCGGGCGCGCGGGCTTTGCGCGCGGACCTTCTGACCCGGTGCCGGCGTGCGGCAGCAGCTGGGGGCCAGCGTGCGCTCGCCTTCGATCTCCACCACGCAGGCGCGGCAGTTCCCGTCGGGGCGCAGGCCGTCGCTGTGGCACAGGTGCGGAATCAGCACACCGTGTCGGCGCGCGGCGGACCAGATGGTTTCGCCGGGCTGGGCGGCGACGAGCTCGTCGTCCAGCTCGAAGGCGATGCCGGGGTCGTTGGCGGGGGTGCTCATGGGGCGCGCTCCGGTCGGGCGGTGGGCGCGGCCACCGGGGCGGCAGCGCCTTTGCCCTTGGGTTTGGGCAAGTCGCCGGGCCATGGCGCTTCGCCCACTTCATGGCGGAAATACTTGTGCATGCAGCGGATCGGATTGGGCGCCGCCTGGCCCAGGCCGCAGATCGAGGCGTCGCCCATCACCAGCGCCAGATCGTCGAGTGTGTCGGCGTCCCAGACCTCGGCCTCCATGAGCCGCGCAGCCTTGGCCGTGCCCACGCGGCAGGGCGTGCACTGGCCACAGCTCTCGTCCGCCAGGAAGCGCATCACGTTCAGCGCGGCGTCGCGGGCGCGGTCGTGCTGGCCGAGCACGATGACCGCGGCCGATCCGATGAAGCAACCATAGGGCTGCAGGGTGTCGAAATCCAGCGGCACATCGGCCAGCGTGGCGGGCAGAATGCCCCCGCTGGCGCCACCGGGCAGGTAGGCATACAGCTCGTGGCCCTCGGCCATGCCGCCGCAGTATTCGTCGATCAGCTCGCGCAGCGTGATGCCGGCGGGTGCGAGCTTCACACCGGGCCGCGCCACGCGCCCGCTCACGCTGAACGAGCGCAGGCCCTTGCGGCCATGGCGGCCCTGGCTGGCAAACCAGTCGGGGCCCTTTTCCACGAGGTCGCGGACCCAATACAGCGTCTCGAAGTTGTGCTCCAGCGTGGGCCGGCCGAACAGGCCCGTCTGCGCGATGTAGGGTGGGCGCATGCGGGGCTCGCCGCGTTTGCCCTCGATGCTTTCGATCATCGCCGACTCTTCGCCGCAGATGTAGGCGCCCGCGCCCCGACGCAGCTCGATGTGGGGCAGCGGGCACGGCGGGTCGGCCAGCAGCGCGTCCAGCTCACGCTGCAGCAGGCGGCGGCAGTCGTGGTACTCGTCGCGCAGATAGAGGTAGACGGCCTCGGTGCCCGCCACCTGCGCGGCGATCAGCACGCCTTCGAGGAAGCGGTGCGGGTCGCGCTCCAGGTAGAAACGGTCCTTGAAGGTGCCGGGCTCGCCTTCGTCGATGTTGACGGCCATCAGGCGCGGCGCAGGCTGCTCGTGCACGATGCGCCACTTGCGCCCCGCCGGGAAGCCTGCGCCCCCCAGGCCGCGCAGGCCGCCGTGCTCCAGGGCGCTCAGCACGGCCTCGGCCTCATGCTCGCCGTTCAACACGGCCGCGGCCAGGCTGTAGCCGCCGGCGGCGCGGTAGGCGTCGTACGCTATCGCTTCAATAGCTGTCAATGACCATTCTGCGCTGGGATCATGGCTAATTTCTTCAATTTTCTCAGTGGAAGGGCCTTCGGACTTGCCCGGCGGGACGTCCGGAGCCCCCAGGGCCTTCACCGCAGCCACCACGGCTGCCAGTGTGGCTTGCGGCACGGCCTGCTGGCCGGCCAGCACGGCGGGCGCCTGCTCGCAGCGGCCGATGCACGGTGCCTCGACCACGCGCACGTCAGCGCCCAGCAACACAGGCAGGCGCGCCAGCAAGTCGCGGGCGCCGGCCATCTCGCAGCTCAGGCCCGCGCAGACGCGCACGACGAGCGCAGGCGCCGCGGCATCGTCCTTCAGGATCTCGAAGTGATGGTAGAAGCTGGCGACCTCGAACACTTCCACCGGGGCTAAGCGCATCTCGGCCGCCAAGGCCACGAGGTGGCGCTCGAACAGGCCGTGGAACGCGTCGTTGAGGCAGTGCAGGTTCTCGATCAGCAGGTCGCGCCGGTGGCCGTCCGGCGGCGGCGCGCCGATCCGTTCGCGCACCTGCGCCCGCGCGGCGGCGTCGGGCTGGCGGCCTTTGAGTGTGGCGCGCGCGCGCCCGCCCTGGGGCCGGGCGTCGTGCAGCACATGTTCGGTGGGGGAAGACAGCTTTTCCATGCGCGGCAACGGGTAAGCGGGCGGCGGCCCTGCCGGCCGCCCGGGGGCTTCAGTAGGTTTCCAGGTGCAGGCGGCCGTCGCGTTTGAGCGCGGCGCCGATGCTGTCCCAGTTCAGGCCGGCGTTCTGGGCGATGTCACGCAGCGCCAGCACCACGCCTTCCTCCATGGCCTTCAGGCCGCAGACGTAGAAGCAGGCGCTCGGGTCCTGCAGCAGCGGCACCAGGTCGGCGGCGCGCTCGCGCATCAGGTCCTGCACGTAGCGTTTGGGCTGGCCCTGGGTGCGGGAGAACGCGAAATGGATGTCGATGAAATCCTTGGGCAGATTCTGCAGCGGGCCGAAGTACGGCAGCTCTTCCTTGGTGCGGGCGCCGAAGAACAGCATCAGCTTGCCGCCCTCGAACTTGCCGGACTGGCGCAGGCGCCGGCGCCACTCGGTCATGGCGCGCATGGGCGCGCTGCCGGTGCCGGTGCAGATCATCACGATGTGGCTGCGCGGGTGGTTAGGCATCAGGAAGCTCGCGCCAAACGGGCCGATCACCTGCACCTTGTCGCCGACCTTCAGGTCGCACAAGTAGTTGGAGCCGACGCCGCGCACCGGCTGTCCCTGGTGGTCTTCCAGCACGCGTTTGACGGTCAGCGAAAGGTTGTTGTAGCCCGGGCGCTCGCCGTTGCGCGGGCTGGCAATCGAATACTGGCGCGCATGGTGCATGCGACCTTCGGCGTCGATGCCCGGCGGGATGATGCCGATCGACTGGCCCTCCAGCACCGGGAAGGGCATGCTTCCGAAGTCCAGCACGATGTGGTGCGTGTCGTACTCCTTGCCGACCTCGGTGACGCGCACGTTGCCAGCCACCGTGGCGGTGACAGTCTTCTCGGCCGCCTTGGGCCCGTAGAGGTTGGTGTAGGCATGCGCCGCAGACCAGGGCGGCAGCAGGGTGCCGTACTGCGCAGAGTTGAAGGCGGTCTGGCCAGTGGGGTCGGCCACGGGCGCCAGGGCCTCGGCGGCCGGCGCAGCAGCCGCCGCGTCGTCACCCGCTTCGCCCGCGAGCGCAGCGAGCTCGGCCACGGACAGTTCGGCCGGCAGTTCGTCCCAGCCCAATTGTTCTTCAAGGGAGTAAGCCCTGGCGCGCGGCACCTTGCGGTAGTTGTCGATGGAGCCGGTAGGGCACGGCGAGATGCAGTCGTTGCACCAGTTGCATTTGCTCACGTCCACCACGTAGTTGCGCGAATCGTGCGTGATCGCGCTGACCGGGCAAATGGACTCGCAGGTGTTGCAACGGATGCAGATTTCAGGGTCGATCAGGTGCTGCTTGATGACGGCCTCGGTCATGTTATGCCTCTCATTTCTTGGGACTACTTTACTGCAGGATCGGTTGGCTGGGTGGACGGATCAGGCGGCTGGGGCGTACTGTTTCGTTCGTGTCCCCCGGCCTTCGGCCTCCTCCTTGACCTCACTGCGCAGCACACCCCAACCACCTGATCCCGCGCCGCGTATTGATGGACCTGCAATCCATCACGTTCGCAGCTGCAGGGTGTGGGCGTGTGCCAGAGCGTAGTCAAGGAGGAGACCTGAGGCGCATGCCTCAGGTCGGGGGACATGAGCGGCGGCACACGCCCACACCCTGCAGCGGAATCAGGGCACGCTACCGATCAAAGCTCGTGGACAACCGGCCGTTCAGTTGAAACGCACGTAGTCAAAATCCACCGGCTGGCGGTTGATGCCCATGACCGGCGGCGCGATCCAGTTGGCAAACTTGCCCGGCTCGACCACGCGGCCCATCAGGCTGGCGACGTAGGCGCGGTCTGCACTGGATGGCAGCCACTCGTCGACCTTGGCGTTCCACTCCTGCTCGGAGACCACACGGCCATCCGGCGCCACCTTGACACCGGCCAGGGTGCCGATGCTGCGGTGGAACGCCTTGTGCGGCACAGTCAGCTTGAACGGAATGCCGGCCTTTTCGATCAGGCGGTTCCAGCGGTCCACGCCGCCGACGGAGTCCTTGATGTAGTCGTCGCGCAGCACTTCGTTCAGGGCATTGAGCATCGGCACGTCCTTCTCCACCAGCTGGCCGTTCACGACGTCCAGGATCTTGTAGGTGTTGCCCTTGAGCACATGGTCGTCGGTGCGCTTGCCCTCTTCATATCGGCCTTTGAGGCCCGAGCTGTAGAACGCGGCGGCGTTGCTCGACTGGTCGGCGCCGAACAGGTCGATCGTCACCGAGAAGTGGAAGTTGATGTAGCGCTGGATCGTCGCCAGATCGATCACGCCGGCGGCGCGCAGCTTGTTCACGTTGTCGGTCTTGAGCTCGTTCATCGCCGCGCAGGTGCGGCTGATGACGCGGCCCACGCCGGATTCGCCGACGAACATGTGGTGCGCCTCCTCGGTCAGCATGAACTTCGTGGTGCGGGCCAGCGGGTCGAAGCTGCTCTCGGCCAGCGCGCAGAGCTGGAACTTGCCGTCGCGGTCGGTGAAGTACGTGAACATGAAGAAGCTCAGCCAGTCCGGCGTCTTCTCGTTGAAGGCTTGCAGGATGCGCGGGTTGTCTTCGTTGCCGCTGCGGCGCTCCAGCAACGCTTCGGCCTCCTCACGGCCGTCACGGCCGAAGTACTTGTGCAGCAGGTAGACCATGGCCCACAGGTGGCGGCCCTCTTCCACGTTCACCTGGAACAGGTTGCGCAGGTCGTACTGGCTGGGGCAGGTCAGGCCCAGGTGGCGCTGCTGCTCGACGGAGGCCGGTTCGGTGTCACCCTGCGTCACGATGATGCGGCGCAGGTTGGCGCGGTGTTCGCCGGGCACGTCCTGCCAGGCGGCCTCGCCCTTGTGGTCGCCGAAATGGATCTTGCGGTCGGCCTCGCCCGGGTTCAGGAAAATGCCCCAGCGGTAATCGGGCATCTTCACGTGCCCGAACTGCGCCCAGCCCTGCGGGTCCACGCTGACGGCGGTGCGCAGGTAGACGTCGAAGTTCTGCGAGCCGTCCGGGCCCATGTCGCCCCACCATTGCAGGTAGTTCGGCTGCCATTGCTCCAGCGCGCGCTGCAGGGTGCGGTCTTCGCTCAGGTTAACGTTGTTGGGAATTTTTTCACTGTAGTTGATGCTGCTCATGGGGTTTCCTGGTCGGTTGAGGGGTTGACGATCAACGGTGGACTCCAGTTCGGTTGCCACAGGCTCCACCGGGAAACCTGCGGCACAACAGTTGAATCAGACCCGGTTCATGTCGAAGGCGACCTTCTCGCCCTTGCCGTAAACCTTGAGCGCGCCCTTCTCGCCCACCGCGTTGGGGCGCTGGAAAATCCAGTTCTGCCAGGCGGTCAGGCGGCCGAAGATGCGAGTGGCCATGTTTTCCTTGCTCGCAAAGCGCAGGTTCGCTTCCAGGCCGGTCAGCGCGTCCGGCGACATTGCCGCGCGCTCCTCCAGCACCAGGCGCACTTCGTCGGCCCAGTCGATGTCATCGGGTGCGGCCGTCACCAGGCCCAGGGCCAACGCGGCGTCGCCGTCCAGCGCCTGGCCGATGGCGCCACGGGCGGCTTCCAGGGGTGCGCTTTCTTCGTAGAAGCGGCGCTGCAGGCGGGACTGGTCGTTGACCATCGGGAAGAACCCAAAGTTCATCTCGCTCAGGGTCAGCTTGGGCGCCTTGGCGCTGTCGTCCGGCAGGACCAGCATGTAGGCGCGGTCGGCGCAGAAGGCCAGCTCGGCCAGCGTGCCGGCGAAGCAGGAGCCTTCTTCGATCAACGCGAACAGGCTTCGCGAAGACACGTCCAGGCGGGCCAGCGTGCGGCGCAGCAGGCCGATGGTTTCGCGCACCAGCCAGTGGTCCTTGTTGGCCAGCAGCACGGCGTCGGAGGCCAGCACGGCGGCGGCATCGCCGCTGGTCTTGAGCAGCCAGGTGCCCATTTCCAGCTCGTTGGTGCGCATGTGCAGGATGGCGTCGTCGAGTTCGCGCGCCATCTGCAGCGGCCACCAGGCGGCACCAGCGGCTTCGATGCCGGCGATGTCCGCGGGCTGGGCACCCGTGGGGGCCTGAACCGTGAAGGTGGCCGAACGCCGGGCCCGGTCGATCTCGACCGTGACGTGCTGGTAGGCCACGCGATCGGCTTCCAGCGTGCGCGCCAATGGGGTCAGCGCAACGCCTTTGCCGTTGGCCGGGCGGTCGCTCTGGGCAGCGTACTTTTCAGCGCGCTCGCGCACGACCTGCTGGAACTGCTGCGGCTTGGCAATGGCATCAACCAAGCGCCAGTCCACGGCACGCTGGCCGCGCACGCCTTCCGACGTGGTGCAGAAGATGTCGGCGAGGTCATGGCGCACATGGCGCTTGTCGGTGACGCGGGTCAGGCCGCCGGTGCCTGGCAACACGCCCAGCAGCGGCACCTCGGGCAACGAAACGGCGGAGGAACGGTCATCGACCAGCACGATGTCGTCGCAGGCCAGGGCCAGTTCGTAGCCGCCGCCGGCGCAGGCGCCATTGACCGCCGCGATGAACTTCAGGCCGGAATGGCGGCTGGAGTCCTCGATGCCGTTGCGGGTTTCGTTGGTGAACTTGCAGAAGTTGACCTTCCATGCGTGGCTGGACAGGCCCAGCATGAAGATGTTGGCGCCCGAGCAGAAGGTGCGGTCGCGGGCACTGGTGACGACGACGGTGCGCACCTCGGGGTGCTCGAAACGGATGCGGTTCAGGGCGTCGTACAGCTCGATGTCGACACCGAGGTCGTACGAGTTGAGCTTGAGCTTGTAACCGGGGCGGATGCCACCGTCTTCGGAAATGTCGATGAAAAGGGTCGCGATGGCGCCCTCGAAGGCCAGCTTGATGTGCTTGTACTGGGACGGGCTGGTCTGGTATTGCACGATCGGGTTTGTCGACATGTTGGACTCCTGGGCGGTAAATGGGGGAATGAAGAAGGGGCTCAATCAATGCAGTGGACTGCAGTGATATGAATAATAGTGCATGTTATTTTGTTTGTCAAATGCATTTTTATGCATCTTTGCACTTTTATTCGTCCCGACAGCGTCAGACCGGCAGCGCCAGTTCCTTGCGCACCTGGGCTCGCAGGGCAGCGAAGCAATCGTCCAGCGCGTACTGGCTGGTGTTGAAGGCCAGATCGGCCTTGGAATAGAAGGCCGAGCGACCCTCCAGGATGCGGTTCAGATCTTCCATGGCTTCCTTGTTGCCGGCCATGGGGCGCAGGTCACCCTGTGCGGCGACGCGGGACATGTGGTCGGCTGGATCGGCCTGCAGCCAGACGGTGTAGCAGTGCGACAGCATCAGGTTGAAGTTGGCCGAGTCCGACACCAGGCCGCCTGGCGTGGCGATCACCACCTCGGGGTAGATCTGGATCGCCTCTTCGAGCGCCCGGCGCTCGTAGCGGCGGTAGGCATGAGCACCATAGAGGTTGTGGATCTCGCTGATGCCGCAACCGGCGAACTTCTCGATTTCACGGCTCAGTTCGATGAAGGCGTAGCCCAGATCATCGGCCAGGCGCTTGCCCAGCGTGCTCTTGCCCGCGCCGCGCAGGCCAATCAGCGCGATGCGGGCATGGCGCGCACGGGCATCGCCCCCGGAACCCAGCAGCTCGGCCAGTGCCTGGCGGGCCCGGCGCAGGTCGGCCTCGTTGCGGTGCTCCAGCAACTCGCGGATCAGCAACCATTCCGGCGACGAGGTGGTGATGTCGCCCAGCAATTCGGCCAGGGTGCAATGCAGCGCTTGCGCCACCTGCAGCAACACCAGGATGGAGGCATTGCCGGTGCCGTATTCGAGGTTGGCCAGGTGGCGCTCCGAGACGTCAGCCGCTCGCGCCACCGCCTTGCGGGTCATCCCCTGGCGCGAGCGCAACATGCGCACCCGCTCGCCCAGCGCCACCAGGAAGGGGTTGCGCGGCTCGCCCACAGCCATGGCCGGATCGGCCTGCGGTTCGGTGGCCACTTCACCCTGATCAATCCACTCTGTTGTCATCTCGCATGCACTCCAGCCACCTTGGCGACCGGGAAAACCCCGGGGCTCACATTCACTCGTTGTGCTTGACATGCACTTTCATGCATATTATCGTAAGACGCACAATAATGCATTTATACAAGGAAGTCAGGCGCCTGGGGCTGCTCTGATTGAATTATTTGACCTCTTCTTGTCCGCTGAGCGTGCGTCCAGCCCGCTCAGCCGCCTGTTGAAACGCGCCGGAACCCACACCATGCACGCCAATGTCCTGCCACCACCCGCCCGGTTCAACTTCGCCCGGCACCTGATCGACCTCAATACGGCCCGCAGCGCAAAGACTGCGCTGACCGACGACCTGGGCAGCCTGCGCTACGGCGAGCTGGCCGAGCAGGTGCAGCGCATGGCCGCCGGCCTGCAGTCCCTGGGCCTGCGCCGCGAGGACCGGGTGTTTCTGCTCATGCACGACAGCTGCGACTGGGTGGTGGCCTTTCTCGGGGCCCTGTACGCCGGCGTCGTGCCGGTAGCACTCAATACGTTGCTGACCGCAGAGGACTACGCCTTCATGCTGGACCACAGCCGCGCCCAGGCCGCGCTGGTGTCAGGCGCGTTGCTGCCCACCCTGCAGGCCGCCATGTCACAGGGCCCGCACGAGCTCAAGACGCTGGTCGTCTCGCGCCCGACCGGCGCCCTGCCCGATGGCGCGGTTGAATTCGCGGACATGGTTGGCGGCCACCCGCCTCTGGCAAAAGCCGCCGACACCCTGGCCGACGAAGCCGCCTTCTGGCTGTATTCCTCCGGCTCCACCGGCAAGCCCAAGGGCACGGTCCACACCCAAGGCAATCTGTACTGGACCGCCGAGCTGTACGGGCGCCACGTGCTGGGCCTGCGCGAATCCGACGTGGTGTTTTCCGCCGCCAAGCTGTTCTTTGCCTATGGGCTGGGCAATGCGCTGACCTTTCCCCTGAGCGTGGGCGCCAGCGTGGTGCTGATGGCCGAGCGGCCGACGCCGCAGGCCACTTTCAAACGTCTGACGGACAACCAGCCCACGGTGTTCTACGGCGCGCCCACTGGCTACGGCGGCATGCTGGCCTCAAACGATCTGCCAGCGAAGTCCCAGGTCCGCCTGCGCCTGTGCTCGTCCGCCGGCGAGGCGCTGCCGCGCGACATCGGCGAGCGCTGGACCCGCCATTTCGGCTGCGAAATCATCGACGGCATCGGCTCGACCGAAATGCTGCACGTCTTCCTGTCCAACCGGCCGGGCGACGTGCGCTACGGCACCACCGGCAAGCCCGTGCCCGGCTACGAGATCGAACTGCGCGACGAAAACCACGCGGTGGTGACCCACCCCAACCAGATCGGCGACCTGTACGTCAAGGGCCCAAGCTCGGCGCTGATGTACTGGAACAACCGCGAAAAGTCCCGAGACACCTTCCAGGGCGAGTGGACCAAGAGCGGCGACAAGTACACGCGCGACGCCGACGGCTACTACACCTACGCCGGGCGCAACGACGACATGCTCAAGGTCAGCGGCATCTACGTCTCGCCGTTCGAGGTCGAAGCCACGGTGATGCAGCACCCGGCCGTGCTGGAATGCGCTGTGGTCGGCAAGCAGGACACCGACGGCCTGATCAAGACCAAGGCCTTCATCGTCCTGAAAGCCGGCCAGTCGTTGACCGAGGCCGAGGTCAAGGCCTTCGTGAAGGAGCACCTGGCACCCTACAAGTACCCGCGCTTCATCGAGTTCGTGAGCGAGTTGCCGAAGACGGCGACGGGGAAGATCCAGCGGTTCAGGTTGCGGGAGAAGGAAGCGGCCGGGCGGGCAGCCGCTGCGGGAGGAAATTGAGACTTTTGGGCGTATTCCCAGCGTAGGATGGTCCTGGATTGCTACTTTTATTTAAGTAGTCTGGCCGGGTTTTGATGCAGGCCGGGTCTCGCCCCGGCGGACGACCTACTTGTCTTTTGCTTCGCCAAAAGAAAGTAGGCAAAGAAAAGGCGAGCCGGATGCATCGTCCCTTCGCTGCGCTACGGGCATGCTGCGTTGCTCGATTTGTGCGGGGTCTGGCTAAACTCGCTTCGCTCAGACAACGCCAGCCCTGATCCGCCCAAATCTGCGCTACTCGCCTCCGCATAACGGCGTGGGGAGAAAACCGGGTGCCGCATCGCGCCTGTACCGGGCGGATTTGTCACGACCCGACGTTGAGGGTGCTGGCCCCAGAAGCCGCGCGGGCTGTTTGGCTGTTTGGCTGTCGGATGTCCGGATGTTTCTCCCCATGCCGTTGCGGCCGGGCTGAGCAGCGCAGAAGCCGGCGGATCGAGAGGCTCAGATGTCTGAGGGCCGCAGGCCCGAGTTTCTGAGCCTCCCGCCGGTTTCGAGCAGCGCAAGGCACCGCGCAGCGGACCGGACGCCCGGCTCGCCTTTCTTTTGCTTACTTTTCTTTGGCGAAGCAAAGAAAAGTGAGGCGCCCGCCGGGGCGCGACCCGGCCAGCAGCCTCAAAAAAAAGAAATAAAAATGGATAGCAAACAACGACCATCCCACGCTGGGAAGAGGCCAATTTCCCTTGGAAATCAACCCTCAGTCCCTTACGTATCCTTCGAAATCTTGATCGCCGGAAACTTCGAAGAAAAATCCTTGGCCTTGGCGGCGATCTTGATGGCCACCTGGCGCGCCACGGTCTTGTAGATGCCGGCCACATCGCCGTCGGGGTCCGCCACCACCGTGGGCTGGCCGCTGTCGGCCTGCAGGCGGATCTGGATGTCCAGCGGCAGCGCGCCCAGGTAGTCCATGCTGTATTCCGCCGCCATCTTCTTGCCGCCTTCCGCGCCAAAGATGTGCTCCACGTGGCCGCACTGGCTGCACACGTGCACGGCCATGTTCTCCACGATACCGAGGATCGGCACGCCGACCTTCTCAAACATCTTGATGCCCTTGCGGGCGTCCAGCAGCGCGATGTCCTGCGGGGTGGTCACGATCACGGCGCCGGTCATGGGCACGCGCTGGGAGAGCGTGAGCTGGATGTCGCCGGTGCCGGGCGGCATGTCGACGATGAGGTAGTCCAGGTCTTTCCAGTTGGTCTGGCGCAACAGTTGCTCCAGCGCCTGCGTGGCCATGGGGCCGCGCCAGATCATGGCCTCGTCCTTGTCGACGAGGAAGCCGATCGACATCACCTGCACGCCGTGGTTTTCCAGCGGCTCCATGGTCTGACCGTCGGACGACTCTGGGCGCCCTTCGATGCCCATCATCATGGGCTGGCTGGGGCCGTAGATGTCCGCGTCGAGCAAGCCGACCGAGGCCCCCTCGGCCGCCAGGGCCAGCGCCAGATTCACCGCCGTCGTGCTCTTGCCCACGCCGCCCTTGCCGGAAGCGACCGCAATGATGTTCTTGACCTGCGGCAGCAGGGCCACGCCGCGCTGGGCGGCATGGGCCACGATCTTCTGGGTGACGTTGGCCGACACGTTCTCCACGCCGGCGACGCCTTTGGCCGCGGCGATCAAGGCCCGGCGAAGCGCCGGGATCTGGCTCTTGGCCGGATAGCCAAGCTCCACGTCGAAGGCGACATCTCCGCCCGAGACCTGAAGGTTTTTGAGTGCCTTGGTCGAGACGAAATCGGTGCCGGTGTTGGGGTCGACGACGGTTTGCAGGGCTTGCAGCAGCTGGTCTGGGGTGGCCATTCAGGGATCTTTCGGAGAAACGAGGGAAGTGGCGCGCAGTTTAGCCACAACTTATAAAATCCGGGATTCCCCTAGAAAAAAGCAAGCAATGTCCCCCACGTCCCCGAAGCCCGCCGCACGGCAGCTTTTCGTCACCACCGCGCTTCCGTACGCCAACGGCAATTTCCACATCGGCCACATCATGGAATACATCCAGGCCGACATCTGGGTGCGGTTCCAGCGCATGCAGGGGCACACGGTGCACTTCGTCTGCGCCGACGATGCGCATGGCGCGCCGATCATGATTGCCGCCGAAAAGGCCGGCAAGACGCCTCAGCAGTTCGTGGCCGACATCGCTGCCGGCCGCAAGCCCTACCTGGACGGGTTCCATATCGCCTTTGACAACTGGCATTCCACCGACGGAGCGGAAAACCATGAGCTGGCCCGGGCCATCTACCGCGACCTGAAGGCCGCAGGACTCATCGCCACCAAAACCATCGAGCAGTTCTTCGACCCCGAGAAGAACATGTTCCTGCCCGATCGCTTCATCAAGGGGGAATGCCCCAAGTGCGGCGCCAAGGACCAGTACGGCGACAACTGCGAGAACTGCGGCGCAGTCTATGCCCCGACGGAACTCAAAAACCCCTACTCGGCCCTCAGCGGCGTGACGCCGCAGTTGCGCCACTCGGAGCACTATTTCTTCAAGCTGTCCGATCCGCGCTGCGTGGCATTCCTGGAGCAGTGGACGCAGGGCAGCGGCCACCTGCAGACCGAGGTCTACAACAAGATCAAGGAGTGGCTGCTGCCGACCGAGAACGCCGACGGCGTGGTCGGCCACGGAATGGCCGATTGGGACATCAGCCGCGACGCGCCCTACTTCGGCATCGAGATTCCAGATGCGCCGGGCAAGTACTTCTACGTCTGGCTGGACGCGCCGATCGGCTACCTGGCCTCGCTGAAGAACCTCTTCGGCAAGATCGGCCTGGACTACGAAGCCTTCATGGCCGATCCGGCCACCGAGCAGTACCACTTCATCGGCAAGGACATCGTCACCTTCCACACGCTGTTCTGGCCGGCTCTTCTGCACTTCAGCGGCCGCAAGACGCCCAATTCGGTCTTCGTGCACGGTTTTCTGACCATCAATGCGGAAAAAATGAGCAAAAGCCGCGGCACCGGGCTGGATCCGCTGAAGTACCTGGCGCTCGGCATGAACCCCGAGTGGCTGCGCTACTACATTGCCGCCAAGCTCAACAGCCGCAATGAGGACGTGGAGTTCAGTCCCGAGGATTTCATGGCGCGCGTCAACGCCGACCTGGTGGGCAAGTACATCAACATTGCCTCGCGCTCGGCCGGCTTCATCAGCAAGCGTTTCGGCGGCCTGCTGGGCGAGGTGTCGGCCGACGGCGATGCCTTGCTGGAGCACCTGCACGACGCCTTGCCGGCGATTGCCGAGCTCTATGCCGAACGCGAGTACGGCAAGGCGCTGCGTGAGACCATGTTGCTGGCGGACCGCGTGAATGCCTACGTGGACCAGAACAAGCCCTGGGAACTGGCCAAGCAGCCCGGCATGGAAGTGCGCCTGCACGACGTCTGCACCACCTGCATCCAGGCCTTCCGGCTGCTGACGACCTGCCTGAAGCCGGTCCTGCCGGCGCTGGCTGCGCAGGTCGAGGCGTTCCTGAACGTGGCGCCGCTGACCTTTGATTCGGCCACGCAACGCCTGCCCGCCGGCCACGCCATCGGCGAATACAAACACCTGATGCAGCGCGTCGATGTGAAGCAACTGGATGCGTTGTTCGAGGCGCCGGCCGCGCCGGAGCCCGAAAAGATCCTGCCAGGCGGCGAGGAAATCGCGCCCGTCATCTCCATCGACGACTTCGCGAAGATCGACCTGCGCATCGCCCGGATCGTCGCGTGCGAGGCGGTGGAGGGCTCGACCAAGCTGTTGCGCCTGACGCTGGACGTCGGCGAGGGACGCACCCGCAATGTGTTCTCGGGTATCGCCAGCGCCTACAAGCCCGAGGAGTTGGTCGGCAAGCTCACCGTGATGGTGGCCAATCTGGCGCCGCGCAAGATGAAGTTCGGTGTCAGCGAAGGCATGGTGCTGGCCGCCAGCCATGCCGACGAAAAAACCGCCCCTGGCATCTACGTGCTCAACCCTTGGCCGGGAGCCCAGCCCGGGATGCGGGTGCACTGAACGGCGGCGCGATCCGGATCACCCGTTGAGGTGCCCGTGCAATCTCGTCGAGCAGCGCGCCGAGTCCATCCAACAGCCGGTCGCCGTGCCCCGCGGTCTGCGCGGTCAGGCTCAGCGCGATGTGAAAGCGGATCGTGACCTCCGGCGGTAGGCGCTTCGAGTAGGCCAGTCCCCGTGCAACGACCCGGGCCGCCTCCTGCATCGCCTTTTCTTCGGCCAGGGGCCGCTCCAGGATCAGCACGAAATCGCCGTCCTTCAGCCGCCCGGTGGTGTCGCCCTCGCGGGTGATCAGCGCCAGGCAGGAGGCCGCATGCAAGGTGGCGCCGGCCATGACCTGGATGCCGTGGGCGTTGAAAATGTCCCTGAGGTTGCCCACCCGCACCCGCATCACGCAGGCACTGCCCGGCTGCAGCGCCAGCCGCTCCACCAGATGGTCGACGCGCTCCCGGGTGACCCGGTCGTTGGCCAGCCCGGTGACCGGATCGCGGGTCTGCAGCGCCGCGCGCCGCACCAGCGCGTCGCGCCGGTCGCGGCTGCGCAGGTACAGGCCGATCATCAGCAGCGGAATCTCGACCGCGGCGCCCAGTTGCGCCCCGTACTGGGTGACCGTGTTCATCGGCAACACGCCGAGATTGCGCATGGCCGTGAAGATCGCCCCGGCAAACAAGGCCGACAGCCCGGCCACGAGCCACCAGCCATGGACCGACCGGAACCGGGCATGCCAGACCAACGTGCCGACCAGCAGCGGAATGCCCGCCAGAAAAAAGTAGTTGGCCAGCCGGAACACCGGGTCGCGCCCCAGCGTGCCGAACGAGATCGCGAGGATCACCGCCACGGCGGCATAAGCCCACAGCAGCCAGCCCAGCCAGGGCCGTGGGGGCGGAGACACCACGGTGCGCACAAACCAGGCAGCCGCCGCCAGGCTCAACATCGGCAGCACCGTGGCCGAGGCATCGTTCCAGCGCGGGCTGTCCGGCCAGAAAAACAGGCCGGAGACGCCGGTGAGCGTGCTCTGCGTCAACGCCAGTGTCAGCACATGGAAGGCGTAGACCGCGTGCACCGGCTCCCGCAGGGTGTAAGCATTGGTCGCAGCCAGGATCACCACCAGCGCCACCAGCCCGAGATACATGCCCAGCACCAGCACCAGGCGTTGATGCCGGGCATCGAACGCCGCTCGCTCCTCGATGCGCCAGGGGAAGGTCACCGGGTGCGAGTTCTGGACCCGCAGCAGCAGCGCGCGTCCGGCTCCGTCTGCCGCTTCAAGCGGCATGGCTGGAAATAGGTGAGGCACGGCCCAGTTCGCCACGGGCAGGTCATCGCCTGCGACGAGCACCCGCCAGGGCGTGCCGCCGCTGCCCGCCTCGTACAGGCGCAACGAGTTCAGGCCCGGGTACGGAATCAGCAGCACGGAGGACGCCCTTTGCTGTGCGGGCACGTCCAGCAGAAACCACACTGCCGTCGAACCGCTGGTGGGATAAAAGACCTTCGGGGAATAGTTCTGGCCCGCTCCTGCGCGCAGACGATTCAGGGCTTCATCCGGCCCCATCTGTCCCGAAGGGTCGACCAGGACCTGTCCGGTGAGCGTGTCGCCGGAATCCCAGAGGCGGCCTTCCGCGCTGGCAGGCGCCGCCAGACCCGCCAGCATCAGCAACACCAGACACAAGCGCAGGATGTTCACACTCGTTGACCTCTGATTTTTTGTCGACTGTAGCAGTCTCCCTGGCGAGGACAGGCTGATACCGATTCGGCGATCCCACCCGTTGCCACGCGACCGAGCAGTCAGGGCGAGGCCTAGAATCAAGGCTCGCCACCGTGTGCACCAGCCACCCGGCCCAGCAGAAATGGCGGCTCCGTCCCATGCCTTCCCCCCATCCCGCCCATCACCCCCATTGGTGGACCGACAGCCACCGATCCGCCCAGGTCAACTTGCGGCTCGGAGCCAGCCTCAGCTTTGTTGCCGGTGCCATCAACGCCGGTGGTTTTCTGGCCGTCGGGCAATACACGTCACACATGACGGGCATGCTGTCGTCGATCACGGACCATCTCGCCTTGGGCGAATTCCGGCTGGCACTGGCGGGGCTGGTGGCCTTGCTGGCTTTCGTCGGCGGGGCCGTCACCACGGCGTGGATGGTCAACTGGAGCCTGCGACGACAATTGCGCAGCGCCTTCGCCCGCCCTCTCGTCGTCGAAGCAGGACTGTTGCTGGTCTTCGGGTTGTTCGGGGCGGCAATCAACCTGTCATCGGGCCTCTTCATTCCCCTGACCGTGCTGCTGCTGTGCTTCATCATGGGTCTGCAGAACGCACTGATCACAAAGATATCGAATGCAGAGATCCGCACCACCCATGTCACCGGCCTGGTGACCGATATCGGCATCGAATTGGGCAAGCTGCTGTATTTCAACGGGGCGGATGCCCCGACCAAGATTGTGGCAAACCGCCGAAAGCTGCGCATTCACCTCACGTTGGTGGGCTGCTTCTTCATTGGGGGCGTGGTCGGTGCCGTGGGCTTCAAGACCTGGGGCTACGTCACGAGCGTGCCCCTGGCTCTTTTGTTGGCCGTGTTGTTCTGGGGTCCGGTTCTGCACGACATCCGATCGGGTCGCATCGCCCCGCGTCTGCCTCAGACGTACCGTTAACCCAACAGGGAGACGCGCGCCGACCAATGCAGCGGCATTGCGGGTGAAACCGTTGGGAGCAAAATCACCCTCCACCCTGGATCTGAAAACTGCGCATGCATTGGCCCTCCCTTGACTTCAAACCGCGCCTGCTGACCTCGCTCAACGGCTACACCCGGGACCGCTTCACCCGCGACGTGGGCGCCGGCCTGACCGTCGGTGTGGTGGCGCTTCCGCTGGCCATGGCCTTCGCGATCGCCTCGGGGCTCAAGCCCGAGGCCGGCATCTTCACTGCGATCATTGCCGGCTTGCTGATCTCGCTGCTCGGTGGCAGCCCGGTGCAGATCGGCGGTCCGGCCGGCGCCTTCATCGTCATCGTCTATGGCATCGTGGAGCGCTTCGGGCTGGCCAACCTCATCATCGCGACCGCGATGTCGGGCGTGCTGCTGTTCCTGATGGGCCTGTTCAAGCTCGGCTCGCTGATCCGCTTCATCCCGATTGCTGTGGTGATCGGGTTCACCAATGGCATCGCGGTGCTGATTGCGCTGTCGCAGGTCAAGGACTTTCTGGGCCTGCAGGTGACCAGCATGCCAGCCGATTTCTTCGGCATGCTGTCCACGCTGGGCTCGGCGCTGCATACCTTCAATCCGGCCGCGTTCGCCGTCGCGCTGGCTTCACTCGCCATCATCGTCATCTGGCAGTTCTTCATGCCCAAGATCGGCAGCGGCATCCAGTTCACGGGAAAGCTCACGCCGATCCCGGGATCGATCGTCGCCTTGGTCCTGGCCACGCTGGCCGTGTGGCTGCTGAACCTCAAGGTGGACACCATCGGCAGCCGCTTCGGCGGCATCCCGGCCGGCCTGCCGTCGTTCGCCTGGCCGGCCTTCAGCTGGGAATCGGCCAAGTTCCTGCTGATTCCCACGGTGACGCTGGCCTTGCTGGGCGCCATCGAGTCGCTGCTGTGCGCCCGCGTTGCGGACGGCATGATCGACGATCGGCACAACCCCAACCAGGAACTCATGGCCCAGGGCATCGCCAATTTCGTCACGCCCTTCTTCGGCGGTATGCCCGCCACCGGAACCATCGCGCGCACCGTGACCAACATCAAGAGCGGCGCCACCAGCCCAGTTGCCGGCATGGTGCATGCGGCCACCCTGCTCGTCGTGATTCTGGTTGCGGCCCCGCTGGCGTCGCACATTCCGCTGGCGTCGCTGGCCGCGATCCTGATGTTCGTGGCCTGGAACATGGGCGAGTGGCGCGAATTCGTGCACCTGCGCCATTACCGCATGCCCTACCGCATCACCCTGCTGGCGGTATTCTTCCTGACGGTCGTGTTCGACCTGACGGTCGCCGTCGAGGCCGGCCTGATTGCGGCCTGCGTCACCTTCATCTACCGCATCTCCAGCCTTTCGCGCAGCGAGGCGGTGACCGCCGCCGATCAGCCGGCCCTGGCCGGCCAGGAGGGCAAGGTCCAGGCCCACCGCCTGTACGGTGCGCTCTTCTTCGGCGCGGTCAAGCTGGTTGAAGCGCTGGAGGACCAGCTGCCCGCAGAGGCGCTGATCGTTGACCTCAAGAACGTGATCTACGTGGATTCATCCGGCGCCGACAGTCTGATGAGCTTGCACCGGGCCTGCCGCAAGCGCGGAGTACGACTGATCGTCTGCGGCCTGATGCACCAGCCGCTGGACATGGCGCGCCGTTGCGGCTTCACCGATGCCGTGCCGTCTGCCGATCAGTGCCCTGACCTGGCCGCCGGTCTGTCCGCCGCCCTGGGCAGCGACCGCGACTGAAGGCTAGCGCCCACCCCGGTTCTCGTTCGCCTCGGGGTCCGGCGCAGACAGGGTGCGCAGTACCTTGTCATCCGGGTCGAATACCACCGTGAACACCATCGACGTGTTGGGTCCGTCGAGGTAACGCCAGTCGGCATGGACTTCGCGCTTGAGTTCGTACGGCGTCGTCTTCGCCGGCCGGCCGAGCCGCCTGCGCACCTCCGCCCCCGTCATGCCGGGGTGAATTTTGGAAAAGTTCGCCGGCGTGAGCACCTGGCGCAGGGCGGTCATGCGGCCGTCGGGGCCCACCGTGATCATGTAATTTCGCTGGCCAGCCGGCTGGCGGTTGTATTCCAGGACACGACTGCCACCAGGCTCGTCCCAGACGGTCTCTGGCGCGCCGAACCTCGCCCGCACATCGGCCTCGGTGGCCACACCCTCTTCGAGTTCACTGATGCGCTGGGCATCACAGCCGGCCAGTGCCAGCAGCGCCAGAAGCGCCCACAACCCGCCCTTGACCTTCGCACATCTGCCGCTCATGGGTTCCCCGGTAAAATGGCGCATCGCCCCGCTCGGGGTGTCCGCCACAAAGGCCACAGTTTATGTCCCTGACCCGCATCTTTCGCCGCCCCGACTACAAGTCCGAGTACACCCAGTTCCTGACGGAACTGCGGGCACAGAAGCCGAATCTGCTGGAACAGCAGATCGCCGGTCGCGCCCTGCTGTGGGACCGCAAGCAGGACCGCGAGGCCCAGGCCGATTTCAACGAAGCCCGCGTGCCGCAGGCGCCCTACGTCTACCAGACGCACGGCTGATCTGAAGGTTTTTTTGCCTTTCCCAGCGTCAAGTGGTCACTTGCTGCTATTGAAGCAATAGCAATTCATGATCGACCCGATTGACGCTGTGGCCGCGCAGCTTCCCGTCGGCGCCACCGTGCCTGACATGCCCGAGGTCGTGGACCATGTGGCCGTGGCGAGGCTCTACGGAGAACCCCTGTTCTCGCTGCCGACCGACCTCTACATTCCGCCCGACGCGCTGGAGGTGTTCCTGGAGGCCTTCGAAGGGCCACTGGATCTGCTGCTGTACCTGATCCGCAAGCAGAACTTCAACATCCTCGACATCCCCATGGCCGGCGTGACACGCCAGTACCTGAGCTACGTGGAGGAGATCCGCACCCGCAATCTGGAGCTGGCGGCCGAATACCTGCTGATGGCAGCCATGCTGATCGAGATCAAGTCGCGCATGCTGCTGCCGCCGCGCAAGATCGCCGAGGGCCAGGAACCCGAAGACCCACGCGCCGAGCTGGTGCGCCGCCTGCTGGAATACGAGCAGATGAAGCTGGCTGCGGCACAGCTCAACGGGCTGCCGCAGGCCGGGCGCGACTTCATCCGCGCCCAGGTCCATATCGAACAGTCTCTGCGTCCACGCTTTCCCGACGTTCAACTGACCGACCTGCAGGAGGCCTGGCGCGACATGCTCAAGCGGGCCCGCCTGGTGCAGCACCATAAGATCAGCCGTGAAGAGCTCAGCGTGCGCGAGCACATGAGCCTCGTCCTGCGCAAGCTGCAGGGCCGGCGTTTCATCGAATTCGAAGCCTTGTTCGACCCGGCCAAGGGGGTCCCGGTGCTGGTGGTGACCTTCATTGCGCTGCTGGAGCTGGCCAAGGAGACCCTGATCGAGATCACCCAGGCCGAGGCTTTTGCACCGATCTACGTGCGCCTGGCCTACACGCCGACCTGAGTCCCCGCCGACTCAGACGGTTTCAAGCTTGGGCTCTCGACCCATCAGCGCAGCCACCGCCTCGACCGGGCGCAGCCGCCCGTCCAGCAGCGCCACCACCGCCTCACTGATCGGCATGTCGACGCCCGCCACCGCTGCGCGCTGCACCACGGTACGTGCGCTGTAAACACCCTCGGCCACGTGTCCCAGCGAATCGACGGCCTGCTGCAGGCTCAGGCCTTGTGCCAGCAACTGGCCCACCCGGCGGTTGCGACTGAGGTCGCCCGTGGCGGTCAGAACCAGGTCGCCCAGGCCGGACAGGCCCATGAAGGTTTCGGCCCGCGCACCCAGAGCCACGCCGAGCCGCGTCATTTCGGCCAGCCCCCGGGTGACAAGGGCGGCGCGCGCGTTCAGCCCCAGGGCCAGGCCGTCACACAGCCCCGTGGCTATGGCCAGCACGTTCTTCACCGCGCCGCCCACTTCCACGCCAGGCACATCGTCGCTGGCGTAGACGCGCAGCGTGGCACTGTGGAACGCCTGCACCAGCGCCTCGCGCACCCGCGCATGTTCACTGGCAGCCACGAGCGCCGTCGGCTGTCCCTTGGCCACCTCCAGCGCAAAGCTCGGACCACTGAGCACGCCGGCCTTCAGCCGCGGCGCCACGGAAGCGCGGATTTCGTGGCCGAGCATGCCGACGGTCGCCGGATCGGACCCCGTTTGGGGCGCCTCGAAACCCTTGCACAACCACGCCACCGGCGCGGCGCAGGCCTGCAGGGCGGTGAGCGTGTCGCGCAGGCCGGCCATGGGCGTCGCCACGATGACCAGGTCGGCACTGGATGCGTCCAGCTCGACGGCCGGCGCGCACCGAACGGTCAGCGCCTGTGGCAGCGCAATGCCCGGCAGGTAGCGCGCGTTTTCCCGCCGCCCCTGCATGGCCGTGGCTTGAGCCGCATCCCGCGCCCAGAGCTCGACCGCATGCCCATCGGGATGGCGCGCGGCACTGACAGCCAATGCAGTACCCCAGGCACCGGCCCCGAATACTATGATTTTCATAGCATCAGACGACCATTAGACGCTGGGAATCAGGCGAAATGAATCAGGAATACTGGGCCGGAGCGGGCGCCGAAGCCGCCTGCGCCTGCTGCTGCTCGTACATGGCCTGGAAGTTGATTTCGGCCAGGTGCACGGGCGGAAAACCGGCGCGGGTGATCACGTCGGCCACGTTGCCGCGCAGATACGGGTAGACGATCTGCGGGCAGGCGATGCCCATGATCGGGCCCATCTGCTCTTCGGGCAGGTTGCGGATCTCGAAGATGCCGGCCTGCTTGCATTCGACCAGGAACACGGTGCGGTCCTTGATCTTGGTCTGCACCGTGGCGGTCACGCAGACCTCGAACACGCCCTCGGCCACCGGAGTGGCTTCCACGCCGAGCTGAATGTCGACGTTGGGCTGTTCCTGTTCCAGCAGGATGGCGGGGGAATTGGGCTGCTCCAGCGAGGCCTCTTTCAGGTAAACGCGCTGGATCTGGAACACGGGATCTTGGTCGGCCATGGAAATTCTCGGTTGATGAAAAGAAATGGGGATGGGCTCAGGAAACCACCCGCGCTGGCCGCAGGCCAGCGGGCAAGTGCCTCAACGACGCCAATTATCTCAGGTGCGCCCCGGCCCCATGGCGGGGCATGGCGGCAGACTCAATGGCCGTTGAGCAGAGGCATCAGGTCGCCCCGGCGGTCCAGCGCCACCAGGTCATCATGCCCGCCCACGTGCGTGGCGCCGATGAAAATCTGCGGCACCGT
>Ga0075163_10002845_pt1 | contig 23256 bp, 18 predicted proteins | sample JI1023141ADNA_FD_71478 | JGI IMG/M metagenome (GOLD analysis project Ga0075163, IMG submission 71478) | Wastewater effluent complex algal communities from Wisconsin, to seasonally profile nutrient transformation and Carbon sequestration -... | ecosystem: Engineered > WWTP > Effluent > Algae... | reverse complement strand
TCCGGTCCGGCCCAGCCGAAGGTGGCGCCTTTCCAACTGGCGCAATAGACGCGGCTCAGGCCATCGACATCGGCGTCGGTGGGGCGGGTCATTTTGATGAAGGGCTCGGGCTTGCGGGTTTCTTCAAAGGTGGCGCCTTTGGGCTTCACCTGATGATGCCAGAGAGCACCGCTGCCCCAGTCGCAGGTGAAGGGAGCGTTGTTCCAAGCGCCGAAGCCGGGTTCGTCGATATAAACCGCGCCGGTGCCGCTGCCGCCGCCGTAATCAGCGAGGGGCTGGATGGCCTCATCGTTGAAGTTTTTGTAGAGGCGCGGGTAGCCGTGGTCGTCGAGACCGGTGAAGTGGTGGAAGCGCACGTTCCAGCCGCCGCCGTCGTTCGTGTTGTCGCGGGCGAACATGTCCATCAGCGGGCTGATGGCGACCTCGAGGATGTTGCGCGTGCCGGTGGAGTAGATTTCGAGGCCGGTGCCGTCGGGACGCACGCGGATAACGCCGCCGCCGCGATGCTGGAGCGTTTTGCCATCGGTGCCGGTCGCCTTCAGGAAGCCGAAGTCGCCACCGGCGATGTAAAGCCAGCCATCAATGCCGAGGCTGAGGCCGTTCGTGGTGTGATCGGCGGGGCGATCTTTGAAACCGAAAGCGATGCCATTGACGAGGATGTTTTGTTTTTCGGCGACGCCGTCGTGATCGGCATCGATGAACTCGCTGAGGTGCGGCGGATGCACGAGGTAGAGGCGGTCGTGGTCCCAGACGAGGCCGCGCGGGCTGTCCACCTCGCAGAAGACCTTCGTTTCATCGGCACGGCCATCGCCATCGAGGTCGCGCAGGCGGATGATGCGTCCACGGTTGGGTTTGCGCTCCACGGAGCCGTTTCCGTCGGAGGAAACGTAAAGCGTGCCATCGGGCTCGGCGGCCAGGAAAACCGGGTAGTTCGCGGCAGTGCTGTTCGCGAAAAGCGTGACATCGAAGCCCTCGGCGACCTTTACGTCCTTCAAAATGGCCGCTTCCTCCTCTGGCGTGAGTTTGACGATCTTCGGCACGATGTTGCCGCCGTCTTTGCGGGGATCGGTGGCCTGGTTGTATTCCTTCTGCTGCTCCGCGCTCAGCTTCGGCGCGATGGCTTTGATGCCGGGGCCTTTGAGCCGCACCTCGCGGATGCTGGCCCAGCCGCCGCTCTTTTTGCTAAGCGCATGCACCTTCACAAAACGGATGCCGTCGGCTTTGGCGAACTCATTCGAGTAAGGCGCGTTCTTCTCGTTCGTGCTGCCATCGACGAGCGTGGTCCACGCTTTGCCATCGGCGCTGCCTTCGACTTTGAATTGATACACGCCGTTGTTTTCCCAGGTGGTCTCGATGCCGGTGAGCGTCTGCGGCTTCTCCAGCTCAAGCTGCAACCACTGCGGATAATCCGGGCCGCTGGCGCACCAGCGGGTGCTTTCGTCATTGTCCACCGCTCGCCAGGCGAAGTTGTTCTTGCCTGTCTCCTCGCTGCTCGCGGTCGCCTTGATGCCGGTGGCGTCTTTCGGCGTGGGCGGCGGCTTCGGAGCCTCGACGGGCTTCGCGGGCACAAAGGTCACTTTGTTCTGCCCTTTGAACGGCGTCAGGTAGTCCGGCGTGAGCTTGTCACAGGCCCAAAGCAGGCCGCGCGTGATGAGATCGAGGTAACGCGCATCGGCGACGGTCTCGGTGTTGTGGCCGATGGTCGTGCTGAAGCTGCGGGCACCGGCTTTTTCGTTCGTCCAGGCGACGATGTATTCGACGTCCTTCGTGCTGCCGTCCTTGTTTTTGACGGTCTGCTTGCCCATGGCGAGCGGATGCGCGTCGAAGAGGTTCGCATTGTTGTAGAGCTCCTCTTTGATCGTGGTCCAATCCGCGAGCGTCTTCGTGATCGGGTGCTCCTTATCGACAAACGTGATCGCGATAGGCTCCTGCGGGCCGTGCGAGTTGGATTGCAGGCCGAGACGCTTAAACCAGCGATCCTCGCCCGTGCGGAAGCTGTGCATGGCGCAGTGAAGCTGGATGCTGGGGATCGTTTTGTGGGCGTCGAGGATGCGCGTGAGCGTCTCCTTGTTGTTCATGCTCGCAGCGCACTCGTCGTGGATGATGATGTCGTAGCCCTTCGCCCAATCCGCCTTGTCATAGACCGGCAGCGGCGGGTTGGTGGACTTGTCGTCGGTCCAAATGACATCCACCTGCACATTCGCGCGGCTTTGGATGCCTTTCGCGATGACCTCGTGCTGCTTTGCGTAGTCGTGGCAGCAGCCACCGGTGATGAGTAGTGCTTTGAGGGGCTCGGCGGCGGAGAGCGTAGAGCCGAGGGCTAAGAGGAAGAGAATGTAGCTGCGCATGGGTTCTGAAATCGGGGGCGGAGATTACGCCAAAGGCGCGTGATTTCTACGCCGATCACCGACTTCCGCCGCGACGTCGTCCAGCCGCATTGTTTCAATCTTCGCTTGGCTATTATCCGGCGCTCGTGGAAGGATGGAGACGATGCAAACAACGGTGACAGAGATCGCAAAATTGGTGAGTGGACGAATCCTCAAAGGGATCGGCGACACCGTCATCCGTGGCTTTGCCAATCTGAATGATGCCGTGACCGGCGATCTGAGCTTTTTCCATGACCGCCGCTACCTGAAGCAGCTCGGCGGCACCCAGGCGTGCGTGATTCTCGTGCCCGAGGATTTCACGGAGTTTCCCGGTGATGTGGCCTGTATCGCCGTGGCCGATCCGTCGCGTTCATTCGAACTGATCGTCGAGACCTATGGCGTGCAGCCCGATCCATTCGTGCCAGGCGTGCATCCGTCGGCCGTCATCGGCGAGGCGGTGACATTCGATGCAGCCAAAGTAAGCATCGGCGCGAATGCGGTCGTCGAAAAAGGCGCGCAACTGGCCGATGGGGTGCAGATCGGCGCGGGTTGCTTTGTCGGCAGAAACGCCATTCTCGGCGCGGACACGAAACTTTTCGCGAACTGCACGATCCATGTCGGTTGCGAGTTGGGCGCGCGGGTCATCATTCATTCCAGCGCGGTGATCGGAGCGGACGGATTCGGCTACGAGTTCAAGGAGGGAAAGCACCGCAAGGTCAGGCAGGAGGGCATCGTGCAGATCGACGACGATGTGGAGATCGGCGCTGGCACGACGGTGGACCGAGCGCGCTTTGGCCGGACGTGGATCGGCGAGGGCACCAAGATCGACAACCTGGTGCAGATCGGGCACAACGTGGTGATCGGAAAGCACTGCATCATCGTGGCCTGCACAGCCATCGCGGGCAGCGCGCAGATCGGCGACTACGTCGTGATCGCCGCGCAGGTCGGCATCGCCGGGCATGTGAAGATCGGCGCTCAGGCACGGCTCGGCGCGCGTTGTGGCGTGACGAAGGATCTCGCACCCGGCGAGACGTATCTCGGATTCCCGGCCACACTTGCCAGCGAGGAGCGCCGTCGGCTGGCTGGCATCAAACGACTCCCGAACCTCGTCGCCCGTGTGAAGCAACTGGAGAAAAATGCCGATGGAAAGAACGGGAGCAGCGGCTCTGTAGATGCCGATGCGTGATTGAGGCTGGCAGTTCAGGCTTGCTCACGAGCCCAAATCCAACCCATCCCCTCTCTCCCATGAATCGCCGTCAGTTTCTCCAAGCCGCCTCCGCATCCGCTGCCACGTCAGCCATTCCGTCGTGCTCCATCCTTGAAAACAGCGCGCCAGACAGCCTGATCATCGACACACATCAGCATCTGTGGGACACCTCGAAGCTCAATCTCCCCTGGCTCAAAGGCGCGCCTGCCGTGCTGCGGAAGGATTATCTTCCTGCGGACTACGCCACCGCCCTCTCGGGTTTGAACGTGAAGTCGATCTACGTGGAGGTCGATGTGGCCGAGAGCGATCACGAAAAGGAAGCGGATTACGTCGTCGGCCTTTGCCGCGAAGGCAAAACCACAACCGTCGCCGCCACCATCGGCGGTCGGCCAGCTTCACCGCAGTTTGAGAGCTACGTCGCGAAGTACAAGGCCACCGGTCATGTCAAAGGCGTGCGGCAGGTGCTGCACGGCGCGTCCACGCCAAAGGGCTTTTGCCTCCAGACCGACTTCGTGCGCGGCATTCGTGCGCTCGGCAAGCATCGGCTCAACTTCGAGCTGACCATGCGTCCCACAGAGCTGCTCGATGGCGCAAAGCTCACCGAGCAATGCCCCGACACACGCTTCGTGCTCGATCATTGCGGCAACGGCGATCCGAAGGCCTTCAATCCCAAACTCGCGCCTGGCGAGAAGCGCAGTTGCACCACCGACGAATGGAAGCGCGGAATCGACGCTTGCGCTGCGCGGCCGAATGTCGTGTGCAAGATCTCCGGCATCGTCGCCTTTGTGCCGCCCGGCAAATGGAGTGCCGAAGACCTCGCGCCCGTGGTGAATCATTGCCTCAACGCCTTCGGACCTGATCGTGTCTTCTTCGGCGGCGACTGGCCCGTGTGCCTGCTCGGTAGTCCCGTGCGCGGCTGGGTGGATGCGTTGAAGCAGATTGTGTCGTCGCGTCCTGTCAGCGAGCAGCGGAAGCTGTGGTCGAAGAATGCGATCCGGTTTTATGGGCTGAGTGTGTAGCTGGCTGAAATGGAGCGTGAGTGTGTCGTCAGACCACTCGCCACTTTTCGGTTGGCGAAAACGCCAGGAATGTCAGGCGAGTTGAAAACTCGCGCTCCTCACTTCGCTTTCACCGCTTCCTTCGACCAACTGTCCTTCAGGCTCACGGTGCGATTGAAAACAGGCGCGCCGGGTTTGCTGTCGATGGGGTCGGCGAAGAAATAGCCGACGCGCTCGAACTGGTAATGGCTTCCGGCCTTGGCATCCTTCAGGCTGGGTTCGAGCTTGGCGTTGGCAATGATTTCGAGCGAGCCCAGATTCAGGTTCTGTAGGAAGTCGCCGTCACCGGCTTCGGGTTCCTCGCTGGTGAATAGGCGGTCGTAGAGGCGCACCTCGGCGTCGATGGCGTGCTGCGCGCTGACCCAATGGATGATGCCTTTTGGCTTCGTGCGGCCTTCGGGTTTCTTGCCGTGGCGTGTGGCGTCGTCGTAGGTGCAGCGGAGTTCGATGATGTTTCCCGCTGCATCTTTGATCACGTCTTTGCAAATGATGCAGAAGGCGAATTTCAGCCGCACCTCGCCACCGGGGAAGAGGCGATGGAATCCGGGCGCTGGGTTTTCCATGAAATCATCCTGCTCGATGTAAAGCTCGCGGCACAGCGGTACTTGGCGCGTGCCAGCGTCTGGATTCTCGGGACTGTTCGGCGACTCAAAGTGCTCCACTTGTCCCTCGGGGTAGTTTTCGATCACGACCTTGATCGGGCGCAGTACGGCGTAGGCGCGCAGGGCGTTCTTGTTCAGGTCCTCGCGGATCGAGTGCTCCAGCAGCGCCACATCGGTGAGCGATTTGAATTTGGTGAGGCCGACCGTGTGGCAGAAGTTTCGGATCGAAGCTGGAGTGAAGCCTCGGCGGCGGAAGCCGGAGATGGTTGGCATGCGCGGATCGTCCCAGCCGTTGACGTGGCCGTCTTTCACGAGCAGCAGGAGCTTGCGCTTGCTCATCACCGTGTAGGTCAGGTTCAGCCGCGCGAACTCGCGCTGATACGGTGCGCCGGGCAGGCCATCGACGTTGTTGATGAGCCATTCGTAAAGCGGCCGGTGATGTTCGAACTCCAGTGTGCAAAGAGAGTGCGTGATGCACTCCAGCGCATCGCTCAGCGGATGCGCGTAGTCGTACATCGGGTAGATGCACCACGCATCGCCCGTGCGGTGATGATGCGAGCGCAGGATACGATACAGCGCCGGGTCGCGCAGGTTCATGTTCGGGCTCGCCATGTCGATCTTCGCGCGCAGAATCCGCGCGCCATCCGGGAACTCACCCGCTCTCATGCGGCGGAAGAGATCGAGATTCTCCTCCACCGTGCGGTCGCGGTGCGGGCTGTTCCGGCCCGGCTCGGTCAGCGTGCCGCGATACTCGCGCATCTGCTCCGAGGTCAGGTCATCGACATACGCTAGGCCTTTGGTGATGAGTTGCTCGGCGAAAGCGTAGAGCTTCTCAAAGTAGTCGCTGGCAAAGTACAAACTCTCGCCCCAATCGAAGCCAAGCCACTTCACGTCCTCCTTGATCGACTCGACATACTCAACTTCCTCCTTCGCTGGATTTGTGTCGTCAAAGCGCAGATGGCAGCGTGCCTTTGGCGCATTCTCCTCCGCGAGACCGAAGTTCAGGCAGATGCTTTTCGCGTGGCCAATGTGGAGGTAACCGTTTGGCTCCGGCGGAAAGCGCGTGATCACCCAGCCGTCATTGCGCCCCGCCGCCACATCGGCAGCGATCATATCGCGGATGAAATCAGAACGGGCGGGAGTGCTGGCGGCAGAGTCAGACATGGTGGGAAAAGTGGGCTGATTAGTGCGCGGTGAGCGGCAGGGAGTCAACGGTGAAGCAAACAACGAGGCAACGTGCCCGAGTTCTGGCAGCGCTCGGGAGATTGCGCCTTCGGCAGCGCAGGCCAAGCTTGAATTCAGCAACCGCTGTCAGGCCACGCTCAATTCATCAACCGCCGACCGAACAGCGCAGAATGAGATTCACAATCGGCACCGGCACATGCCAGCGCGAGCGCTCCAGCACTTTGCCGGTCTTTTGTCTCGTGTAGACGCTGGATTTGCTCTTGCTGGTGCGTCGCACAGGCGTGTCCTCTGGATCATTGGGATCGATGAGCAGAGTCTCCACGACGAGCACTCCCGTGGCCGCGCTGCCGGGCACGACTTGGTGCCTGATAGCCAGACTGCCCGTCGCCTTTGAGCCACCGCTCACAAAGTTGTAAGTATGGAACCCGGCGGAATCGACCTCATTCAGCACCCGTGCGCGTGGGCTGGAATCCACGGCGAGCACGCTCACAACTTGATCGTCATTGTCCGTGATAAGGTGGAGCTTGTTGAAGCCGCCACGGAAGACGCCGCTGAATTGATGAGAGCTGAACGAATCCTGAGGAAACCCGGAGGTCGAGATTTTGGACTTGGCGTATTGGAGGCCGTCGAGGTTCAGTGTCTTCCGCGCGGTGGCCAGCGGCGTGAGAAAGGTGATGCCCGGATACAATTCGAGCGTGGTCTCCACGCGCGTTGTTTCACTGGCGGAGCCAGACGAGCCAAAGAGCTTGGCCAGATCCTTGCGTGCCAGATCGCCGCCCCGCTGCGGACTTTCCCATCCCGTAGAGAGATTGATCTTGCCCATGGGCTTCTCCGGCGGCGGAGCGCTCGGCGTGGGCGCGGCGGCTGTGGTGGGCGCGGGCGGAGCCGGCATCACCGCACCGGCCAGCGCGACTTGATCCGCGCGGTTGATCACGATCTGCGGCTTCTTGTCCGGCGACAGCTCGATGCGTCCGGTCAGCGTCACATCCTTGCCCTCGTATTGCTTCACATCGCCCACCGCCGCCTGATTGCCCGCAAAGATCACGCCGCCAAACGTGTGCCTCGGAAAGCGGTCGCCTAGGTTTAGAAATGTGGTCCCCTTGCTCGATGTGAAGACGGACGTCAGCTTGCCCGTGACCGTGGCCTCCTCTCCCACATGCTTTCCGGCCTCGATGTCAGAGTACACCGGCTTTGTCTGGCCGTGTGCCGCCAGCGCGCCAAGCGCGACGACGAGGATGAGGAGCTTCGTTTTCATGCGGTCTTGGAGGCACATGCTGAACCTTGAGCCCATGGGCGTCCACTCATTTAACACGCAAGAGATCGGGCCACGACGTGACGAGCGGGTGAAGTCTTCAGGATGCCTCCGCCCATTCACCGCATCGTCTTCCGCAGCCACTCGATCATCTGCTTCGCGTAGTCGCTCCCGAGCTTGTCCCACCCGCCCATGCCATGGATTCCGCCGGGAATGGTGATGAGATCGCAGGTGTTGCCCCCCGCTTTCATCTTCTCCTGAAACATGGGCGACTGTGCGTAGGGCACTTTGTCGTCCTTGTCGCCGTGGATGAGCAGGAAGGGTGGCAGGCCGGCTTTGATGTAGGTGCTCGGAGAAGCTTCACGGAGAATCTTGCGCGCATCGTCATTCAACTCGGTCAGGCCAAACAGCGCCTCCATCGACGGGCCGAGCGCCTTCCGGTTATCACACTGAAACACGAGATCATGCGGAGCGTAAAACGGCACCACCGCCGCCACGCGAGTCTCGCCCTCGCCACGCACACCCGCGAATGAAACCAGGTGCCCGCCCGCCGACTCGCCGATGAGCGCGATCTTGCTCGTGTCCACTTTGTATTCCTTCGCATGCGCCTTCACCCAGCGGATCGCGCTCTCCACATCCTCCACACACGCCGGATACCGGTGCTGCGGTGCCAGTCGGTAGTTGATGGTGAACCACACAAAGCCCGCCTTCGACAGCGGCTCGAACAACGGCTTGATGAAGCTCGTCTTGTCCCCCTTCGTGAATCCACCGCCGTGAACGAGAATGCACGTCGCAAACGGCCCCGCGCCCTCCGGCACGAACGCATCCAGCGTCAGGCTCACCCCACCGGGCTTGGCGAACTCGATGTCCGTCTTGAGTTCGGCGTGGGCGAGCGGCGCGAGGAAAAGGAGAGCAAAGAAGCAGCGAAGGAGTTTCATGGGATGATAGTCACGTCAGGGCTTGAACGGCTCCCCTCTCACTTCGCCGCCTTGAGCTTGGCGATCAGATAGTCGTTGACCGTGGCAAACTTCACATCGGTTGCTCCAGGATACACGAGGTCGGCGGAGACGCCGTTGGCTTTGCAGTGTTCCTGGAGCTTGACGCCGAAGTTGGCGGTGTGCGTTGGGTCTTTCTGATCCTGCCCGAGGGCTGGCGGTGCGCTGAAGTACAAATAGACGGGCGGATCGTCGGACGAGACGAGGGCGTAGGGCGAGTACTCGGCGATCCACGGCAGGATGGTGTCGCGCTTGGCGAGGAACTCATCGAACTGGCTGAGCTTCTTCGCGGGATCGCCCTTGAAGCCGAAGGCGTGGCCGCCGTACTTGCTGTTCGGCGTCCATTCCTTCATCTGCTTGGGATCGAGCGTGGTCTGCGCGCCGTTCACCGCCGCGCACCAGAGGCGCGTGGACTGGCGGGCGATGGGATCACTGCTTTTCGCATCCGCCAGGTCGGGATGAAAGGCGAGCCAGAGGCTGGAGCACGCGCCGGCCGAGCCACCACTGGCACCGATGCGCTGCGGGTCGATGTTCCACTCGGCGGCCTTGCTGCGCACGAACTGCAAGGCACGCGCGGCATCGTGCAGCGGCGCTTTCACGGGCGGGGAGACATCCTGCGCTTGGCTGACGTAGCGGTAGTTGATCGAGACGACGGAGATCCCTTGCTTCAAAAAGGGGTCAACACCGATGCCCGCCTTGTCACCGCCCATCCAGCCGCCACCGTGGATGAAGAAGAGCAGCGGCGTCGGCTTGTCCGACTTCGCCTGCCAGAAGTCGAAGACATTCCGCTCATGCGGGCCGTAGCGCACATTGGCCTGGGTAGGCGTGGGGTTCTTGGGATAGACCTTCTTCGGCGGGGCCTTGGATGCCGCTGGCTTGCTGGTGGCTGGTGCCTGGGGAGCCTCGGGTTTTTTGGCCGGTGCATCTGCGGCGAAGGTGACGCTGGTGAGCAAGAGGAGAGTGAGTGCGGCTTTCATAAGTCGCCTATTAACGCACGACACTGCCGACATCTGGCCGCCACTTGATTTTCGGTGACGTCTGATCCGCGAAAAACTCACGCCGTGCCCGCTCGGCGGATGCGGTCGGATTTCATCGGGAGTCCCGCACGGGTGACCATGCGAGAAAAGTCGCCGCGTGTGAGGCCAGGGGGCGTGATGCGCGCTGCGGGCAGGAGATCAAAGAGCGCGGCGTGTGCTTCCTCGATCTCCAGCCAGAGGGCGCTCTCCTCCGCTGATCCTTTCACCAGCAAGCCGATCCGGGCGTAGCGCTGGTCCATGCTTTTCTTCCAGTCGCGCAACGGAGCAAGCCGGGCTTCGAGGCCAGTCAGCTCTTCTCGCGCTTTCTCGGCGTTGGGCCCGAGGCTCTCCAGCTTGACTCGGAGTTCCGCTTCGCGTGTCGCGAGATCGGCAAGTCGGCCCCGCGCTGCATCTTCCTCCGAGCGGGTTTTCTGGAGAGCCATCTCCTGAGCGCCGAGTTGTGCCTGAACTTGCTGAAGAGCGGCTTGCAGGTCCGACTGCTGCCGCTCGGTGGCCGTGAGCTGTTCCCGCGCCACGGCAAGTTGCTGCTCGGTGGTGGCGAGTGCCTGACATTCCGACTCGATCTCCGCGCGACGTGTGCTGGCCTCGTGGATGCGTTGGGTTTCGGTGGAGAGATCGTTCTGGCGCGCGGTGAGTTCTGCCTGCACGCGATGCAGGGTTTCTTCGGCAAGTTGCTGCTCGTGCGTGAGTTGATCCAGCTTCTTCACGGCGGCCTGCGCCTGTTCATGGCTTTTCTCCGCCAAGGACTTGATCGCCTTACTCCGTTCTTCGACTTCCCCGAGCTGGCGGCGCAGATCGCCGAGCCGGTGTTCTTCCTTTGCGCAATCCTGGCGGAGCTGTTGGAGGCGTGATTCATCCTGGGCCTGCTGTGCGGCCAGATTCTTGATCTCCCGCTGCACTGCGGTGGACGTTTCATCGTGCTGCTTGGAGAGTTCCTGGATGGACGCCTGCAACTGGGCGAGCCGCTTCTCCTCCGCGCTGATGGAAGCTGCCACGGACGAAGTCGCGGAATCATCGAGCTCAATCTGAGCGGTCAGCGGCCCAAAGGCGAGCCTCTCTCCCTTCTGGATGAAGTGGCTCCGAATGGGCCTGTCATTGACGAAAGTGCCTGCGGTCGATCCGAGGTCATGGACTTCGATGCGACCGTCGTCGTGGCAGACCAACTCGGCGTGGTGCCGGGAGATGTGATCGTCCTCGATCACGACATCGTTGTCATCATCCCGTCCGAGCGTGACGAGCCCCGCGAGCGGAACGACCACTTCTTGCCCATCTTCGAGAACGAACGTCAGTTTTGCCATGGAACAGGTGCGCGAGATCGCTGGAAACGTGCCAGCGGCTTGAATGATACGACGGGAGTCAAACCAAGCGTCTTCTTTTTTGCTTCGCCGCATCTGGTTTGCGGTGGCTGTCCCCTCTGCCCGTTTCCGTCCTGGGACAAAGCCTATGTCCCGGCGATCAGGACGCGCCGCCCTTGATCACTTCCCACGTGTGGATCGCCGGATTGCACACGTCGCGAATGAATGGCGAGGGGTCGGCTCCGGCTCCGAAGACGTAGATGCGCTTGCGCAGCGTGAGCTTTTGCAAGTCGAAGCCCGGAGTCTCCAGTGCGCGGTAGTAGCCGAGAATGGTTTCCTTTTCGAGATCAAGCGCGCCGCCCTTCATGCCGTATTCGAGGACGAAGGCGGCTTTGGAGAAGGCTGGCTTGCCGTCATCGCGCATTTCCTGGCTGATGGGATCGAGCAGCACGCGCTTCACAAAACCGGTCGCAGCGGTGGCATCGCCATCGTGCTCCACGCGGTAGCACTGGGTCTCGCGGTAGGTGAGGTGCTGGGACAGCGGGGCGTAGAGCAGCTTCTGGCAGTCGCTCTCGCTGTCGAACTTTCCGAGGATTTCAAAGGTCGTATTCAAGGCAGTGATGATGGCCGTTTCTTTGGGCCGGAGACGGCTTGTGGTCAACTTGAGATTGGGGGCGGTCATTGTCGTCCTCGGCCTCCTACTCGCCCTCGAATCCGTCTGATTGAGGACGAGTTCGAGTAGGAGGACGAGGACGATTGTTGGAGAAAGCGCGCTTGACCCTGTGCCGGGGCTTTTGACATTCGTCGCGCCGTCCGGCCCCGATTCTGCTCAGCAGCGTGGTGGGAAAGGTTTTCCGAATAATGACTCTTCTCGCCTCTGGGCTGATCTATCTGAGCCTGCTGCTTCTGCTGGCGGCCCTCTCCGCCACGGAGACGGCCATCCTCACCACCCGCGAGGTGGGCGCGCGCGCGCTGGCGGCGCAGAGCGACACGGTGCGGCGGCAGCTCCAGAGCATCACGTCCAATCCCTTCCCCCACCTGCACCGCGCGCTGCTTCTCTCGGCGGCGCTGAATCTCGCGCTCGCCGCGCTCGGATTGTTTCTCGTCATCGGTCCCCTGCGCGAGCTTGGCTGGAATCCGTGGCTGAGCGCGGGTGTGTTGTTTGCGGTGAGCATTTTTTTTGGCGACATCGCGCCAAAGTTCTTCGCGCTCCGCTCGCCCTCACAGATTCTCATCAACAGCACTCGGCTGCTCAAACCGGCGCGCGTCATCCTCGATCCGCTCAGCTCGGCGGTCGAGCGGGTGAGCGAGCTGATCGTGCGCACCATGGTGCCGAAGAGCGTCAAGATGAAGCGTCCCATCACGCAGGAGGAGCTGGAGACACTGGTCGAAATGCGCGAGGAGCAGGGCTCGCTCGACGAGGCGGAGGCGGCGATCATCCGCGAGATCCTTGATGTCTCCGCGCTCTCCGTGCGCGACTGCATGGTGCCCCGCGTGAATCTGCCGCTGCTCGCCGTGTCGGACATCGCCGACGAGGGCGTGGCCATCCTGGAAAAAGCCGACTCGCGCTTCGTCGTCGTGCATGGCGACACACCGGACGCCGTGCATGGCATCATCGACGTCCACGCCTGGAAGCTCGCGGGCCGTCCCGCCATCATGGGCCGGATCAAGCCACCAGTCTTCGTGCCCGAGACGCTCTCCGCCATGGACGCGCTTGACCGGCATCTCGGCGGCACGGCGCGCTGCGTGCTCATCGTCGATGAATACGGCGGGCTCGAAGGCATGGTGAGCCAGGAGGAGATCGTGGACTGGCTGCTCTACGACGCCGCACCTTGGCAGGGCGAGGGAGGCGAAATACGCGAGCTGGGACCGGGCCGCTACCTCATGGACGGCGCGACGCGGCTCGACCACATCGAAGACGAACTGAGCGTCACGCTCTCCGCCGAAGGCATCGACACCATCGGCGGATTTGTATTCACGCAGCTCGGTCATCTGCCAAAGCCCGGAGAGCGCGTCAGCATCGAAGGCATCGACGTCAAGGTGCGCCGCGTCTCCCGCTCCCGCGTGCAGCAGGTGGAGCTGCGGCTTCCGGAGAGAATCGAGACGAAGGAGGGCGAGTCATGATCTGGCTGGTGCTCATTCTCGCGTTGGTGCTCTCGTTCCTGTTCTCAGGCATCGAGAGCGCCGTCATGTCCGTGAGCCGCGTCCGCGTGCGCCACGCGGCGGATGAGAAGATGCCGCGCGCCGCCGGCCTGCTTCACCTCATCGAGGATCGCGACGCGCTGCTCGGCGCCGTCACCGTGGCCAATCACATCGCCAATCTCGCCGCCTTCATCATCATCACCTGGCAGCTCATCCAGTCGCTTGGTGCGTGGGGTTATGCGACGGGCTTTCTCATCGCGCTGCCCATCTTCCTCATCGGGCTCGAAGTCGTGCCGAAGACACTCTTCCGCCGCTATCCCTTCCGCATGTTGCTGCACTTGTATCCACTCGTGGCCATCGCGGGTTGGTTCCGGTTTCCGTTCAAGGCCATGCGCGGCATCCGTCATGGAACCGAGGACACGCAGGATGAATCCTCCGCGCGCGAGGATTTGAAGACGCTCACCGCCAGCCTCGCGGGCCAGAAGCTACTCTCTCCCGCGTGCGCGGCGCTGATCGCCCGCGTCATTGATTTCAAGCGTTGGAAGACCGGCGACCTCATGGTACCGCTCACCCGCATCGCTGCCGTGCCGCCCGACCTCGGCGTGAACGACGCGCTCCACATGGCTGCCGAACGCGGATTCCTGGCACTGCCCGTCATGGGAGCGTCGGGAGAGTTCGCGGGCATTCTCGAAGTCCTCACGCTGCCCGCTGGCCTGCCGCCAGACCGCCTCGTGCGCCAGCACATGCGCACCGCCGAGGAAACCACGACGACTACGCCCGCGCTGGAGACATTGCAACGACTGCGGAAGCGCGGGCGCACGATCGCCATCGTCAAGGACAGCGCATCGGGCAAGGCGGTTGGCATCATCGCCGAGGAGGATTTGCTCGCCCCGCTGCTCAAGCGCTGAGACATTGGAGACCTGTAGGCTCGTTCGCCAGAACGAGAGTCGGTGCCCTCGCGCTCTGGTGAGCGCGCCTACAAGAGGCCCATTCGTGACTGAAATTCATTTGTGCCGCGCATTCTTATCGCGGACGGTTCCACCACATGACGCAGTTCCAACAGGACGATCCATCGCAGGCGTGGGGCCAGAAAGGCTTCAGGATGCTGCTGGCCGCCGCGTGCCTCTTCATCGTGCTCGCGGGCATGAAGGCTGCGGCTGGCATGCTCGTCCCCATCGCGTGCGCGTTTTTTCTCGCGGTACTCAGTTATCCTTTCCTCCTGTGGCTGACCCGTCACCGCGTGCCGCACCCCATCGCGATGGGAGCGACCGTCGCGATCAACATCGGGGTGCTGGCCGGCATGATCACCGCCGCCGTGCAGCTCATCATCAGTTTCCAGCGCGACTTCCGCGAGGTGTATGTGGACAAGCTGCGCCTCCAGGTGAACGCCGCCGGCGCGTGGCTGGAGCAGCAGGGCGTGGTAGGCGCAAAGGCAAACGCCGAGACGCTCTTCGATTGGAACACGCTCACCGACTACATTGGAAACCAAGACGTGATCGCCACCGTCGGCTCCGCGCTCGGCAGCACATTTGGCACCCTGGCGGCGATCTTCATCAGCGTAGTCATGGTGATCATCCTGCAAATCTTCATCCTCATGGAGGCGCAGGGCACGCATGGCCGCATCACGGCGGTGAAGCTGGCGGGCGGACCCGACTTCAGCTACTTCATCCACTCCGCCTCGGACGTGCAGAAGTATCTCGGCATCAAGACCGCCATCAGCGCGCTCACCGGCATCCTCGCCGGTGGCTGGTGCTGGGCGCTCGGGCTGAACTATCCCCTGCTCTGGGCCATCCTCGCCTTCGTCTTCAATTTCATCCCCGCCGTCGGCTCCACCGCCGCGTGCATCCCCGCCATCATCGAGGCGCTCGTGATGGAAGGCGTCGGCAGCGCGGTCACGCTGGGCGTCGGTTATGGAGCGATCAACTTCTTCCTCGACAACTTCGTGCAGCCCGCGCTTCTCGGCCGGCGCTTCGGCATCTCCCCGCTCGTCATCATCCTCTCCGTCATCTTCTGGGGCTGGCTCTGGGGTCCGGTCGGCATGTTCCTCGCCGTGCCGCTGACCATGGTGGGCAAGGTCCTCCTCGACAACAGCGAGGAATTCCGCTGGCTCTCCGTCGCCATGTCGAAAAAGAAAGTCCGCGGCGGCGAGGTGCAGCTCTCCGACTTCGACCTCACCCTCGTCGATGACGAGATGATCGGCGGCGGTGCCAGCACCGAGCCACCGCCGAGGAAGTAGCGGAATTCGCCAGAGTTCCGTCCGCGACACCGCAGGCGGACTCCGATTCTCAGCCCGACGCTGGATCCCGCCTGGCGGTGGCGAAAGCTTGAAATGCCGCAGACTAGCCGAAGAAGTGTGCGCTGCGGCTCCAGCACTCAGCCCGCAGTATTAGGCGTACTCGGCGTCGTCTCCCATGCGCTACGAAAAGTGTCGCTGCGCCGGTCACACCGCGCCGTGACCTGAACGAGCGCGTCGGTATATTGAATGCGAAGCTGCCTGGGCATGGCTGTGATCGCGCCGAAAAAGCCAACGCCTGTCAACTATCGCCCCCGGCCCCTTCTTGCGATTGTGCGCTCGGTTACAGCTCACGGCACCGACTTAACCGCCAACCGCCTGAACGCGGAGCCCAATGCCGACAGCGGCTGAGTTGAGCGTACAATGACCGTCTCGCGGTTCCCGCCAATCGGCGTCGTCGAATAGGGAACAACATCGCCCGGCACCAAGGAGAAATTCACACCCGATAAATTGGATGAACTCTCCACCGCAAAAGTGAGATCTCCCGGAGCGGAACCGCGCGTGGGTCGCGTGTAAGAGAAAGACAGATATCGGCTGCCGCTTATTTCAACCACCCCACCCACCGGCCCGCCATTGCCTCCGGTTGCCAGCGGATCTAAGCCAAGACCGTATTCCAGCAGGTTGCACAGGCCATTGTTGTTGGGATCGGCCGTTGGACCTCCCGTGCCAGTGGGGAAGTCGTAAATGTTGCTCCACGTGGTAAAGCTCGCCGTCCCGGCATGGGCAAAATCAAAACCGGCGGTTGACCCAACACTGAGGTTCGTGACCGGCGTTCCTGTATCGCGAATGACCACTGATTCGAAACCGTCCCAGCCCTTGTACTGGATTGAAGCGCGGACCGACGAGTTCTCACCCGTCGAGCGTCGAGCCTCCGCACGGACATCGATCGTGAAATCCGTGGGTTGCCCGAATCGAAAAGTGACCACATGCTGGACCGGGGTCGCCGTAAAATCAAAGCCACGAACCCCGCCCGCTTCATCTGGATCGACCAAGAATTGAACCATGTCCCCGGTTCCAGGGTCCGGCAATCCATTCGCAGCATCACTGGTGGCGGAGATGTAATAGCGGATTTCGGCCAAGGAAACCGTGCTGGGGTTCGTGACAGCCACACGCTGGGCATATCCAGTAAACACAGGGGTGAAGCGGGCTTCACCGATGGTGCCCGTTGGCACCCCCGGAGCCGAGATCACGATTTGATCGAACCAATATGATCGGGCACGAATGTTGTGGTTTGGGGTAAAGCCCGAGACGTAATTTAGGGTACTCTTGGCGGACGCGCCTAAAGCTCCCGCACTGGCACCAGCTCTGCAACTGAAGCCATTTCCCGACCCTGACTGGGAGGTCGATCCGCTGGCCGTGTTGATGGGGCCACCGAACGGGGGTTGGTCAGGCGTCCCGGACCAGGTGGCCAACGCACCAACCTCAGCGGCAGGAGCAGAGAGAGGTGCCAGTACACTGAGCGCAATAAATCGGAGGTTGAGGGAGATAGACATGGTGGCTAAGTATTCCATCCCTACAAGTGGCAAGTAGGGAATTGCTTTTTCGGGTGCCGGGTCGTGTTGGTCCAGGACTTGGCTCGGAGAGGGAGAGTTAGGAGGTCAGGGGGGCGGGGATGAAAAATGACGAAAAGCGGATGTGGAACGACAAATGGAGGCCACCCTTGGCGGTTTCATGCCTTGTTTGGGCGTTGGAGCCTGGCTGCGGTGGTGTTCATGACACATTTTCAACGCCCATGAGGATACCTTTCCTGCTTGCGGTGCCAAGCTTTTTTCCGGCAGCGGGTTTTAGTCCCGCGAATGAGGGCTGTTGCGACTCAGCCGGGTTCAATCGGCATCTTGGACGAGGATGCGGTCATCACCGACCGGGACTTCTTTGGGGGTTCAGGGGAATTCGTTGCTCTGGTGGGTGTCCTGCCAGTGGAAGGTGGCTTCTTCGTCATCGCGGACGAAGGGGACGGGGAATAAGATCAAAATACCTATGGCTATTCACTCACCGGTTCATTCGCCCGAAAAGCTGATGCCCTTTGCCTCAAAGACAGATGGCGAATCACCATACTTTTGTCAAAATTTGTTTATTGGCGTCCCAGAAGAAAGGGGTCGCAGAAGAAAGGGGTCGTGGAACAAATCGTGACAAAAGCATGGTTTTTATACATGTGTCAGTGCCTTGAGACTCTCGAATCCGGCTCATGGATTTCGAGTCCAGGGATCTTCCGGGAAAGGGTAAGCTTGTAAATGACGAGCATGAAAGGGGGCGATAGTTGACAGCCCTTGTTTCAGATCCTTTGGGAGTTTCATTTTTCCGGGGAGAACGGGATCAGGCTGCAAGAGCTCGACCGACAGGTGGGGACTTCAGCTTTTGCACGCATTGGTTTCCTCACGGAAAACCTTCAACGCCTCGGGCATCGCCGCCAGCGCTTTCTTCCTCTCCAGTCGCCGTCAACGGCTGGCTCACATTGGCTGCCGATCTCATCGCCTGCTTCTCGGCCAACCACTCGTATGAAACCAACGCGTATCCTCGTGAATGAGCCTCGTTTCCAGATTCTCCCATCAAGGTGGAGAGCGCGCCGAGGGCCGTGCAGGCGGCGAAGGGAGGGCTGGAGTGCCGGCGGGGCGGTTTCACGCGCGAATCTGTCGTACGACAGATTCATCCGTGAAAGCTAACGGCTCGTCCGTGAAGACTAACGGACGGCGCGTGAAGGCTCACGGCTCATCCGTGAAGACTAACGGACCGCGCGTGAAGGCTCACGGCTCATCCGTGAAGACTGATGGACCGCGCGTGAAAGCTAACGGCTCGTCCGTGAAGACGGACGGACGGCGCGTGAAGGCTCACGGCTCATCCGTGAAAGCTGACGGACGGCGCGTGAAGGCTCACGGCTCATCCGTGAAGGCTGACGGACGGCGCGTGAAAGCTAACGGCTCGTCCGTGAAGGCTAACGGACGGCGCGTGAAAGCTAACGGCTCATCCGTGAAGACTGACGGACCGCGCGTGAAGGCTAACGGACGAATCTGTCGTACGACGGATTCATCCGTGAAAGCGGTTTTCCTGCCCGGAACGGCTGCCGAGGCCGTCTCGCAGGCGATTTTGACACTTGGATCACTCTCCTGCGCCGAAAGGAGGACCGCCTTATGGCCCTGTGGGCCAGTTCAGCGACGGGGTCGTTGCATCAGATTTGGGGGCCGCCTTCACCGGTGGCTCCCCTGTTCGAGAACACCAAAACAGGATAACAAATCCTGAACGATAAGCCCCCTCACCAAAGTACAATGAGCTGGTGCTGACAGCGCGGAGGTGAGCGGCGGGATGCCGTCATTGGTCATTCTTGCTGTTGCAGCCGGGCGCGTTCCGCTTACTTGACGCATGTCCGTCGAGGCCTCCCCCAGTTTTTCACGCGATGAGTTGCAGCGCTACGCGCGGCATCTGTCGATCCCCGAGTTCGGGCTCGGCGCGCAGAAGAAGCTGAAGGCAGCCGGCGTGCTGTGCATCGGCGCGGGTGGACTTGGGTCGCCGGTCACGATGTATCTCGCGGCGGCGGGTGTTGGGCGCATCGGTATTGTGGATGCGGACACGGTCGATGCCTCGAATCTCCAGCGGCAGATTTTGTACAGCACCGCCGACATCGGCAGGAAGAAACTCGATGCGGCAAAGGAGCGGCTGCTTGGCATCAATCCGCACATCGCCATCGAGACGCACGATGCGCTCTTCACTTCGGCGAATGCACGCGAACTCGTGGCGAACTACGACGTGGTGATTGACGGCACGGACAATTTCCCCACGCGCTACCTCAGCAACGACGTGTGCGTCTGGCAGAAGAAGCCGAACATCTACGGCTCCATCCTGCGCTTTGAGGGACAGGTCAGCGTCTTCGCCCCGCATCTCGGCGGGCCGTGCTACCGCTGCATGGTGCCGCAGCCACCCGCGCCCGGTTTGGTACCGACGTGTGCGGAAGGCGGCGTGCTCGGCGTGCTGCCGGGGATCGTCGGCTCGATGCAGGCGCTGGAGGCGATCAAGATCATCGCGGGCATCGGCGAGCCATTGCTCGGCAAGCTGCTGCATGTCGATACGCTTGCCATGCGCTTCCGCACCGTGCAGCTTCGGCGCGATCCCGAGTGCCCCGTCTGCGGCACAAACCCCACCATCACCGAACCCATCGACTACCAAGGCTTTTGCGGCATGAGCACACCCACCACACCCGACGTCCCCACCATCACCGTGCAGGAGCTGCACGACATCCGCCAATCCGGCGGCAAGCATTTCCTTCTCGACGTGCGTGAGCCGAGCGAGCACGCGGTCGGTCGCATCGACGGCTCGACCCTCATCCCTCTCGGAGATCTGCCCTCGCGCTTGAGCGAGCTGCCGACCAACGAGCGCGTCATCGTCCATTGCAAGCTCGGCGGCCGGAGCGCCAAGGCGGTGGCGCTTTTGCAGCAAAACGGCTTCACCAATGTCTGGAACGTCGCCGGTGGCATCACGGCGTGGTCGAACGAGATCGATCCGGGCGTGGCGGTTGGGTGAGAAGGGAGAAACACCGTGGATCTCTCCTGGCTCGAATCCTTTCTCCCCACTCTGCGCTGCCCCGTGAGCAAGCAACCGCTGCGCTGGGCCACCCCGGAAGAGCGGGGCTCACTGCCCATCGCTCTGGCGTCGGAAGATGGACTCCATGTGTATCCGATCAGCGACGGCATCCCGATCCTCCTGCCGCCGGAGTCACGCGCAAACGATGCGCAGTGAATCACACAAACGGAATCGCCGCTAATGGCAGACGAAACGACATCGCGCCGTATGGATGATCCAGTGAACGCACCATCCGAGACACACGGCATTTTCCCCTGGCTGAAACGCCAGCCGTTTCTGTTTCACTGGGTGCTCGTCGTGCTCATGGCGTTCGTGATCCCGCTGCTCACGCGCAGCACCGAGAAGCCGGGAGAGTTTTACCCTTTCTCGAACTTCCCGATGTACTCGCGCTTCTCGCCGGATACTTATTATGTGTTTGTGAGCGGCATCGACGACAAGCCCATCGCGGTCGGGCCGACGTTTGGCATTGCCATTTCCAACGTGAAGAAGGCCTACGACCGCAAGCTCACGAACCTGAAGAAGGAAATCGGCGGCAAGGGAAGAAAAGCTGATCTCCCCGCCGAGAAGAAGCGCGTGGCCGCCGATGAGGTGCTCCATTGGCTGACAGACAACGCCCCGAATCCCGCCGCAGTGAAAGCGCGCGCTGGATTGCGACTGCACGAGGTGGCCATCGCTTTCAAAGACGGGCGCGTCAGCAAAACTCAATCACAGGTCGGGGAGGTCCGCTTCACCGCGCCATGACCGCCGAAACAAATACGCCTTCGCTTTGGCACCGAGTGTCGCGCTTCTGGCTCGCGCATGAGCCGGTGCGTCACGCACGCTGGGAGGTCGTGCTGCTGCGCGTCGTCATCGCGCTCTTGCTTTGGGACATCCACACCGGCTGGGTCGGCTACAAAGACCAACCGCTGGAGGCACTGGCGCAGATGACCACCGTCTCGCGGCACAACAACGTGAAGTATGAGACTCAGGAGCACCCGAACGGCGTGGCCATGTTCGTCAATCTAACGTTCCTCTCCCGCAACTCGATCGAGACGCCGCTCCGTCTCGCCACTGGCGTGTCGCTGCTGCTTTATGCCATCGGCGTGCCCGCAGCATTTAGCTTGCTGGTGCCGCTCTTTTTTGGACTCGGCGTGATGACGCTCACCAACTCCCAGGGTGCCATCAATCACATCGCGCAGGGACTCCACCTCGCCATGCTGGCCATCTGGCTCGCCAGCGTGTGGGCGCTGTGGCGGAGGCGCAGTGGTCATGCGCTGCCGCAGGGATTCAGCCGCGCGGAGCTTGAGTTTGACTGGGCGCGCCAGGGCATCATGGCTGGCTACGTAGCCTCGGCGATCTCCAAGATCATGCTCTCAGGCGGCGACTGGCTCACGTCATCGCGCTACGTCCCGCTCCATCTCGTGAAGAACAACGACATGGAATACTACGAGTCGCTCAACCCCGACGCGCTGCGACTCGACTGGCTTCCGCAGTTGATGATGGAACACCCGGCGCTGTGCATCTTCTTCTTCGGACTCGCGCTCCCTCTGGAGTTGTTCGCCTTCCTCGGCCTGCGCAATCGCCGCATCGCAGTCATCTTCGGACTCGGCCTCATCGCCTTTCACGAGTCCGTCACCCAGCTCATGCAGTTGTCCTTCATCTTCAACAAGACACTGCTTCTCTTCCTCTTCGTCAGCCCGCAATGGTGGCTGGCCGAGGGGATCAGGAAATGGCGCGGCGGAAATTCTCCCACTGTTTGAGAGTCGTTGAACGGACGCTTCAGAATGCAGGATCGCTGACTTTACTTCTGCAAGCCACGCAGGAAATCCAAGGCCGACTTCCGAAACTCCACTTCGGATGGTGATGTCTCGCGCACATGCCTCCGAGCCCACTCGAAGTAGCGCTGGTGGGTGTGCCAGAGGGGCTGCTTCTCGTTCTTTTCGTTGATGAGCCAGAAGCCGCCGGGTTTCTCGGGCGTGCCTTCGTTGTCGTAGAGTTCCCAGTAGAGCACGAAGGGGCAGCCCCACTCGATGGCGGCGATCATGGTCTCGATGCTCTTGCGGTTGGTCACCTCGGGCGAGTAGCGTCGCGCGGGGAAGCCGTATTCGCCGATGAAAACGCGTTTGCCGGGAATGCCGGGTTTGGGCTTCAGTCTCGATTCGAGATGATTGAGCGCGGCGTGGAGATCTTGGCGGATGCCGCGCTGGAGGCTGTCGTAGCAGGAGTAGCTTGCGAAATCGATGTCCACCTGCGGGAGGATGTCGTTGGCGAGGCATTGGCCGCCTTTGAGGAAGGGCTCGACGAGGTTCGCCTCGGTGTAGTGCCAGACTTCGACGTCTTCATGCGGCGTGTCGCGCTTCGCGTCGTCGATGGCCTGCTGGCGGACCTTGAGCCAGGCGATGAAGTTCTCGCCAAAGTCCTCGGGGAAGGGCTGTTTCGGGTCAAAGTGCGGCCGCAGATGCCAGTCGCCCTCCCAGTGGCCGAGGTAGAATTTTTTGCCGCTGCCGCTGTAAGTGCGCAGCAGATGCGCGACGAGGTCATGCATCTCGCGATACTCCAGATCGCGCTCTGCGGGCTTGAAGGTGCCTGCGCTGCCATGCGTGGTGAACGGATAGGCCCAGATGAAGAAGTGCGTGAACGGCATGTCGAGCACCGCGCGATGCGTCGGCTCCTTCGCCGCGATCTCGGCGAGTGTTTGGAGGCCAGGATTGCTCCCGCGCACATTCGCCTTCGTTTGGCCAAACGAGGCCTGCTTCGAAATCGAGAACTTCATGATGCCCGACCCGAGCTCCGCGATGAGCCTCGCGCTCTCCAACAAGGGCTCATCCTGCGTGAACTGATACCGCCCGCCGATGGCCTGCGTGCCGAGGAGCATGTTGGGCGGCTCTGCGGCTTCAAGAGTCAGGAACGAGAAGGCCAGAACAAGCAGAAGGCGGAAGATCATGAGCGGCTCGTTGCAGGATGGTTTCTCGAACCTTCATCTAGCACGGCCAGCTCACTCAGCAGTGTGGTGGCGTAGGTGCCTTTGGGCAGTGCGAAGGTGAGCTCGAGGTCGCCGTTTTCGAGGGCGGTGAAGCTGGGTTGCTCGGGGCGCAGTCGCATGACGCGTCGCTCCTGGCGCAGACCGGCGGCTTCGAGACCAGTGGTGAGTGCGGGGTGCTCGGCGGCGATGGTGGCTTCGAGTTCGCGCACTTCGCCGACGCTTTGAAGATCGCCCACGCCCCAGAGCGGCGCGGTGAGTTCACACACGCCTTGCTGGAAGCGCTGAGCTTCATC
>Ga0075163_10002843_pt1 | contig 23258 bp, 11 predicted proteins | sample JI1023141ADNA_FD_71478 | JGI IMG/M metagenome (GOLD analysis project Ga0075163, IMG submission 71478) | Wastewater effluent complex algal communities from Wisconsin, to seasonally profile nutrient transformation and Carbon sequestration -... | ecosystem: Engineered > WWTP > Effluent > Algae... | reverse complement strand
CCTCGGACTCGGTCTCGGTCTCGGACTCGGTCTCGGTCTCGGACTCGGACTCGGTCTCGGTCTCGGGTTCGGGTTCGGGTTCGGTCTCGGTCTCAGCTTCGGCCTCAGCCCCTTAACCACGACGGTGCTTCCGGGTCCAACTGGCATGCCCCGACGCACCACTCTCCTCGTCCTCGCCCTCTCCACCCTCCTCACCGGCGCCGCGATCGCGCAGCCCGGCGCCACCCCGGTGGCGCCGCCCAGCGCACCGGTCGATCCCTACCTCGCGCCGCGCGCCGATCAGCCGGACCAGCTCCGGCGCGGCCCGGCCGATCGCATGGGTCGGCAGCGCATGGGTCAGCGCGCCCAGGGCGGCAAGCGCATGGGCCAGGCCCAGGGCCAGCGCCGCCTGCCGCCGGCGCTGCGCGCGCGGTTGCTCCAGCGCTTCGATCAGAACGGCGACGGCCGCCTGACCGGCCCCGAGCGCCGCGCGGCCAAGCGCTTCGTGCGCCACCTGCGGCAGCAGGCCCGGCGGACCGGCGGTGGCCGCGGCGCGGCGGGCGCGATGGGGCCCGGCGGGTTCGGTCCGCGCTGAGGCTGGGGTCCGAGACCGAGGCCGAGGCCGAGACCGAGACCGAGGCCGAGGCCGAGACCGAGACCGAGGCCGAGACCGAGGCCGAGAACGAGGCCGAGAACGAGGCCGAGAACGAGGCCGAGACCGAGCCCCGAGACCGAGACCGAGGCCGAGACCGAGACCGAGACCGATGCTCTAGCAATCGTCGGGGACGCTCTCGCTCACGTCCTCGAACTGCACGAACCAGCCGTCCCACAGGTAGTCGAGCTGGGCGACGGAACCGGCCGGGGCGCGACCGCTCAGCGCCCGGGCCCACACCTGGGCCAGCGTACAGCGCGGCCGCGGCCGCAGCGGCTCGCGGCAGGCGTCGCGCGTCACGACGTAGGCCTCGACGCGCGCGCGATCGGCGACGACGTAGACCATGCACGGGATCTCGACCTCGACCCCGCGCGGCACGTCGGGGCGGCGCGACGCGGCCGGCGAGCGGAACTCGTAGGTCGCGTCGAAGTCGCTGCTGAGCGTGAGATCGGCGCGCCCATCGGCGCCGACCCCGTCGACGTCGAACTGGGTGAGCGCGGCGTCGGGCGCGAGCTGGCGCGCCAGGGATTGCGCCTTGGCCAGGTAGGCCAGCGCGTCGAAGCGCCGCGGATCGTAGTCGCGCGGCTGGCTGATGCGCGCTCCCGGCCGCAAGGCCACGGCGGTCGGAGCGGCATCCGGAGGTGCGGGCGGCGCGGGGGCAACGGGTGGGGCGTCGATCACTCCGGCGTCGCGCGCGGGCGGCGGCGTGGCGACCGGCGGCGGCGCGGCGACCGGCCCCGGCGGCGGCGCGGCGACCGCGACCACCACCGCGGCGTCCGGAGAACCGCCGAGCACGACGCCCTCGACCGCGGCGTCGAGCGGCGGCTCGATCGCGATCGCGTTCGCGGCGTCGAGCGGTGGGGCGCTCGCGACCGCGTTCGCGGCGTCGGGCGCACCGCCCGCAACTCCGACGCCGTCTCGGCCGCCGCCGCCGCCACCGCGCGTCGCGACGCCCACGCCGATCGCTGCGCCAAGTCCAACGGCGACCGCGGCCGCGATCACCGCCCGGCGCCGCCCGGGCCGCGCCGTCTTCGGCGCCGGCGACCGACCGCTCGGTGGCCGCGGCGCGCCCGAGCGCGACGACGGCGTCGCGACCGGCGAGCGCACGCCCGCGCTCCCGGGCTCACCAGCCACCGGCGCCCAGGCCTCGGCCGGCAGCCCGACGGTGGCGTCGGCCAGCGCGGTCGCCATCTCCTCGGCCGACGCGAACCGGTCGGCCGGGGCCTTGGCCATGGCGCGGACGATCACCGCCTCGAAGGCCGGCGGCAGATCGAGCCGGAAGGTCGACGGCGGATCCGGCATGCGCTGGACCTGGGCCAGCATCAGCTCGAACAGCGTGGCGCCGGCGAAGGGCCGCCGCCCGGTCGCGCACTCATACAGCAGCGCGCCCATCGCGTACTGATCGGCGCGGCCATCGACCGCCTGACCGGTCACCTGCTCGGGTGCCATGTAGTCGGGCGTGCCCAAGACCGCGCCGGTCGCGGTGCGCGGCGAGTCGCCGAGCCCGGCCTGCGGCGACAGCTTGGCGACGCCGAAGTCGAGCACCTTGGCGCGACCGCCGTGGGTGACCAGGACGTTGTCGGGCTTGAGGTCGCGGTGGACCACGCCGGCGCCGTGAGCCGCCGACAGCGCGGACAGCACCTCGCCGGCCAGCGCGGCCAGGGTGCCCAGCGGCAACGGGCCGCGCTTGACCAGGGCCGCCAGGGTCGGCCCCGCCAGGTACTCCATGACGATGTAGGGGCGCCCGTCGTCGAGGACCGCCAGGTCGAGGACGCCGACGATGCTCTCGTGGCGGATCAGGTTGACCGCGCGCGCCTCGGCGAAGAACCGCTCGACCAGCTCGCGGTTGCGCGCGCACGCCTCCGACAACACCTTGATCGCGACCCGACCGCCGATCTCAGGCTGCACGCCGAGGTAGACCCGGCCCATGCCGCCTTCGCCGATCACCCGGGCCAGCCGCCAGCGCCCGAGGGTCTCGCCGAGCAGCGGATCGCGGGTGTCCTCGAGGCGGGCGCCGTCGTCGCGGCAATGACCGGCCTGGGCCTCACGCCGTCCGCAGGTCGGACAGACGTAGGCGATCATCGCTGCCCTCGACGCCAGCGCCGGCGAGCCAGCGCGATCGTGCGCGGAGACAGCATGGCGCGACCTTGCCCCGCCGCGGTCGGCGACGCAACGCCCGACGGCGCCGGTCGACGCCGCGGTTCAGAGGAGCGGCTCGCACGAGCCGAAGAAGCACTCCTCGTTGCCGTTGATCTCGACGCACTCGAAGCACGCGCGGTTGCACCGGTGCTGCGCGGTGCTGGGGATGGACGAGCACGACGTCACCGAGGGATCGAGATCGCACACGAAGCACGTCCGGCGCGCGGCCGCGGTGTCGAGGTCGCCCCGCGGGCGGGTCGGCTCGCCGGGATCGGTCGGCTGCGAGCGCAGCTCGGCGTCGGTCTCGGCCTCGAGGTCCTCGGCCATGTCGTCGTCAGGGACGTTCGCGCAGCCGGAGGCCATCACCACACTCAAGACGATTCCCGAGAAGAAGGCACGCATCATGGTCGGTCTCCTGGTTGTCGCGCCGCGAGCTGCGGCGCGCCTGCACCGACGCCATCGCAACCGCCATGCCATGGCCGACCAGCGCGATCAGCGCGGATCCTGGCCCGGCGGGGCCTCGCGCCGTCGTCGCGGGCTGGCACCGTGCCAGCCGTGCCAGGCTCACCGGGTCGGCGCGAGCACCGACAGCGTGGTCGGCGGCCCGGCGAACTGCTCGGGACCGAACAGCCGCGCCTCCTCGTGGTTGCGGACCCACGGGTCGGCGCCGTCGGACAGCTCGACCAGCTCGGTCAGCCGTCCACCCTCGTAGTCGTAGCGCTGGGTGATGCGGTAGCGATCGAACGGCGCGAACATGCTGACGTCGGCGTCGAGCTCGAGCACCGCCGCGCGGAACTCGCGATCGCCCCGACCCCGGCCGGCGCCCAGGCTCGACGCGACGCGGTAGGCGACCGCGCCGTCGGGATCGGGCGCGAGCTCGAGCCGGAACTGGTAGACCTGGAGCCGCGGGCCGGCCGAGCCGTCGTAGCCGGGGTGGACCCGGCGCATGGTCTTGGTCGAGTCCCAGTGATCGGCGTAGCGCCGCTGGACCACGGTGAAGTCGTAGTCGAAGGTCGGCGCCGGCCGCCAGACGCCGGCCTCGTGGCGCTCGGCGACCCCGCGGCCGACCCACACCAGCGTGACCTCGGGCTCGGGCGGGGTGGCCGCGGCCAGGGTCAGGCCGGCCGGGGTGCCGGGCGGGCCGGGGCGGCAGGCGACGATCGCAGCGGACGACAGCGCGACGCAGGCGACGACGAGACGGCGGAGGAGGTGATGCATGCGGCGACGATGCGGCCGAGAGGCCCGCGCGACAATCGCTGGATGGGTCACCTCATTGCTGCGAAAGTCGCATCAATGGACCTCAACCAGCTCGCGCTGTTCGCTCGGGTCGCCGCCGCCGGCTCGTTCAGCGACGCCGCCCGCGCCTTGGCGATCGACCGGGCCCAGGTCAGCCGCGGCATCGCTGCCCTCGAGCGCGACCTCGGCGTCCGGCTGTTCGTCCGCACCACGCGCAGCGTCCGACCGACCGCCGAGGGCGAGGCCCTGGCGCGACAGATCACCGGGCCGCTGGGCGAGCTCGAGCGCGCCGCCAGCGCGGTGCCCGCCGCCCACGCCATCCCCGCCGGCGTCGTCACGGTGACCGCGCCGCTCGAGATCGGCCGGGCGTTGATCGCGCCGCTCCTGCCGCGGTTCCGCGCTCGCTACCCGGCGGTGCGGCTGGTGCTCGAGCTGACCGATCAGGTGGTGGCGGTCAGCCGGGGCGTCGACCTGGCGCTGCGGGTCGGCCGCGGCGGCGCCGGCAGCCAGGTCGTGCGCCGCCTGCGCTCGCTGTCGGCCGGCCTGTTCGCCAGCCCGGCCTACCTGGCGCGACGCGGCCCGGTCGCCAGCGCCGCCGCGCTCGCCGACCACGAGGTCATGTGGCCCATGGTCCGCGGGGTCCGCGCCTTCGCGCCGGCGGCCCGGCCGCGCCCGCCGTCGATCGCGTGCGGCGACTTCGGCACCCTCGCCGAGCTGGCCGAGGCCGGCGCCGGCATCGCGCTCCTGCCGACCTTCGTCGCTGAGCGCGCGGTCGCGCGCGGCGCCTTGGTGCGGGTCGCCCCCGAGGTCACCCTGGCCTCGGCGCCGCTGTACCTGATCTCAGCCCGGGTCGGCGAGCTGCCCAGCCGGGTCCGGGCCCTGCGCGACCTCCTGATCGCCGAGCTGGCCGGGTAGCGCCGCGGCGGTGCGACGATCGGCCGCTGCTCCGCATCGGAGCAGGTGCTCCACGGTGGCGCGATCGCACCGCGCGCGTGAGCCCGCGGTTGCGCGCCCCGCAGCTCCCGCGCGAGAGTCTTCGCTCACCACATCACCGTCGACCATGTCGACCGGGGGGACCTCATGGACGAGCGCAACCAGAAGCGCGACCTCGTGCTCGCACCGAGCGAGTACGCCTATATGCAGGACGTCACCAAGGGCGTCATCAAGACCTATACCGGCCCGACGGTGATCAACCCGACCGCGCAGGAGCGGCCGGTGGTGTTCAACCCCGACAACAAGCGGTTCGAGCCGTGCACCCTCGAGCAGGCGGTCCAGCAGATCGCGATCGCCCCCGAGGGCTACTACGTCGTGCTGAAGAACCCGTCGGCGAAGAACGACCATCCGCCGCCGGGCGGCGTCTTCCCGTCGCCCGATCTCGAGGTCGGGCGCAAGATCAACATCACCGGGCCGTGCTCGTTCCCGCTGTGGCCCGGGCAGATGGTGAAGTTGGTGCCGGGCCACCACCTGCGCTCGAACCAGTACCTGGTGGTCCGGGTCTACAACGAGGACGAGGCCCGCCGACACTGGGGCCAGGCGGTGGTCAAGCCGGCCGGCGACGGCGGCGACGCCGCGCAGCCGATCGTCCGCGCGCCGGCCGAGCTGACGGTCGGCAAGCTGTTCATCATCAAGGGCACCGACGTCTCATTCTACATCCCGCCGACCGGCGTCGGGGTCGTGCCCGACGAGCATGGCAGCTACGTCCGCGACGCCCTCACCCTCGAGCGCCTCGAGTACTGCATCCTGGTCGATCAGAACGGCAAGAAGCGCTACGAGCGTGGCCCGCGGGTGGTCTTCCCCGAGCCGACCGAGACCTTCATCGCGATGGACGGCCACCGCAAGTGGAAGGCCATCGAGCTGAACGAGATCCAGGGGCTGCACGTCAAGGTGATCGCGCCCTACGTCGAGGACGGCGTGGCCCGGCGCGAGGGTGACGAGTTCTTCCTCACCGGCAAAGAGACCGCGATCTACTTCCCGCGCGAGGAGCACTCGATCGTCCGCTACGACGGCCGCGACAAGCACTTCGCGGTCGCGGTGCCGGCCGGCGAGGCGCGCTACGTCATGAACCGCAAGACCGGCGAGATCCGCATGGCGCGTGGCCCAGCCATGCTCCTGCCCAACCCGGTCGACGAGGTCATCGTCCGCCGGGTCCTCACCGATCGCGAGTGCACCACCTGGTACCCGGGCAACGACGGCGTCCTGGCCTACAACCGCTCGCTGCGCCAGCTCGAGAGCGCGGCCCCGGCCGGCCGGGCCGGCGCGGTGTCGGAGTCCGAGATCCAGCGGTCGCAGAAGCGCGCGCCGGCGGCGCAGCAGGTCGCGATGGGGGCCTCGGTCGCGCTGGCCGGCGACGTCCTCGATCGCGCCAACCAGTTCACCCAGCCGCGGACGATCGTCCTCGACACCCGCTTCCAAGGCGTGCCGTCGGTCAACACCTGGGTCGGCTACGCGGTCATGGTGGTCGACAAGCAGGGCGGCCGCCGCGTCGAGCAGGGGCCGATCAACCTGGTGCTCGGGTACGACGAGACCCTCGAGGTGATCCAGCTCTCGACCGGCAAGCCCAAGACCACCGACAAGCTGATCGAGACCGTCTTCCTGCGCGTGCTCAACAACAAGGTCGGTGACCGCTGTTTGGTCGAGACCGCGGATCACGTCACCGTCACCCTCGAGTACTCGATGCGGGTCAACTTCGAGGGCGAGCCGACCAAGTGGTTCGAGGTCGAGAACTACGTGAAGTTCCTGTGCGACCACGTGCGCAGCGTGCTGAAGGGCGCGGTCAAGAAGGTCTCGATCGAGACCTTCTACGGCGCCTCGGTCGAGCTCGTCCGCGACACCCTGCTAGGCAAGGCCGGCGACGGCGGCGCCCGCGCCGGCATGCGCTTCGCCGAGAACGGCATGCGCATCACCGACGTCGAGGTCCTCGACGTCACGATCGATGACGACGCCATCGCCGAGCTGCTCAACCATGCGCAGCACGAAGCGGTGCAGTCGAACATCACGCTCTTGCGCGCCGCGCGCGGGCTCGAGGTCACGCGGCGCGAGGAGCAGATCGCGCGCGACACCGCCGACGCGCAGGCCGAGACCAAGCGCAAGCTGACCGAGCTCGAGGTCGAGCAGATCGGCGCGCGGGCCCGGGTCGCCCTGGCCCAGCTCCACGCCGAGCTCGACGAGGCCAAGGCCCGCGAGGCGACCGCGGCCGCGAAGAACGTCGCGGTCGACGTCGACCACCGCGCCGGTCTGGCTCGCCAGCAGGCCAGCGAGGAGGCGTCCTTGGCCGCGACCCGCGCGCGGCAGACCCTGGCCCTCGAGGCCCTGGCCGCCGAGGTCGAGGCGGTGGTCAAGCGCTTCGGCGCCGCCCAGGGCGGCTTCTCCGAGGCCCTCCTGGCGCTGTCGTCGCGCGAGGTCCTGGCCAAGGTCGCCGAGGCCATGAGCGTGCAGGCCTTCGTCGGCGGCAAGACCGTGGTCGACGTCGTCGACAAGATCTTCGCCGGCACGCCGCTGGCCGGCTTGCTCGACAAGGTCAAGGAGCGCGCCGCCGCCAGTGACGTCCCGCGGCTCACGCCGTGACGGGAGACGACCGCGCTACCGGCACAGCGCCGGCAAGATCTCCTGATCGAGCAGGCGCGCGGTCTGGTCGTGCATGGCGCGACCGCGGTCGTAGTGCGTGCGGGTGATCACCACCACCGCGTCGAGCTGCCGGAACACCCCGACGAAGTTGCCGCCGTTGCCGCTCATGAACCAGGCGTCGATCGAACCGCACCGGGTGGCGTGGCTGCGATGCCACATCAGGTAGCCGTAGCTCTCGGCCTGCTTGCGGAAGGCCAGGCGATGGCGGGTGAGCGCCGCGTCGACGAACGCCGACGACACAACCTGGGTGGCGCCGTGCCGACCGCGGGCACGGATCAGCCATCCCAGGGTGGCGAGGTCGCGGGTGCGGAGCCGCAGCATGCCGCCGGTCATCACCTCTCCGGTCGGCGACCGCTCGAACTGCCAGCGCGTGATGCCGAGCGGGGTCAGGACCTGCTCGGCGATGAAGCGATCGGCCGGCTGCCCCGACACCACCTCGAGCACCTGACCGAGGAGCAACGTGCCCGCGGTGCAGTATCGCCACGGCCCCCGGCCGGTGTCGTCCCGGCGGTAGTCGGCCGCCACCGGCAGGTCGACCGCCCACCGGACCCAGCTCGCCTGCGGGTACATGCCGCGCTCGTTGCCGACCGACCGCGGATCGTCGTCGTCGCACGCCAAGGCCGACGACATGGTGAGCAGGTCCTCGACCGTGATCGCGTCCTTGACCGGCCCGGCGTGGGCGACTGGTGCGCGCGCCGCGAGGGTCGCGAACACCGGCGTGTCGAGCCGCACGAGGCCGCGATCGATCGCGGCGCCGACCGCGAGGGCGGTGACCGATTTGCCGACCGAGCGCGGGTCGTGGAGCGTGTCGATGGTGGCGCCAGCGAAGTAGGCCTCGTGGACGATCGCGCCGCCCTGCATGACCAGGACGCTAGTGGTGTCGGGCGCTCGGCCGTCGGTCACGGCGCGAGCCACGCCGGCGAAGCCGGGGCGGGACACGACCGCCGATGCGCCGGGCCCGGAACACGCCGCCAGGGCCAGCAACCCGGCGGCCAGCGCCAGCGCGCCGCGGCGGCGACGGTCCGCCAGGTCCTCACTCACGTCGCCGGGACCAACCGCGCCGCCGAGCGCTGCCCAGGGCGCGGTCCGAAGGATCGCCATCACCGGCACGAGGGTACCGGGTCGGCGGTGGTCCGGCGAGCCGCCCGGCGTCAGGCGACCAGCTCCGCGACGGCCGCGATCAAGGCCTGGCGCTCGGCGGCGTCGAGGGGCTGGGCCAGGCGCGGCGCCAGCAGATCGATCAGCGCCGCGGCGCGGGCGGCGGCCGGCGGACGGCGAGCGGCGGCGGTGTGGGCCGCCACGACCTCGGGGGGGACGGCGATCGGCGGCGGCGGCAGCTCGGCGGCGGCGGCGCCGGGGCGCACCGTGCCGAGCCCGGCGAAGTAGAACCAGAAGGTCGGGAAGTTGCCGCCGGCGTGGCGGTAGTTGAAGGTCACCTCGTCGCCGAGCCGCACCGGCACGCACAGCCACGCCGGCATGGGGAAGTTCGAGCGCGTGTCGGTCGGCGAGATGTTGCCGCCGAAGGCCTCGAAGGTGCCGCCCCACTGGGTCGTGATCAGCAGGGTGCCGGCGCTCTCGTCGTCGACCGGCGTCGCGGGCTGAAGGTAGGCCATGGCGAAGCCGTCGGTGGGCGCGTCGATCGTGAGCGGGTAGCCCTGGAGGCCGGTGATCGTCATGAACTGCAGGCCCGGCGCGCCGGTCAGCAGCGGCACGGTCAGCGGGCCGCTCGCCGCGAGCTGGCCCGGGCTGAGCGTGAGCGTGCCGGCCCCGGAGCTGAGCTCCACGGTCTGGCTGGTGACCTGCGTGGAGGTGATCGTGGTCGTGCCGCCGCCGCCGGTGACCGCGATCCCGGTCGGCGCGACCGCGACCTGATCGCCCTGGGTGTCGGCGACCGTCACCGCGCCACGCGTGAGCGCCACCGTCGCGCCGCCGCTGGCGCCGACGACGACCTGCCCGGCCACGGCCACCGCGTCGACCGTGAGCGTGGGCGCGGTCAGGCCGGCCGGCGCGAGGGTCGTGGACTGGCTGCTGTCGCCGACCACCACCTGCCCAGGGCTAACCGTGGTCGTGGTCGCGCCGTCGGCCACCGCGAGCGAGCCGGCGACCAGCGCCGGCGACGCCACCGCGACGGCGATCGACGCGCTGTCGGTGAATACCACGTCGTCGACCTCCTCGGTCGCGGTGACGACGAACACCGTGTCGGCGGTGAGCGGCGGCGAGGGCCACTGGCCGAGCGTCGAGGTCGTCGCGGTGGCCTGGCCGTTCGCGGTGGCGTAGACGATCGACACGCCGGTCGCGGTGACCACCGACGAGTCCCAGGACAGGACGACCTCGGTGCCGGCGGCGACCTGGGCGACCGGCACGAGCGCGCTGGCCGAGCTCACGTTGGCGGTCAGGCCGGAGAAGAAGAACCCGGCCGGGAAGGTCGTGACCTCGAAGCTGCCATCGCCGGTGCCCAGCGAGGTGACCTCGACGATCGACACCACGGCGCTGCCGGCGGTGGTGAGCGGCAGGATGCTGGTCAGCTCGAGGATCACCGACTCGCCGGAGCCCAACGAGACCTGATCACCGGTCGCGGGCTTGACCGTGAACCTGGCCGTGGCCGAGGTCGTGCCCCCGGTCGAGACGGTGAACGCGTCGTCGCCGTCGGTGTCGGTGACGGTGCCGCCGATCCCGGTCGCGTTCTGGGCCAGGGCCGGCGCGGCGCCGACCGCGAACGAGAACTCGATTGCGGTCACGTCGATCGCCGCCGCGGCCGTGTTGGTGGCGACGATCTCCATGATCGCGTCGCCGGTGAGCTGACCGTCGGCGGCGGTCACCCAGGGCGACGGCGACAGGCGGACGCCGTAGAGCAGGTTGGTGGTCGAGGCGAGATGACGGATCGGCTGGCTGCGCGCGACGGTGGGCATGGGGCTCCTGGCGTGAGGCGACGGACGGCGCGCGGCGATGACCGCGCGGCCACGGATCACGAACGACGGGGCGGCCGGCCGGTCGCCGGCGCCAGGCGCAACACGCCGGTGCGCAGGGCGAGGTCGGTCTGGGCCACCGCGGGCGACGCCGCCGGCGGCGCGATCGGGTGGACGGTGGTGCGATCGCCCAGGCGCTCGACCCAGGTCCAGGTGCCGGCGCGCCGCGCGGTGGGCATCACGATCGTCGACGGCGGCGTGAACCCCGGCGGCGGCGGGCGGGTCGGACGGGACGCGGCCAGGAGCCCGCGGATCGGGACGTCGACCTCGAGGCGCGCGAGCGCGGCGTCGACCCGGCGCGCCGGCGGGCGGACCGCGGTGACCGGCAGGATCGCGGTGGTGGCGTGGACCGCGGCCCGCGGGTCGACCAGCATCGCGACGGTCAGGGTGGTGACGCCGTCGAAGCGCAGCGTCGGGTACACGCCGTCGGCGCCGATCGGCCGCAGGAAGCCGTCGGCGGTCGCGCCGGCCGCCGGCACGATGTTGAAGGTCTGAAAGTCGTCGCCGACGAAGTAGCCGATCAGGCCGTCCTCGAGGCGGTCGAGGGCGCCCAGCTCGACGGCGAAGTCGAACCCAGCGAGCGGGTTGGGCGCCGGCGCGAAGGTGTACTGCCAGCTCGGATCGAGCGCGGGCGGGCCGTCGAGGACGAGCTGGAGTTCGGCCCGCATGAAGGCCAGCGGTCGACCGATGAGCGTGGCCAGGCTGCGGTCGAGGTGGGCCTCCGCGGGCGCGGTCGACCACAAGGTCTCGTCGATCGCGGCCAGGAATGCCTGGAACGTCGTCGGACCGGTGGCGGCCAGCGCGGCGATGAACGGGCCGAAGTGCGGGATGGCCTTGGCGAGATCGTCGAGGCTGCGCAGCCGAGCCTCGGGCGCCGGCGTGAAGCACACCGTCGCCGGTCCGGTCACCGGCTGACCGACCGCCAGCGCTCCGAGCGCGTGGCCGCCGCCGTCGTAGAGCGCCAGGCCGTGACCGAGGTGATCGGGCAAGACCCAGCCGAGGATCGGGTCGGCGCTCGGGTGGAGGCCGCGCACTACCCGCGGCCCCGCGGCGTCGCTGGCGCCGTCGTCGTCGTTGGCGAGGAGTCGAACGTCGAGGCGGGCCGGCTGCAAGGCCGCCGGCGGGAGCTGCACCAGCGTCGCGGCGGTCGTCGGATCGACCGCGGTCCCGGTGGTCACCACCACCGAGGCCGGGCCGACCGCGGCGAGTTGGGCCGCGGTCACCGCGACCGTCAGCGTGGTCTCGTCGACGAAGGTCGTGGTCGAGGCGACGCCGCCGACCATCACGATCGAGTCCGACGCGAAGCCGACCCCGGTCACGGTGAGGGTGAGGTCCCCGCTGCCGGCCACCGCCGCGGGCGGCGACAGACCGGTGATGGCCGCGCCCGCGGCCACCGGCAGGGCCGCCGCCGCCGAGGTCAGGCCGCCGGTCGCCACGGTGATCGCGGCCGCGCCCGGGCGCGCCAAGAGCCGCGCCGGCACCCGCGCGGTCAGCTCGCTGGCGCTCACCACCTGGGTCGCCAGCGCGCGCTCGCCCCACCGCACCACCGCGTCGGCGTCGAAGCCGCTGCCGAGGACGGTCAGGGTCACCGCGTCGCCGGTGACCGCGCCCAGCTCGAAGCGCGGCGGCGCGACCGCCGCGATCACCGGCCCGGCCACCACCGCGAAGCTGAGCGGCGCCGAGGTCCCAGCGGTGACCTCGAGGGTCAAGGTCGCGGTGGTCGCGGCGGTCAGGAGCCGCGCCGGGACCACGGCGGTGGCGGTGCTGCCATCGACGAAGGTCGTGGCGAGGGCGCCGCCGTCCCAGCGCAGGGTCGCCGAGCGATCGAAGCCCGCCCCGGTCGCGGTGACGACCAGGTCACCGCCGCCGACCGTCACGGCCGCGGGTGCGATCGCGGCCAGCGTCACCGTCGCGACCACCGGCAAGAGCGCCGGCGCGGTGCGCTGCACCGCCATCAGCTCCGGCGGCACGAACAGCGAGGTCGTGGTCGCGGTGCTGCTGTTGATCGGCCACAGCGTCTGGCCCCACTCGTCGATGACCGCCAGCGAGGTCAGCTCGAACTGACCGGCCCGCCAGGGCTGGAAGCCGGTCGGCGGATCGGGCGCGACCACGGTCGGGATGTCGCCGAGCGTCGGCGGGTACGCCGCCGCCGCGCCGATCAGCCGCGCCAGCTCGCCGGTCGGCGCCTGGTACGCCCCGGGCTGGCCGAGCTGGAGCTGCGGGTTCCAGCCGTCGAGGGCCTGGGACAAGAGCTCCCAGCCGTCGTCGTCGTCGATCGTGCGGATCAGCGCCTCGAGGTCGCGGCGCTGGGCCGGCGGGAGGTCGGGGCGCTGACGCACGAAGGTGCGCAGCCGTTCGCGCAGGTTGACCGCCGCGGCCGGCGTGAGCTGGACCAGCCCCGACAGCGCCAGCGTCGCGCCGATGCTGTCCGGATCGCCGGTCCAGCGGTACGCGCCGTCGACGAACTCCCAGGCCGGGCCGGCGGCGCTGGCGTAGGCCAGCGGCGCGTAGCTCGCGCTCCACAGGAGCTGCAGCGGCCGCCAGGGGTTGCCGTTCCACGCGGTGACGCCGCCGCGCGGGAACACCCCGCCGAGATAGGTGGTGTCGGGCGCGCCCAGGGCGGCGGCGATGGCCGCGACGTCCGACGAGCCGAGGGCGGCTGCGATCGCGGTCGCGCTGGTCGGATCGAGGAAGAACAGCTCGGTGGTGAGCGCGGCCACCAGGTCGGTCGTCCACGGCGCGCCGCCCACGCCTGACAGGTCGGCCTGCGGGATCGTCAGGCCGGCGGTCGCCGCCGACACGTCCTGGCCCGCGAACACGAAGCCAGTGATCACCTGGTCCGGAAACCGGACGTCCTGCTGTGGCGGCGGCACGACCAGTCCGCCGGCGCCCGCCCCGGCGAGCAAGACCACGGGATCGGCGGGGCGCAGGAAGGCCCCGGCCGCCGAGCGCCGCAGCTCGCGGCCGGCCGGCACGCCATGGGCCGCGGCGTAGGCCGCGATCGCGTCGGCCAGCTCGAGCGGGGTCGCGCCGGTCGGGACCGCGGCGGCCAGCTGGGCCACCAGGTCGAGCTGGGCCACGACGGCGGCCGCGACCGAACCCGGGCGGCGCGGATCGAGCTCGGCGCGCAGCCGCTGGTCATCGCCCAGCCCGTCGATCGCCGGCGGCGGCGGCGGCGAGCTGACCCACGGGAAGTTCTGCAGCTTCCACCACAGGACGTAGAGCTGGCGCTCTAGCGCCTGCAGCGTCAGGACCGCTGAGTCGAGGGCGGCCTGGGCCTGGTTGAGCGTCGCCAGCACCGCGTCGCCGGTCGCGTCGCCGGTCGCCGTCCGGCCCGCCTCGGGCAGCAGGCTGGGCGCGTCGACCAGCTCCCAGTGGTAGCCGCCGGTCACCCGGGCGAAGCCGTGGCGCTCGACCTGCTCGGCCAGGAGCGCGGCGCCGTCGGGGCGATCGAACAGGTCGAAGGCGCCGAGCTGGAACGCCTCGAGCAGCTCGGGGTCGACATGGCGGTCACCGCCGGCCTGGCCGGCGATCAGCGCGGTCAGCGCCTCGGCCGACGAGCGCCCGACCGCGATCGCGACCGGTCCGTCGGGCGCCCCACCGTCGACCGCGCCGGAGGTCCAGCCCACCGTGGTCGCCACGCCGACCAAGAGGCTCCAGCTCGCAGTAGCGGTGGGATCGCCGCCGGCGGCGCGCCGCCAGCCGAGGTCGTGCAGGCGACGGTCGAAGTCCCTGGCGCCGGCCAGCGGATCGTCGGCCGGATCCGAGTACCACCCGACGACGAGGTAGCTCAGGGTCTGATCGGGAGCCGCGCTGGCGCCCAGCGGATCGATGAACGACAGGACGTTGTTGCAGCTCGGCTGCGACCACGCGAAGGCCGGGTTGCCGGGCGCCATCGCGGTCAGGCGCAAGCTGGTGCCGGGCTCGGTCCACGCGCCCAGGGCGACGTTGCGCCCGATCGCGATCGAGGTCGGGTCAGCGTCGCCGCCGACGACGTAGGGCGCGCTCCGCCCCGACGAGGTGGTCGCCGCGAACCCCTGCGGGTTGACGAAGTCGCTCTCGATGAGCCACGCGGCCGCGGTGCGGTTCGCGGGGTCGACGCCGCCGAGCCGCACGACCAGCCATCGGTTGGGGATGGGCGGGAAGCGGGTCTCGCCGGTGCGGTTGTCGACGACGCCGCGCAACAGCGCCGGCGGCAGCCGCCACTTCAGATAGACGCCATTGTAGAACTGGCTCGACGTGATCCCGGGCGCGACGTCGGTGCCAGGTTGCGCCGTGAACAGCGGGTCGGCCTGCGACGGATCGCGCGGCGTCGCGGTCCCCGGCGGGTTGGTCAAGTCGGCGTACGCCATCGTCAGGCGCAGCCAGCGCTCGCCGGTGCGGACCAGATCGTTCACGACCAGCGCTTCGCAGGTGATCGGGACCAGGAGCGGGCTCGCGTCACTCATGGCGCCTCCGGGAGAAAGTCCTGGCGCTCGGGCGCGATCACGAGCTGCAGGGCCAGCGCGCCCGGGCCGAAGCCGCCGAGGATCGCGAGCGCGAGATCGGGACTGCCGGCGGGGGCGCTGGTCGGCACCAGACCGACGATCGGCGCCGTGGTCGCGGCGGCGTCGACGCGCGACCGTGGCGGCCGCGCCACCGCGGTGGGACCGGCCGCTGGGTCGGTGATCGTGAAGGGCCACGCCGCCGAGGTGATCCCGCCGGTCGTGACCTGCACGGTGGCGGTGCCCGCGGTGGCCAGCGACGCCGCCGGCACCGTCGCGATCAGCTCGGTCGCGCTCACCACCTGCACCGCCAGCGCGGCGCCATTCCAGGTCACGGTCGCGTCGCTGGCGAAGCCGACCACCCCGGTCGCGGCGACGAGCGACGGGATCAGCGACGCCAGATCGAGGACGCCCCCGGTGGCGCCGGTCGCCGGGGTCCGCAGCGGCACGGTCACCGGGGCGGCCCCGGCGATCAGCGCCCCGGTGGTCGCCGGATCGTTGACCACGCGCGGCGCGAGCTGACCGCCGTCCTCGACGCCGAAGCGCAGCCCGCGGTACGGCTGGGCCAGGCTCACGGTGTCCGGCACCGCCGCGAACAAGACCAGGCGCACCCCGGGCGCGAGGACATCGTCGCGCACCACGGCCACCGGCGCGCCGGCGGCGCTAGCGGTGATCACCAGCCCCGGCCACGCCGTGATCATCTGCGAGCGGATCAGCACCGCGGCCACCGGGGGCGCGGTCGCGCGCGCCGCCGCGACCTGGGCCGCGAGCCACGGCGCGAGGGCGGCCTGGATCGCGCGATCGGCGGTGCCGTGCAAGGCCAGGCTGGTGGCGCCGGCGCTGGCGGCGGCCAGCCAGGTCGGGTCGACATAGGCGAACCGGATCGACTCCGGCGGCAGCATGCGCAGGTCGGGCACCAGGTGGTCGAAGGGGATCGACTCGAGGCGAGCCAGCCGGGCCAGCCAGGCGGCGACGGTCGCCAGCGGCCCCTCGGCGGCCGACCCCAGCGCCGCCGCGACGCCGGGGCTGGCCAGGGCCGCGCGGGGATCGGGGCGCGACCGTCGCCCCGACCGGCCCCGCCGACGCTGTCCGGTTTCCGGACGTCCCGCGGCGACCGCCTCGCCGAGCATCGCGGTCCAGGCCTGGCCCAGGCCCCCGACCTGCAGCGCGGCCGCCCGCGACACCGCGGCCGGGGCCAGGTCCGCGGCGGGGTCGTCGCTCTCGGCCAGCGCCGCCAGCGCTCGACGCCGGGCCAGGGTCCCGAGCGCGGTCCGGGTCGCGCACCGGGCGGCGACGATCGCGTCCGCGAACACGCCGTCGGCCAGGGCCAGGTTGCGCCCGAGGTTCCACGCCGCGGCGTAGCTCTGGTCGAACACGCCCTCGGCGCCGAGGTAGATCGTCAGGGCGTCGGCCGACGTCGCCTGGGCCACCGGCACCGGCGGCGTGCCCACCGCGGCGACCGGCTGCGGCACCGCCGCGGTCAGCGGGCCGCGATACCAGGCGTAGCTGCGATCGCCGTCGCCGATCACCGCCGCCATCGGCACGAAGCCCTGGCTCAGCCGCGCCGCGACCTCGGCCGGCAGGTCGGCGTCGCTCGGGACCGGCAACGCCAGGACCGGCGTCGCGACCTCGCTCGACACCAGCCCGGCCGCGAGCTGCGCGAAGTCCAGCCCGGCGGCCGGGGTCGACGTGAAGGTCCAGCCGAACAGCGAGACGAGCTGGACATCGACCAGCGCGTCCGACCCGGGTTGCGTCGGCAGCGGCGTGGCGTTGGGCCCGAGGAAGCCGGCCAGACCCTCGAGGGACACCAGGTGGGCGTGGTAGCGGACCGGCCCGGTGGGCGCGACCGCGAGGCGGTTGGCGATCACCACCGACACCAGGGTCGGCGGCGCCGTGGTCTGATCGGCCTGGCCGTGAGCAACCAGCGGCAGCTCGGTGGTGAGCGGCAACACCGCGGTGAAGGCGGCGCCGGTCACGATGATCGTGGCGCACTGCGACGCCGCGACCGTTTCGTCGACGGTGAGCCCGACCGGCTTCTGGATCGCCGGGTCGGGCGTGAGCAGCGCGCCGACCGTGGTCGTGACCACCGGGCTCGAGGTCCCCGGCGCCAGCACCACCTCGTCGTCGGCGAACACCGCCAGCGCCAGCCACGGCAACGGCGCCGACGCGGGGCTTGGCGCCTCGCCCGGCGTCACCGATCGCTCCCACGGCAGCGCCGGATCGGCCACGACGACGTACGGCAGGTCGTCGCCGTAGGCCCCGACCGCGCCGATCGGCGGGTACACGCTGGAGATCAACCCGGCGTCGATCGAGAACTCCGGCGCGGTGATCGTCACCTGCTGGGTGACCGACACCGGCGTCGCCTGATCGTTGTCGACCGCGTGGGTCACCGTGATCGTGTAGGTGTCGGGGCCGAGGGGCGAGAAGTAGCCGTCGAAGAACGCCAGCGTGTCGGCCGGCGGTGGCGCGGTCAGGCGGGCGAAGGCGAGGCGCGGCAGCTTGGTCATGGCGAACCCGGGACCCACAGCGGAGACGTGACGAAGGCGCAGTCGAGGTGCGCCGCGAAGCGCGTCATCGGATCGCTGGCGGCGAGCGGCGCGTAGCCGAGGCTCGCCAGCGCGGCCAGGCTGGCCCGGCGCGCGTCTTGCGCCGCGACCGACGCGATCCCGACGTCAGGATCCGCCATGGTGGCGAGCAGGGTCGGGTCGGCCACCGCGACGTCGCCGCTCGGCGGGGCGGTCGCCGACAGCGGCTGGATCGCGCCGGCGTCGTCGAGCGGCTCGGTCGCGAGCTGACTCGCGACTGCGATCGCGCCGACCGAGGCGCCGAGGACCGGCGGGCGCGCCGTGATCACCAGGCCCACGAGCTGCCCGGGCACGAGCTGGTCGCCGCTGCCCGGCACCAGAGGCCGACCGTCGGCGTCGACCGCGGGCGCGCCCCACAGCGCCACCGGCACCGCGGCCATCGACGGCGCCACGGTGAACGCGGCCGACGCGTCGCCGGCCGTACCGACGATCGTGACCTGGTGGCTGGCGGTGACCGCGGTCCAGCCGAGCGGGAACACGTCGAAGCTCGCCGGGCCGGTGAGCTGGGTCGCGCCGACCGAGGCGGTCGTGGCCGGGATCGCGCTCGCGGTCGCGAACGCGAACTGGCTGGCGCTGGCGAACCACGGCGCGGCGGTGGCGGTCGCGGTGGCGTCGGCGGTCGTCGACGGCGCCGTGGTCGGGTTGAGGAGCCCCGCCACCGGCGTCACGGTCAAGGGCGTCGGCGCGGCGCCCGCGGCGCCCGCGGCGCTCGGCAGGAGCGCCAGCAGATCGTCCCAGCCGCCGATGGCCGGCGTCGTCGGGCGCGGCGTGCCAAACGCGATCGTGAACTTCACGACCCACCAGTCGAGCTCGACGGTGCCGCCGGTCGGCGGGCCCCACACCGTGAGCTGACAGCCCAGCTCGACGGTGATCGTGGTCGTCGTGACCGCCAGGTTCAGGCGATGCGAAGCACCGACGGTGATGCCGAGATCGGCCTCGACCCAAAACGGCTTCCACCGCAAGACGACGTCGACCGCGGCGTCGAACCAGGCCCGGGTCGAGCCCGACTGCGATTGATAGGTGGCGTCGAGGCGCCCGCCGGCCATGAACACCGCCGGCGTGATCGCCAGGTACGCCCCGCCGCTGAGCGTGATCGTGTCGTCGACGGTCCAGTGGAAGCCGACCGGCGGCGGCGTCGGGTAGTAGCTGGGCGGGACGAAGCCGGCGGTGTAGCCGCCCAGGGTCAAGACGAAGTCCCCGGCGTGAGGGCTCGGGCCCGACCAGACGAAGAACGCGAACCCACCGGTCAGGACACACGCCGCGTCGAGGAGGAACGACGACGGCGCGAGCTGGGCCTGGACCGAGAACACGCCGGCCGCGGGGTCGAGCTGGGCCAGGAGCTCAAGCTCGACGAAGGCGTAGCGGACGTCGCCATCGCCGGGCTGCGGGAACTGCGCGGTCGAGGTCCCGAGCACCTCGATCGCCAGCGCGGCGCCGAGCTCGACCACCAGCATCACCCGCGACGCCACCAGGCCGAAGCTGGTGAAGGTCACGCCGGCGGCCAGCCACAGCGCGCCCGGCGTCGCCGTCACCCACGCCGGGCCGCCGCCGGGGGGCGCGGTCAGGAGCGCGTCGAGGGCCTGGAGCGGCGGCGTGGTCGGCCCGAGCGGCGATGCGCCATCGAGCGCCGCGAGGAGGGGAAAGGTCGGGACCTGGGCAAGGGTCGGCGCCGCCAGCGCGCTGTTGTAGCCGAACCCCAGGGCGAGCCCGGTGACGAACAGCGCCGGCGGCCCGCCCAGGTCGTAGGCCAGGTCAGCGAACACGAACAGCGACGGGAACCCGGCGCCGTCGCCGTAGTAGCCGAAGGCCGTCAGCGTCAGCTCGTCGGCGCCGAGCGTCAGCCCGCCCGCGAAGGCCAGCCCGGGCGCGCCCGGCGGCTGCAGGTTGACCAGCGTGCCGGCGATCGTCAGCGGCCCGGTCTGATAGTCCACGGTCAGCCCGCCGAGCGTGAACTGCGGCGCGAAGCTCTCGACGGGCGAGCCGATGCCCAGGCCGGTCAGCGCGACCGCCAGCGGGCCGAGCGCCAGGCTGGCGTCGAGCTCGAACCAGACCGTCTGGGTGGTCGACTGATAGGCGACGCCGATCCGCCCGAGCGTCACCGGACCGAAGGCCTGCTCGACGGTGTACCAGGTCGCGCCGTCGGCGCTGGTGGCCGCGGTCACCGGCCCGGCGCTGGTCCCGGCCGTCGCCAGCGCGCGCGCACCGGTACTCGACGGCGCCAGCGGCGCGCCCAGGCTGACCGCCAGCGGCATCGCCTGCGTGCCGAAGTGGACCGTGGCCTGGACCAGGAGCGGCGCCGGCACGCCGGCCGCCGGCACCGTCGGCGTCCCCGCCGGCAGGAGCGCCAGGATCGCCGCGAACGGCGCCAGCGCGGTGGGCGGGATGCTGGGCAGCGAGGTCGCCGTCACCACCAGGTCGTCGACGGTGATGGCCTCGATCCGCGCCAGGTCGGCGCCGATCAGCGGCAGGTCGGCCAGCGCGATCGCGACGTCGGCGGCGAGGACGACCACGTACTGCCGCGCGCCGGCGATCATCGGCGAGGCCAGGGCCAGCGCGCCGTAGCGGGCCGACTGCGCGAACAGCCCGAGCTCGCCGGTGGTGAAGTCGTAGACGAACCCCGCCGAGGTCAGCGCCAGGTCGAGCGCCGGCGGGATCGGCGGTAGCGCGGCGAGGCCAAAGGCCGCGATCACGTCGTCGAGGCCGAGGTCATCGCCGACGTAGGTCGCCGTGAGGCGCTCGACGCCAGGCCCGTCGTCGAAGGTCACGGTGAAGGTCAGCGCGCCGACGGTCAACGTGCCGGTCGCGGTGCCGTCCCAGCGGTTGGCCTGGGCGTCGAAGGCCTGGTGGATGACGACCGACAGCGAGGCCGCGACCCCGGCCACCGTCGTCGAGCCGACCAGGGTGAAGTCGAAGCTGGCCGCCGCGCCGGTGGTGAGCGCGACGGTCAAGGACGCGAGCTCGAGGTTGGTCAGCGCCGCCGGCGCGGTCCAGGTGAACTTCGCCGCCAGCGCCGTGACCAGCGCGCCCAGATCCACGTCGGTCAACCCACCGGACAGGCTCAAGCCGCCGGCGTCATAGCTGCCAGCCAGGGTCAGGCGGGTCGTGCCGAACCCGACGGTGGTGGTGAGGAGCCCGACCACCGACGGAGTCGCGCCGCTCCAGTCGACCTGGAGATCGAAGAAGAACGCGTCGAGCTCGAGCTCGCCGATGATCGCGAACGGCTGCGCGATGCCGATCTCGAAGGTCACCTTCTCGGCCACGACCCAGAACTTGAACAAGAGCGTGTCGAGCGAGATCGTCGGAAACCCGGCCGGCAGGGTCGCGCCCAGCGCGGTCATGGCCGCGGTCAGGTCGAGCTGTTGGCCCGGCGGCAGCCCGGCGAACAGGAGCTGGTCCGGGTACACGCCGCCGACGTCGAACGTCAGGTCGATCCCGGGCAGGCTCATCGTCGCGGTCAGCTCGGCCTGCAGCGTCGGCGTCGTGAACGGCTGGAAGACCCGGACGTCGAAGCTGACCTCATCGATCTGGAACCGCCCACCGAACAAGGTCCACGGCGACGGCGGCGCGTAGGCGAGCCCGAGCCCGACCATCGTGAGCGCGGTCGGCGGCCGCAGCGCCATCTCAACCCGGGTCAGCGACAGATCGGCCAGGTCGAACTGGCCGCCGAGGATCGCCAGCGGGTCGTGGCCCCCGGCCAGCGCGGTGAGCGCGTCGCCGTCGAGGGCGCCCAGGGACCCGGGCTCGGCCAGGAGGGTCCAGTCGGTGTCGAGGCTGGGCACCACGAACTCGACCGGGAACGCCTTCAGATCGCCGACCTTGAGCTTGGCCTTGAACCGCAGGCCGACGGTGTTGGCGGTCGGGTTGGGCGTGAAGGTCCCCACCAGATCGTGGAACGTCACCTTGAGCGCCTCGACCAGGTCCCACTCGGTCGTCGGCGGCAGCGCGATCTCGAGGGTCAAGGCCAGCGCCGAACCCGCCGTGCTCCAGGTGAAGCACGCGGTCGAACCGTCGACGCCGACCAGGTCGCCGGTGCCGCGCAAGGTCGCGGCGGCGGCGTCGACCGCGGTGACCGTCACCGTCGACGGATCGCCATCGGGCAAGAGCGCGAACACCGCCGCCACCAGCGGCGCCGCGAACTGACTCGACCCGACCGCGACGACGTCGCCGACCGCGACGGTCTCGAGCCACGCGGTCACGCCGGCGAGATCGGAGATCGGGCTGGCGGCCGCGGTCGTCGGCGGGCCCGCGGTCACGGCTGCCCCGAGGTGAGCTTGGTGACGTAGACGGCGAACGCGGTCGTCGCGTAGGCCGGCGCGACGTCGAGGGGCTGGCCGATGAGGAGGTTGCCGCGCACGCCATTGCGCTCGGGCATCGCGCCGTTCACCACCTTGGTCTCGGCGGTCGCCACCTGCCGCGTCCATCCCGCGGTTCGGTTGGCGGCGATCGACGCCTGGGTCGGGTGGTTGTAGCCGTGCTGATTGTTCGCGGTCGGCTTGGGCGAGGTCCGGATCCCGTACGAGAACGCGACCACCCCCGGGGTCACGACCGGGGTCGGCAGGTTCTCCGTCGCCTTGAAGGTGTTCGCGCCGTGGTGGACCGCGGTGTAGGCCGTGACGTCGGTGAGCGGCGGCCCGCCGAGGTTGCCGATCGACGCGTCGCCCGGGAGCAGGCACTGGTGCGGCTGCAGCTCGTGGGTGGGAAACCACAGCGGCACCAGCATCGCCAGCCCCGAGTTGTTCTGAAACTCGGGGTCCTTGCCCTTCTTCTTCGGCCGCCCGAGGGAGACCTCGACGAGCTTGTAGCTGCCGAAGTCGCGCGAGCCGAAGCCGGTGGGCAGCCGGGTGATCCGCGTGAGCCCGGCGACTAGCTTGGTCGTGCCCGGCCCGTAGGACTGGGTCGGCGCGAGCCAGGGCAAGGTCGCCAGGCCGGGCGTCAGCCCGAGCAGCAGGTGGTCCTGATCCCAGTGGGTCAACACCACCGACAACGTGCCGGACGCGTTTTGCAGGATCGGTCCGCTGTTGGTCTTCTTCGGGTCGGCGTCGAGGTTCCCGGGCTCGGTGTTCTTGAACGCGTTATACGGGCGGCCGACGTCGAGATACACCAGCGGCTCGAGTTGGCCGGCGCTGTTCTTGGTGAACAGGAGGTTGCAGCTCCCGGCGCCGATGTCCATCACGCCGATCGCGACCACCGTCGGCCCCGGCCCGATCGGCGGCGGCAACGGCGGCGGCGGTGGCGGCATCGTCCCGGGCTGGGCCAGCGCCGCGACCAGCGCGCCGTACCCCTGGAGGAGCTGCCGCAACAACTTCTTCTCGGCGTCGGTCAGGGTCAAGAACGCGCGAAAGGACGCCGGGTCGGGCTCGCTCAGCCGCGCGGTACCGTCGTCCTGGACGTCGGGAGCGAACAGGCACTGGCCCTGGGTCAGCTCGTAGGTGCCGTAGCTGGCGGAGGTCGGCGCGAACGGGTAGAGCGCGTCGGTCAGATCCCCGGCCAGCTCGCCGCCGGCCGGATCCTCGAGCAGCGACGAGACCATCGTGAAGGTCAGGAGGAACCACACGCCCTCGGCGACCAGATCGGGGTCGGTCACGCCGAGCGC
>Ga0075163_10002842_pt1 | contig 23263 bp, 27 predicted proteins | sample JI1023141ADNA_FD_71478 | JGI IMG/M metagenome (GOLD analysis project Ga0075163, IMG submission 71478) | Wastewater effluent complex algal communities from Wisconsin, to seasonally profile nutrient transformation and Carbon sequestration -... | ecosystem: Engineered > WWTP > Effluent > Algae... | reverse complement strand
GAGCCCCGCGTTCCTCGCGTCGGTCGCACCGCACAGTTGCACCGCCAACTACTCCGAACAGACCAACCGAGCCTGTACAAACCAACCTCCAGGCGGCACACTGCCGCACCATGTCCCGCAACACTCAAACCTGAGTGCCGCTGTTCATGCCTTTTCGACCTTTTTGGTGGTGCCTTCTGATGCCGGCTTGATGCCGGCTTGGCGGCCCAAGTCCTCCAAGATCGCGCCCACGCGGACCGTCTTGTCCGACCCCCGGATCGCATGCAGGTAGAGCACGGTGGTGGCCTCGGACTTGTGTCTCAGATGGGCTTGCACGTCCGACACCCGAGCATCCGGGTGATCGTCGATGATGGAGGCTGAGATGTGCCTCATGTGGTGTGCGCGCTTCACGGGCATCTTGGCCTCCCGGTGGATCCGAGCGATCCTCTCCGTGAGGAGGCTTGTGTAGAAGGCCTCGCCCAAGTGCGAGCGGAGCACGTAGCGCCCTGCGGTCCCCGTTCTTTCCCGGAGCCGCTCGAGCTCAATGCGGAGCCGAGGACCAAGCGCAACGCGCCCGACCTCGTCGTACTTCGGGAGAGTCTCTTCATCCTCCGGAGCAGGGAGAGGTCGCTGGTTTTGGATCATCAGCTGGTTCCGTCGCCAGTCGATGTCAGCCCATCGAAGCCCTGACACTTCACCGGGGCGAAGTCCTCCTTCGACCCCCAGCATGAGCATGACGGGGTAGGCCTCGCCATCCTCAGCTTCGAGTCGGCGGGCAGCTTCGAGGAGGGTCTGGGTGTCCTCAAGGTTGGCGACCACCATCGGCTTTCGCTTGGGTGGCTTCTGCCTCGGGATGTGCGGAGCAACCTCGATCCACTTGCCGATCGCCAACTTGAAGAGGTTGGTGACGACGGTGATGCACTGGTTCGCGTACCGAGCGCAGAGTCCCTCGAGGGACTTTGCCAGGCGCTCGGTGTCCGCCTTCGTCCAGCGGTCGCACGGGATCTTCTTGATGACCTTGGCCAACCGAATCCAGATGATGCGGTAGGACTTCGCGGTCGGTTTCTTTGCGTCTCTCCTCGATAAAACCTCCTCGTCGTACTGGTCCCAGAGCATGCCCATGGTGGGGGCCTTGCTCTGCTTCGGGGCTTCAGGGTGTCGGATCTGAGTTTCGTTTGCGGGTTGGTTGGTTTGGATCTCCAGCGGTTGGTTCTTCGCCTGCTCGGCGAAGACCTCGCGCATGATCTGTTGCACCTGGCTTTCTCCCCATGCCCTTGCTGCAACCGGACCCATCCCCACGGGGGCGGTGAGCCTCCTGCGGATGAGTGCGTTTGTGCCGGGGTGGGTGATCGAGATGTCCACGAGGGACCTGGACTTGTCCCTGGGATAGGGACGGATGGCGATGCTCACTGTGCGAGGCTCGATCTGGCCGGGCTCCGCGCTCTTCGCCGACCAGCGCAACACATCGTCCCTGCGGTAGACAACCCTGCCCCCGTGCTTCCGCCACGCCGGGCCCTTCGAGCTCGACCGCCAGTTCGCCATGGTCTTCGCCGAGATCCTCAAGAGTTCCGCGACCTCGCACGGCCGCATGTACTCCTGCCCGCCGAACCGTGTGAAAACACAAGCCGCGACCTCCCCGCTGACCGGTAGGTCGTGCGGAGTTGGTGGGCGGCGACGAGGCACGTCTCAAGTACGACGAGCTGATGTTCTCCTTTGTGTAGGTGTCGGGCTTACTCTGCTTACACCGCACAAAACACCCCTCAGCTACCCGTGGAGGCCAGATCTCGACCAGGTGCAGGGTGCTTGTCGTGCTTGCCCTTGAAATGCACCGGTCTGGCCCCGACGCTGCGGGGCCATGAAGCGCGGCACACACCCCCTCATCTTCTGCTCGACCAGGGCGCCCTTGAATTGCAGCGGTGCGGCTTGGGAGGTTCGGGGCCATGAAGCGTCGCCGCACAATCTTGGATGCTCCGGAGACCACCACCCCGCGCTCTTCACCTGCCCCCTGTTCCCCTCTTCGACCCCGAGGAGATCTCTCCGATCAGGTGGCGGACGACGACGCGTTGACGCTCCCCCTGCCTCCACCAATTTCGGTCAAAACCTTCGCAGATCAGGCACTTACGGGGATTTTCTCGGAGCCTTGGGGGCGCGTGAGGCCATGGTTTGTGGCGGCCAGCAGAAGGGGGTGAAATGAAAAACGCCCGCTCAAAGACCTCCTCCTCCAACCAGCCTGGGCTCGTGCTCAAGGCCAAGAAGCTCGTGCTCCCGAAAGGCTGCGGAGCCGACGAGCCCGAACTTCGCGCTTCGCCGATCGTCTCGCTGGCGTTGATCCTTGGCGTCACGGTGATCTTCGTGGTGGTGGCCATGTCCTGAACGAGCCGATGCCGGCGCTCCTGTAGATGCCCCGCCGACGTTCAGCTCTTCGACCCCAGCTCCTTGTCCCCCTCAGCCCCAGCGAGCGCACGTGCGCCGAAGTTCTCGCAGCCCATGGCCGCCGACATCTTCGCCAGGATGCTGCACGGCTTCTCCTGGAAGGCGCTCCCGAGAACGACCTCCGAGACCTGCGGCTATCGGTGACGACCTCCTTGTGCGGCTTCCAGTCGGCGCAGGAACGATGGGGCGCTTCAACACCAAGGGCCGTGGAGCTGGCCAGCGACCGGATTCGGCATCTTCAAGATTCGGCGCTGTGGGTGACGATCTTTCACGAGACCGGAGGCTGGCGCGGGCCGGGGCACACCATCTACATGGGCACGGGTTCAGGTCTGCCAGGTCCTCCTGGCCACGGGTTGGCCTGGACCTGCAGCTCTGGAGTGGACCCTTCGATCGTCGTGCGCAGGTACCCAGAGCCGCGCCAGCTCGATCTGTTCGAGCCGCAGTTGGACGAGTAGCGCTTCGAGGAGTTGGTTTATCCGGACCCAGATAAACCAACTCTCCCGAAGTTCGAGAGGCTGCATCTACATCTCCCGCCTCTTCTCCGCTCCGTCCTTTCCGGTGGCTAAAAGCCCTCGCAGGTGGGTGCTGATGTCGTTCTTCGGAACTCGTCAAAGGCGCCCGCTACTCGGTCGATCGCTGGGACCTTCCCAGAGCGGAGGAGAACTCCTCCGAGCGTAAGGGAACCAGCCATGCGGAAAACAACTCCCCTTCTCCTGACCCTGCAGCAGGTGGCCGACCTGCTCGGGGTCTCCCTCAGCACCGTTCGCCGTGCCCACGAGGCCGGCGTCCTCCATGCAACGAGGCCGGCCCCTCGTTGCGTCAGGTTCACCCGCCAAGCCGTGGACGCCTGGCTCGCCTCCACCTCGAACGCAGGGGAGGTGGCCCCGTGACCCTGCTCGATCTGCTCCCGCACCTGCTCGGCCTCGCCGTCCTCGCAACCATCGTCGCCCACTTCGAGCGGCGCATCGCCTCCAACCAGTAGCTCCCCGAAAGGATCCAAGACCATGAACGCCAAGACCAAAAAGAAGAAGCAGAACCCGATCATCTCCGCAGCCGAGGCCGCCCTCGTGCTCGGCCACCTTCACCACAGCGTCATCCGCCGGGCTGTCGCTGCTGGTGCTTTGACCGCCTGCCCCGCCCCCGCAGGCAAGCGGGGGCTCCACGTCCTCCGGGATGACGTCGAGTGGCTGAGGGATTTTCCGCAGATGCGGTTCTGTGTAGCTCCCGAGACCGGCCTTGGCGAAACCATGTCCACCAAGTCCAAGTCCGCCTGGTTCGTCTTTTCCACCACCCGCAAGAGCGCTCGCGGGTCCGTCTTCAACCACGAAGAGTCCGCTCGGATGGCCCAGTGGCACCTGGAGGCCGCCCTCAACTCGTTCGGTCAGGCCCACGTGGTGACCGCGAGTCTCGACTTGCCGCCCGGAGTTCCTCCCGAGGACGTGAAGTTCGTCCTGGTCCGTCCGCTCGATCGGACCGCCAAGGCTTTCCTGACCTTCGACGAGGGGTCGAAGGAGCTCGACGCGAGTTCGCGGCTCATGTGCGAGTGGGCGGGGACCTTCCGGCCTGTCGAGCAGGCGAAGCCGTAGCCGTAGCCCTTCTCCACCGCGCTCTCGCTCTCGGGGGCGCGGCTATCCAAATCGCCTATCGCCCTGTGAAGAGAGAGCCGCATGTTGCGGCCACCGAATACGGAAGCCCCGGGAGGACCAATCCCGAGGCAACCAGGAAGCAGAACAGAACCGATGTCCTCTCCCTCTACCAGTACGCCTTCTGATAACCAGATCCATCGCAAAGCCACCTCCCAGGAAAAGGAGATGGACACTCCGACCTGGCATTACCTCGCTGCGACCTGGCCCGAACGTGTTGCTCGCATACGCGAGGTCCTCGCCACCGCCCCCAAGACGATCCACGATCGTCGCGTCCTTGCCCGGGTTGAGATGAAGCCCATCAAGGAGTCTCCAGGGAACAGCTACCAGGCAAACGATCACTACAGGCCGTGCACCACCACCCTCCACGAGCTCATGGGGTGGATTCGCGGGCGCCCCAAAGTGGGGCTCAAAGAGGTGGGGTCCGGCATGGTCGCTGGCATCGGCCTCAAGCAAGGCCACAACGACCTCGAGAACTTCGTCGGGGCCCAGTTCCTCTTCGCGGATTTGGACGGCCTCCTGCAGAACGAAGAGCAGTGGCAGCACCTTCGCACCGTTGTGATGCCCGAGATCCTTCGGGGATGCGCCTGGTCCTGGCACAAGACCGCCTCGCACGGACTTCCTGGAAAGGGAGACCGCCGCCGACTGATCATTCCCCTTGGGTTCACGATCACAGACGCGGACGAGTACGCCTTCCTGTGTGAGATCGTCTGCAAGAAGATCGAGACTGCCTTCCACGGTCAAGGGGGTCTCGACAAGACGACCTCCAAGAAGGCATGCCAGTTGATGTTCGACCCGCGCTACTCGGATGAGCTGCGCGCCATGGTCTACGAAGACGGCATCGAAGGGTCGGAGGACTGCTGGGCTGCCACCGATGAACGAGTTGCCTACCAGCAAGACAAGGCCGAGAGGGCGGCCGCCAAGGCCAAGAAAGCCGAAGAGGACAGCCAGCTCCTCGGGGTCATCACGGTTGCGGAGCTCGGACCCATCGCTCCAGGAGTTTTTGGGAGCAGCGGAAACGGCGGTGGGTCCTTTTCGGATCGCAAGGATCCGTGGGGTCTGGCCCGTTCTCGTCTCGCCAAGATCTCCATCCCCGTGGGTTGTGGGGTCCGCAACAAGAGGATCGGCTCGGCCTTGTGGGCCTGCCGCGACTCGGGTCTGAACGAAGAGCAGTCGGCCCAGCTCGTCATCGACACCTACGGCGACGAGGTCAACGAGCGTGGGTGGGTCTGGCGGCAAGCGAAGTCTCTTTGGAAGCACGAGCACACCCCAAGCACGAAGTCCTGGGGGCGGGGTCGCAAGGTAGGCGAGGCGTCCATCGTCACCCAGGCCGAGAAGGACTTGCTGGCGAAGACAGGTGGGCAGCTTGGGGAGTTCGACCTGGGTGACGATCCTGTCGAGGACGAGCAGACCCCCGACCTCAAGGTGGAGTTGCCCGCTCCGGTCGAGCCCTCCGCCAACGACGTTCTCCTGACCTCTTCTGGTGGGGTCAACATCCCCCACACACCCGTGTTGTTCGGGGGTTCGCTCGGCCACTTCAATTACCCCACTTTAACGTGGGGTAATCAAGAGGGGATCAGTCCATCCAATTTCAACTCGACTGCCCACCCCCTGTTCAAAACCGCACAGACCCTTACCCCCACGGTTCCTCCGACCGCGGGCGCGGGACAGGGGCGGGACGAGTCCTGGAGGCGGCAGGAGGTCAACTTCAAGGATCTGCCGGAGGCAACCTACGCAGGTCTCCTGGCTCGCGTGGTGTACCGGCGCAGCGCCTATGGAACGAGCAAGAACCGCTCCCTCCGGCGAATGGTCCACGACATGACCCGGGAGTTCGTCGCTCTCATGGAGGAGGACGGTGAGGGGAACCAGCGGGTCGTCGTCATCGTCCACCGCCGGGCCCTGGCCAGGACCATCGGTGAGGCGTGGGGTATTCCGGTGTACCTCGACTGCCCCGACGAAGACATCACGGGGAGCTGTGTTATCTGCGTCGACAGTCTTGGGAGGATTTCCGGGGGAGAAATTGATCTGCTCATCACCGATGAATCGGAGCAGGTCATCCAGCATCTCTTCCGGGGTCCCCTCCGCAAGCAGCGCCGGACCGGAGAGATTTGGAGCGCCTGGCGGGACGTCGCCCAGCGCAGCAAGAGGATCATCTACCAGGACGCGAGGCTTGGGGAGTTGACCCAGGAATTCGCCCGGATGCTCCTCGACTGGCGCAGTCCCCTGGACTTCGATGAGCAGCTCCTCGTGAACCTGTGGCACGCCACGCCGCCCGAGGCCCACGTCTGGATGGAAGAGGAGGGGTGGTTCGAGTCGCTCCTCTTGTCCCTGGAGAACGCCGATCCGGAGGCCAAGGACTGGCTCGCCTGCCTCAGCCGCAAGAAGGCCGAAGTCCTCCACGAGATGATCCTTGTGCGTCGTCCGGACCTGGCCGACCAGATTCTCCTGGTCACCTCGAAGACCAGCAAGCGCAAGGTCGTGCGGGCCTGCTTCAAGCACCCCGAGCTCTTCGGCCAGTATCGGTTGGTCATCGCCAGCCCCTCTTGCGGAACCGGGGTTTCTGTCGAGCATGCGAGCGCAGAGGGATTGGACGCTCTCCAGCGCAGGCTCGGGGTGTGGCGGGTGTGGATGCACGCCCAGAGCGGCTGCGGACCCAACGCCCTGGATGCTCTGCAGATGCTCCACCGGGTCCGTATCCCCCGCGGGAACTGGCAGATCTACTGCGGAGGGACAGCGCAGGCAGGTCCCACGGACCCCGATGAGTGCCGCCAGGCGATGCTCCTGAAGTCGGCCAAGACAATCCGCCGCATCGGCGAACTCGGGTCCACCTGGAAGACAGACAACTCGGATCCCCTCCTTCCCAAGCTCTGCCCCGACAACAAGGACCTGGTCCGGATTGACAGCTTCGTGGAGGCGCTCGGCAACGAGTGGGGCGGAACCCTCGGGTTCACGCGGATCAAGGACGACAAGGGGAACACCGTGGGGTGGGCGGAAGGCTCCCTCATCCGGGCCCTCCGCATGATCGGCAGCCACGTGATCCAGGTGTTCGCCTCGAGCACGGACCCCAAGGCCGTCGAGAAGGAAATGGGGGAAGCCAAGCTCTCCGTGGAGGAGAGGCAGCTCGATGAGTACCAGGCGGCGATCGACAAGCCGCTCGAGGAGGCAGAGGCAGAAGCATCCAAGGAGGACGCCGATGAATCTGCCGACGCCATCCTGTGGCGGGCCAGCCACGTGGACTTCTTCTACGATGGGGTGCCTCCGACGAAGCCAGAGAACCTGGACCGGGAACTCGCCCGGCGCGATCTTCGGGGTGGGTACCGCAAGCAGATCGCCCTCTACGAGCAACTCTCCTGGCTGCGCACGGGAGAGGGAGACACGGTCCGCATGCAGGACCGTGCCAACTACTGCAAGAACAAGCTCACCATCGATCTTCGCCACCAGTTCTCCGCGGCTGCGACGCTCGACGAAGCTCTCCTCGTCTTCGGGATCGACAACCACTGGCGCATGTCCGACAACCAGGAGGAGATCAAGAACCCCGGAAAGAAGGCGTTCTCGTGGGACCTGCGGGCCCGCATCAAGGAGGACCTGGGTATCGGGTGGAACACCGACAAGTCGAGTCCCATGCGGCTCCTCAGCAGTCTCCTCAAGAAGGTGGGCCTGGCCCTCGACTTCGAGCCCCACCGGATCCCAGGGAAACGAGGGAAGAAGACCTCATCGGCCACCCTGCGCCAAGCCCTTGTCCAGCAGATGGACCAGGACGGGACCTGCTACCGGCGCAAGCACGCTCGGAAGCCCACGATCCCCGTGGGCGAGTTCGACCTGGCCGCGTAGAGGTGGATGCCGGCTGCAGCCCCACCAAGAGCCGAGCCCGGCTGGATAGGTGGGGGCACGTGCCCCCCGCCACCTGGTAGAGGGATCTGGTGGGTCGGGCCGCGTGGCGGGAGGACTCGGCGCGCCGCCGGACCTGACCACGCCGCCCGGATTCCCGAGGAGGACTCGGACGGAGCGTCGGCCGGGAGTCGAGGGCCGGACACGCAAGAGGTCGGCATGACCGATGAAGAAATCCTCGCCCAAAGGGCGACAATCTACATGTCCACCCCCATCATCGAGCGCGACGGCAAGCGCTTCATCCAGATTGAGCTCTTCGGACGCTTGAGGGACATCCCGCTGCCCTCTGAGCCCGACGAGCCGCCGCACGTCCGCCCGAGCGAGGAGGTGGAGGACCAGCTCCCGGACGAGTAGCAGCACGACCCGAGGCCCAAGGACGGGCCGCCCCCTCGTTCAACCAGGCGAGCGCGCTAAGAAGTCGTGACGCTCCTGATCGGTCGAGAAGAACTTTTCGGAGCATTGAGCGCACAACGATCGACCGACCTGGTGTTTCGTTCGCCCGACGGTGGAAGAGGGGAACATCTCGGTGTAGGCCCCCTTGGAGTCCGGCGAGTGGCACTTGGCACAGGTGATGTCGGAAGTCGGCACCAGCCCGAGATAGCGTGATGAGGAGGCGGGCACCAGATCTGCCGACGAAGGTGTAGGTGCGCGCTCTCATCGCTGCCACCCCGGAAGGTGCCGTGGGCGGTGTTCTCCGGGGACAGACGTAGTTCGGGGACCATGAGCAACGACGACGACAACGACGACACCACCACCTCATCCACCACCCACACGACCGAGGACGCACCCGACAACCTCATCCTCCTCACGGCCGAGGACAGCGAGGACGGGCCCGACAATGTCATCCCCTGGCGCTGGTCCACCCGCCCCAAGATCGACAGCGACAACCCCGAGCACGCGGACCAGATCCGTGATGACCCGGCCTCCCTCGCGGACGACATCATCCTGGCCTTGTGCCTCGCGCGTCATGGTCGCGGAGAGCCCCTCGGGGAGCTCGAGCACCTTCAGGTGGAGGACATCAAGAGCATCACCATCCGGGGCGAGGAGGTGACCATCGAACTTCTGCCGGGGAAGTGACGACCAGGGCGGCGAACACGATGCCGCCCGAGCAGCAGGCGGCGATCGTCGCCGGCATCCTCGACTATGCGGCGTGATCGCTCACACCGAGCTATTTTTTGGAAGTCTCCGGTGTGATTGCGATGGGGACTTCTGGTGCAGGGTTGTCGAGTGAACTAAGAATAGCTTGACCTTGAGGCGTGATGCGACAGCCCCCCCCTCCGGAACGCTTAATATATCCAGCGTCCGTAAGACGCTGTAGAGACTTTTCGTCTTCCTCCGAAAGATCGTCATATACTCTGGAGGCGGGGAAGCTCTTGGCGATCTCGTCGAGGAAGCGAAGGTCCCGATTTGATTCTTCGGCAGTGGGCATTTACCTCTCGGCTACACCCGCGCGGAGCCGAGAGGTAGGTGGCCGAACATCGTGCGGACACTGTCACGCGCGAAAGAGCCCTCGGCGCGCGGAGGTGATCCCCTCCTCCGCGGCCTGAGCGGACCCGAGCCCGGCCGGAGCAGGTGGGGCACCCCCGTCACCTGGTCGCGCCTCTAAGGAGAGTTGACCTCTTCTTCGGTCCATGTGGCCGGTTTGATGTCGATCCTGATCGAGGAGGTCTCGCCGCCCCCTCCTGCGGTGAAAGCCTCGAGCGCGTCGTTCACGGCCGGAAGGAGCTCTGGCAAGAACTCCCAATCCGCCATCCAGCCCGAACCCGAGCCGTAGAAAGCAGGACCCCGCACTCCTTTCCGCGCGCTCTTGAGCGCCGACTCGACCTTCTCGCGGAGCGCGGAGGGCGCAGAGGGCGAGAGTGAAATGTGGACAGTGCACACCCCAGGAACTTCCCGATCAGCCATGGGATTATTACAACTCCTCGGAGGGATATCGGTCAATCCCCTGGCCGGAACCGAGCCCGATCAGCCGCCGCCGGTGCTTGGCATGGAGAAGCCCGGTCAGGCCGGGGGGAGCCCTTGCAGACACCGAGTGCTTGGCCATCATTCGGTCCTCCGCGACACCGGCGTCTTCTTCAATTTCCTCGACTTCGCCCGCTTACCTGGCTGTGCGCGCTTATCACGCGTCTCCACTTGTGTTTGTGGAGCAAAGACCTGTTCGGTCATGGGGCTGAACCGGACATCGCCACCAGCAACGATCGTAATCGGGCCCTGTGGCCGCCCCCAAGAAGCGGACACGACGGCCACGCAGCCGAAGATCGCCATGGCGAGGGCAAGAACAACTTGTTTGGAAAGAGGGGGCAAGTCAGCACCGTCTCACCACTCCGTAAAGTTCGAGCAGTGCGGCTGAGAGAGCAACCCCACATCGAGCACGATCCTCCGACCCCCACGCGGGTAGCGGGGGTGTCGAACCAGAGAAGGTCACCACCTCGCCCGGGCTCCCGTCGACCGGCCCCGAGGGGGACGGCTGCGACCTTCCCCTCATGATCTCGTGGCAGGGGTGAGGGACGACGGGGCGGGTCGCGGCGAGGTCGGCGGCCGCTCCATAGCCGCGCCGCATGAAGCCGAGCGACGATTTCGAGCGGGACTGTCGGGGAGAGTCGTGTGGTCCGTCCGAGTGCGCACAGGATGCGCAGACACTGCCTACACGGGGCGAGTGCATGTCACAAAATCCACCGTGGAATGAAGTGCGGGCATCGGACCTGTTCGACGTCTCAGACGAGTACCTCGAAGCCGTGCAGGAGAACGGGTGGCCCTGGGCGGAGTGGGTGAGGTTCTCGGCCTCCGACCGCACCATCGCTGTCATCGACAGGATGTTCGCGGGGGAGGTTTGTACCAACGTGGTCGACAGGTGGCGGGTCACGGACCTGGTTCGGGGTTCAGACAGCACCCAGCTCGAACTGCCCCACACCCGTTGAGCATCACCCCACCCCCACCCCACGTCCCTGACTTCATGGGAAGGTCCGCGGAGCCTATACCTGCGATGCAGAACAGCATCGCCAGTACCATCCTTGGAGTCGCCTCCGCCCACTACGGGCTCCCCCTCCAACTCTCCGCCGACGGCCGGAGACTCACCATCGACCTCACCGTCGGGGAGTGGGCCGACCTGCTCGCCGCCGCACAGGCCAACGAGCTCGAGGTCCTCGAGCCCGACCAGGGCGAGCAGATCGAAGTGGACGAGCAGGAGCCGGAGCCCACGAACCCCGAGCCGCCCGCGCCTACAAGGAGGAAGACCCGCTCCTCCTTGCCGGTCCCCGAGCGGGACCAGCTCCGCCAGCAGGTGCTCGAGCTGGCAGCGCGACCGGAAGGTGTCGGCGCCGGTGAACTGGATGATGTCCTCCCCGACATCACCGGCGACAAGCGGACCACCTTCCTCAAGGCGATGCGCGACGATGGTCTGCTCCGGACCGAGAACGCCGGTCGAAAGACCCGGTACTTCGCCATCGACAAGGACGGCGCCGTCCTCCCCGAGGACGCCACAACGATCGCCGACACCGAGGACAGCGCCGTCGACACCGAGGACAACGCCGTCGACAACGCGCCCACCGTCGAACCCGAACCCGTGAAGGTCACCAGCAAGCCCGTGAAGAAGCCGCCACCGCGCCCCGAGGAGATGGTCGAACACCCGGCGCCGAACCCCAAAGAGCTCACCGAGACGGAGCGGTTGGCCGAGATCCGCGCCATCATCGAGACCGGTGATGGGGACTTCTCGCTCAAACGCTTCGAGCACCTGTTCGCCTCGTTCAAGGAGGCTCAGCGGGAGTGGCCGAAATACGCAGCCAAGCTGTTCAAGATGAAGCGGTAGTCCGACGAGAAGGACGACCAGGGCGGCGACGTGTAGCCCGTTGGCTGCATGATCCCGCCCATCACTCGGGCGGGATCGGCCATGAGAACGGCGGTGTCTGCGCGGATCCTGTCCCTCGGAGAAAAGTTGCTTACAACGTAAGCAGGCAAATCTGCAATTTGGACCTCTTGCTAACATTGCAAAGTGACGTACCCCGACCTTTACTTCATTGCCCTCGCCTTCGCGGGCATCCTGTCCACCCTCATCATCGCCACTACGCTGGTGGTGGCCCTTCCACGGAGGGGTGCTCGCCTCCACGCGAGGCTCCGTTTCACCACCATGGTCTTCGACCTGCAGTAGGAGCCGGATACCCAAAGCCCCTTACGGAGGAGGGGCGGATTCAGGGGCTTGCGGACGGATTTTCGCCCGGACGGCTTTCTCGATACCTCTCCCTAACTCGTCCACACCTCTTCAAGTGTCTCGATGAGGGCTTGGGCCACAGCCTCGCGTGTGCGATGGATTGCCCTTACAACGAATAGCAACTCCCGAGAACGGGACGCACGAATCGCCGCTTGGCAAGCTTCTGCGAGGTTCGTGGGATCGACTAAATGTTCGGGGCTCAGGTCAGGAGTTCGGACCTGCATGCAGTCGTACGCATGAGAACCGTGCTGCTTCGCATCGATCGCATGTTCACGGGCATACTTCAGTTGCCAAGCAACAGGGATGACATACCAAACTCCGGGTCCGTCCACGTCAGGGACATGGACAGCCAGAGGTTCTCCTCGCCAAACCTGAACTTGATTTGCGGTCGTAGTGGCTCGCTTGATCCGAATTAAGCCCGGTTGACCGTCTACCATCATGACCTTCAACGAAGGCGCTTCCGATGATTTCGTGGCGGATGGTACCAAGGCATTGAACGCCTTGATCGACTCCTTGCTGAGTTCCTTGAGTGGTGAAGGCGCCATGGTCGAAAGTGTACCTTGCCGCTCACCGCTTGACCCGTGCAAAAAATCACAGATCGGGAGGACTTCTACGGGCGATTTCGCCCGTAGACATCACACCAGGTCTGCCGGGTTGACACTGTTTGCAGGTCCAGGTGGGCAGGGCCTGTGCATTGAAGCAGGCCAAAGTGTGCGCGCTGGCGGAGTAGCCTTCAAGTCTTCTCGAAATGGGGGAACTGACTCACTGCATCCCCCCACGCGCTCCAGGCAGGTTGGGATAGAGGCGTTTCCAGACGCCCTTGGGGAAACGCCCGAGAACGATGCGCCTGCCGTAAGACCCTATCACATTCTCGGATGACGCTGCACAGCGTAGCTTCCTCGTCCGCTGTAGCCTTGGCCAGGAGAACGGTGGCTTTCCTCCGAATCCCCTCGACCCCTTCCTTGATGATGCAGATGCTCATAGGGGCCGCCTATGTTAGCGCGGCCCACGTGTCAAGCTCGATCAGCCGCCCACGGCCCAGCTCAAGGACAGGGCCACCAGCAACGCCCCCAACAAGGCGAAGCTCGAAGCCACCCGCATCAGGTCCGGCGGCGGAGAACCCCTCCGGACCGCCCCAAGCTCCTCGGGGACCTCGGAGCGGGTGATCGTCGGAAGGGCCCGCAGGGTGATCGGCCTGCCATCCGGGTGTCGACGGAGCTCCCCATCCTGCCAGGACTTCGTCCGCGGCCTGGTGGTGGGTCTTGTCGTGTCCGCGTCCGGAGGGATGAGGATGGGCAGAGGTCCGGTTTTGCTGGCCATGGAGATCCACGGGGGCAGCATCGGGAAGATGTCGCTGGTGTTGGCGTTCATGGGTTGCCCCCCTCCTTGAGTTGAGGTTTGCCCTTCGAGGATTCGATGGCAACAGCAGGTGTTGCACCCTCCTCGAGTGCCAAACGATCGGCTTCTCCTTCTTCGAGCTCTCGCCACCGGCGATCTGTCTGCGTCTTCAAGGCCGCATTCGCCAGGAACACGGTGAATGCGGCCTGCGCCCCCGGGGAGATAGGCCAGCCGAAGATGCCGGCCAAAACCCAGAACACAGCCACCCCGCCCGACGAGATCCACAGCAGATACCTGTCCACCAGCACGAGGGCAGTCGTCCCTCGCGGCGCTCGTCGGGGCTTTCGTGGTTTGGCGGTGGGCAACGTTTCCTCTATACCTGTGTAGGTATAGGGTAAGCATGTCTGAAAACCAGTCCTCGAAGTCTGTCTCCGTCCTGCTGGCGGTCATCCTGATCGTCCTCATCGCCATCGTCGTGATCATGGCCATGCGGTCCTGTCCGCCGATCCCCGTACCCGCAGAGGCGCCGATGCCCATCCCGCCGGCAATCGAGCAACCCATCCAGCCCGCAGTCGAGCAGTCGCCCGTGATCCCGGTCCTTCCCGAGGCTCCGAAGGTGTCCTGAATGAGGCAGCCCGAGCATAGCCACCCGTGCGGCGAGGAGCTCGAGGGTAGGGAAGACCTCGCTCACGATCTCTCTGCGCCGCGTGGTGGCGAGCGGGTTGTGTGGACGCGGTCGATGCCTTGCGCGGAGTGTGTCCTTTGCAAAAAAGGCATTTGCACGCAGCGGGTCTCGGACACGGGCCATGTGCTGCATGGGCTCGTCGTGAACTGATCCTCGATGAATTCGCACCAGAGAAGGAAGGCGGAGAAGGCCGCCCGCGAGGCCCAGAAGAGGAGAACACCACAAGCTCCTCCAGCTCCTGCTGCGCCTTCATCTTCAGGTGCGCATAATGCGCCACATACCACCACGGGCCAAGAAACCCTCGTCTACGTGCCTCCCCCGAAGCGGCAGTGCGACGACGAGCTCACCGTCATCGCCAGCAAGCTGAGGCCGAAGCACCGCAAGTTCGCCGACCTCATCCTGCAGGGACATACAGGATCACAGGCTGTCGAGGCTGCAGGCTTTCGAGCTGCAGATCTTCGGAGTGCGGCTACCAGGATTCTCCGCCGTGAAGATGTGCGGAGATATATCCGCCTGACCCAGCAAGAGGTGGCGATCGCTCAACGGGTAACCCTCGATGCGCTCGTGTCCCATCTATGGACGACCTCCCGCGATCCAGTGGCGGCTCCGAAGGTTCGAGCCGCCGCACTGGCTCACCTGGTCCGCATCTTCACTGCAGGGCACCAGCCCGCCGTGAAGGCCCCCATCACAGGAGCCGCCTCGGGGCTCTCCGATGACCTGGTGAACCAACTCGAGGCCCAGCTCCTGGGGATTCGGATCCCTACAGGCCCCGAGGCGTGAGCGCGTTCCTGCCATACCAGGCGGCTTGGTATGCCGATCCCGCGAAGGTCCGGGTCTGCGAGAAGTCGAGGCGGATCGGCATCACCTGGGCCGAGGCAGCGAGGCAGGTATTGCTGGCCTCGAGGTCCCGATCTGCTGGTGGGATGGATTGCAGCTACCTGAGCACGTCGCACAGGTTGGGGCGCAAGTACATCGCCACATGCGCAACCTGGGCCGAGTCCCTCGGGATGGCCGCCAAGGCCATGGGCTCGAAGATGGTAGGCGAAGTCCTCGCCCATGAGATCCACTTCGCCAGCGGGTTCAAAGTCCAGGCCCTCACCAGCAATCCGGAGAGCCTTCGTGGTGAAGGGGGCGACGTCGTCATCGACGAAGCCGCCCACCATCAAGACCTCGCCGAGTTGCTCAAGGCAGCGAAAGCCGTGGGTGACTGGGGCGGGCGCCTTTCGATCATCAGCACCCACAACGGGATCGAAAACCCCTTCAACCAGCTTTGCGAGGACATCCGATCGGGGAAGCGGGCCGCCTCCCTCCATCGGGTCACCATCCACGATGCCCTGCAAGCCGGCCTGTACCGTCGCAGGTGCTTGGTGCAGGGCATCCATTGGACAGCCGAGGGTGAAGCACAGTGGCTCTCCGAAGCTCTGGAGAGCTGGGGCAGCGACGAAGAGTACCTGGTGATCCCGGCCCGATCCGGCGGGGCATACATCCGGCGGGACTTGATCGAGGAATGTTCGGCGCCCACGCCCATCGAGAGGCTCGAGCTTCCTCCCGAGCATATCCACAAACCCGAAGTCGAGCGGACGGCGCACATCACGAGGTGGTGCCAGACCCATCTCGATCATCTGCTCAAAGCCCTGCCCGGCGAAAGGGTGACTACGGTGGGGGTGGACTTCGCCAGGAGCGCCAACGGGGATCTATCCGTGTTTGCGCTCCTCACGGAAGCCCGCGACCTGAAGAAGGTATGTCCGTGGCTGGTGGAGCTGCGGGGCGTTCCTCATACAGAGCAGTGGGCCATCCTGCGCCACATCTGCAAAGGGATCCCTCGCTGGGGGGGCGTGGCTCTGGATAGCGGCCTCAACGGTGGCTGGTTGGGAGAGACCGCCCTGGCCCACTTCGGGCCTTCACAGGTCGACTGCGTCCAGATCACCAGCCATTGGTACGGAGAGAACCTGCCGAGGTTCCGCGTGGCATTTGAAGAACATCAAATCCAGGTACCGGCCGACGTGGATGTCCGAGATGACATCTTGATGATCGAGATACGAGACGGCATCCCGAAGATGCGCAAAGAGAGAAGCGTCGACTCGAAAAGCAAGAAGGGCCGCCACGGGGATTCCGCGATCGCCCTGGCTCTGGCTTTCGCCAGACACCAGAAGGCACCCCCGAAGTATGAGCTGGTTAAGATGCCTGGCCTCGGGGACAACAGGCGCGGTCCGATGAGAAAATATAGTCTGTGATCTACCCCTGTTCGTGGGTTTTCGCCTATACTCCGAATCGTAGTAGGTGGCAGCTGCGAAGAAAACCCAGGTCAAGGTAGACCCCAAGAAGCTCTCCGAAGAGCGCGCTCGCCCTGCAGGTACAGGTCCGCGGCCCTGGAAGTATGCGTCGTCCACATCGACGCTCACCCCGAGCAAGCTCGCGGGGATACTCAAAAAGGCGGACGAGGGCGATGTGGTCGAGCTGTTGACGCTCGCCGCCGACATCGAGCGAAGGGATTCGCATGTCGGCGCCCAGCTCCGAACCCGGCGACTTGCCCTTGCTGGACTTCCCCGAGTTGTAGAAGCCGCCAGCGACGACAAGAGCGACGTGCAGATCGCCGACGAGCTCCAGCGGATGGTCAGCGGGCACGCCTTCAGCAACCTGGTTTTTGATCTGCTGGATGCGGTGTTCAAGCCTTACAGCATCTGCGAGATCGTGTGGAGCTACGGCGAGAAGTGGACCCCGGATAAGTTCATTTGGCGGGACCCCAGGAGCTTCGCTGTCTCGCCCGAAGACGGCTCCACGCTCTTGCTGAGGACCTTGGATAACCCCAAGGGCGAGCCACTGGACGCGTGGAAATACATCACGCACGCCCCTCGCCAATTCAGCGGCCCCATTACGACCGGTGGTTTGGTTCGCCCCTGCAGCGTCATGTACAGCTGCAAGACGCTGGGGATGGCGGCATGGCTGGGCTACATGGAGATCTTCGGGATCCCGTGGCGCATCGGACGGTTCGACAAGAACGCGTCCCAAGAAGACAAAGATACTCTGGCCCTTGCGGTCCAGGTGCTGGGGATGGATGGCGGCGTGGTTCTCCCCGTCGGGATGGACGTCGAGATCCTCAATTCCATGGGGTCGGGGGCCGGTTCATCGCTGCATCGTGATCTGGCCGACTGGTGCGACCGTCAGACGAGCAAAGCGATCCTGGGCCAAACGCTCACGGCCGATGTCGGGGGCGGCTCGTACGCCCAAGGAAGCGTCCATGACGGTATCCGCCGCACCATCCTGATCGCTGATGCTGTGGACCTCGCCGCGACGCTCCAGCGTGACCTCATCGAACCATGGTGCACAATCAATTTCGGTGAGCTTGCCGCATACCCCGTCCTCCGGTTTGTCACTGAGGAGCCGGAGGACCGCCAAGCGTTCGTGTCGGCCATTGTCCCCCTGATCGACCGAGGTCTGCAGGTCGAGCAGTCCATCGTGCGGGATCGGATCGGAATTCCGGCTCCTGAAGAGGGTGATTCGGTTTCCGTGCTTTTGCCCGCAGGTAGCAAAGAGGTTTGATGTCTTCGTCCTTTCAAAAGGCCACGCTCTCCGCATCCGCGATCACCTTCGCGGAGGTGAATGGTGCACGTGTGGCGCCAGAGTGGATCCCCCTCCTCCCCGCTGGGGAGTTCGTGGTGGCCAGGGACGGCCGACATTTCGTTGCGGATCACCCGAGCGCCATCGCAGCATTCGCCTCGAGCGGGATGAGCATGCCCCTGGATTGGGATCACTCGCTCGACTCCTACGGCGTTGCCCCTGGCAGCTCCAAGGCGGCCGCCTGGATCGACAAGCTCGAAGCCCGTGATGGGGCTCTGTGGGGCCATGTCGAGGTCTGGACGGCCAAGGGGCGCGAGTCCGTGGAGTCGCTGGAGTACCGCTACATCTCGCCAGTGATCTACTTCGACGATGACAGGCGGGTTGTCAGCATCCCCCGCGCATCGCTCGTGAACAATCCCGCTTTGTCGATGCCGGCCCTTTGCCGGGAGAAGAATATGCAAGAACACCTGAATCGCCTCTTGGCGGGCCTGGACCTCACACCCGAGACCCTCTCCGACGAGGGCATCTGCGCCGTCCTGGAGGTCTTCCAGCGCGGCAAGGCCGACGGCATCTCCCTCGAGACCCACGTCCCGGTCGAGCAGTACGAAGCCGTAGTGGCGGAGCTGGCGGACGCCAAGGCGAACCTCGAGACCTACCAGGCCCACGCCCACGTGGAGAAGGTCCAGCGGGTCATCAAGGAGGCCCTCTCCAGCGGCCGCCTGCTTCCTTCTGAGCGCGCCTTCTTCGAGGGCCAGGCCGCCAAGGACCTCCCCAGCGTGGAGCAGTTCCTCAACGGCCGTTCCCCGATGGGACCGACAAGCAGGGGCGCTCCGATCATCTTCAACCCTGCCGATCCCTCGGGACTCTCCGAGACCGAGAAGCAGGTCGCCCAGAAGGGCGGCGTTTCCCTCACCGCATTTGCCGCAGCCAAGGCCCGGCACAACCAGAAGGTCTGATCTCCCATGGCAGCACTCACCGCATCCCGAGCGATTCAACAGAAGCCGGGCATCCTCTTCAGCTACCCCGTCTTGGCGAACGCCGTCATCTTTCAGGGAGCCATCGTCGTGATCACATCCGCGGGATACGCAAAGCCCGGAGTCACGGGAACCGGCCTGACCACCGTGGGCATCGCCCGTGATTCGGTCGACAACACCGGCGGGGGCAACGGCGCCAAGGTGGTCGAGGTCGAGGAGATGATCGCAGGCTGCGCATCCGCAGGAGCTGGCGACCTGATCACCTTCGATGACATCGGCAAGTTCTGCTGGGTGGTCGATGACCAGACCGTCGGCCTCACGGACGGCACAGGTACCCGCAGCCGCGCCGGCATCATCCGCTCCCTCGAGGGCTCCCTCGTGTTCGTGGAGTTCACCAACACCATCGCCGCCCTCTCGTCTCTGGCCTGATCTCTTTTAGCTCTGGCCTTTGCCGGAGCTTCTCGCCCCACGTCTTTCAGCTCTGGCCTTTGTCAGAGCCCCTCTCCAGGCCCCTTTGGCCGATCGGATTCTGAAAAATGCTTGTCAATCTTGAGAGTCTCCAAAGCCTCGGCACCCTGCTCTCTGCAGCATATGCCGAGGGCCTCATCACGGCCGATGCCGCCTATGAGGCAATCGCCACAGTCGTCCCCAGCAACAACAAGAGCAACACCTACGCATGGCTCGGATCGGTCCCGACCATGCGTAAGTGGGTGGGCGATCGCATCCTCAAGGAGCTGTCCGGTCACAAGTACACCCTGGAGAACCAGGACTACGAGGCCACGATCGCGGTCGACCGCAATGACATCGAGGATGACTCCTTCGGGATCTATGCCCCCATGGCGAGCATGCTCGCCACCGAGGCGAAGAACCACAAGGCCCGCCTCGTGTGGGAGCTGCTCGACCAGGGGATCGTGAACCTCGGTTACGACGGGGTCCCGTTCTTCTCGACGGCCCACCCTGTGGGATCGGGTACGCAGTCGAACTTCATCGACGGTGCGGCGGACCCCTGGTACGTGCTCGACACCAGCAAGCCCCTCAAGCCGCTGATCATGCAGGTGCGCCGTGAGCCGGAGTTGGTCCCGCTCACGAAGGCCGACGACGCGAACGTCTTCTTCCAGAAGAAGTACATTTGGGGTGTGGATGGCCGCTACGCGGCCGGATACGGCTTCTGGCAGATGGCTGTTCGCAGCGAGGCGGCTCTTACCGAGGCAAACCTCGCCGCTGCGCGGGCTCTGATGCGCGGCTTCTCCGATGATTCGGGCGTCAAGCTGGCCATGCTGCCGGTCACGCTCGTGGTCGGGATCAGCAACGAGACCGCCGCGTCGAAGCTGATCAACAACCTCAACCTGGCCAACGGCGAAACCAACGTCAACAAGGGCCAGTACAAGCTGATCGTCAGCCCGTACCTGCCCTAAACCCTGACGGGCCTCCATCGTGGCATACGCGACTCTCCAAACGCTCACCGACCAGGTCGGCATCGACGAAGTCACCCGTTCCTCGGATCGGGATGGCTCCGGTGCGATCGACCCTGGAGTGGTGGAGCGCGCCTTGGAGGACGCCAGCAGCGAGATCGATTCCTACGTGGGGTCAGTCTACAAGCTGCCCCTAAACCCTGTCCCGGGCATCGTGGTCACCTACTGCGGGATCATTGCCCTGTATCGGATGTCCCTGGAAACAGGGAGCTATACCGAGGAAAAGCGGAAGAGGTACGAAGATGCAATCCGATGGCTCCGCGACGTCGCAAAGGGTGTTGCGAGCCTGGATGGCGAGGTGGAGGCTGTCCCGAAGTCCTCGGGTGGAATTCGGTACTTCTCCGAAAGCCGAGAATTCTCTCGAACCAAGCTCGGAGGAATCCTGTGAGCGCGGTGGTGGTCAAGTTCCCGGGCCTGGACAAGTTCCAGCAAGCCCTGATGCGGGTGAGCAGGTTTCGCCGCACGGTCCTCTTGGACCAGCTGGGGGACCTCATGCTGGCGCAGAACCGGCGCAGGCTCGACACGGAGAAGGAGTCGCCGGATGGCGAAGCCTGGGAGTCCCTGTCGCCCGAGTATGCAGCCCGCAAGGGCGGAGGAGAACTCCTTGAAGAAAGCGGTCAACTACTGGATAGCCTCCAAGCTCAGTCGGGATCGGACGGGGTAAGCCTCGGTTCTGATCTGCTGTATGCCGCGGTTCACCTCCATGGTGATGACGCACGAGGTATCCCGGCGCGCCCCTACCTCGGCTTCTCCGATGATGATCTCGAGGACCTGGGCGAGCTCGCCGAGTCCTTCTTGAGAGGGATGTTCCGATGAGCCTCGATGTCCTCCTCGACACCATGACCGGCATCATCCAGCCGGCCCTGCCCGCGCTCAAGTCGTGCGAGCAGGTGGGCGGCAGGATTGACCTCGCCGAGATGCTGCGCCGCTCCAAGACCCTCCCGGGGGCCTTCCTGGCCCTCATGGGAACCAGGGACGGGAAGCTCTACGGCAACAAGCTCAAGGTGACCGGGCAGTTCCTGCTGGTGATCGTCGTCGCCAGCAAGGCTGCGGATGGCATCCTCCCCGCCGACCGAACCAGGGCCATCAATCGCCTTCTCTCGCAGGCCCTGTTCGTCGTCGCATCCGCGAAGGACTGGGGCTCGGACGAGGTCGAAGGACCGCCGGCGAAGATTGCCTCGGTGAATCCATACACGAAATCCGCGGACGGAAACAACCTCGCCCTCTACGGCATCACCTGGGAGCAGGATTTGAGCCTCGTTGCCGACCCCGTTCCCAGCCCGCTCGATGATTTCTTGTTCATGGACGAGCAGATCCAGATGGTGCCGTCCAACCCCGAGATCGACGCGGCCGAATACGTCGAAGTGCAGGAGCCCTAACGCATGCTCAGAATCACCGCAAAGCCGGGCTTGGTCATCCGAGACCCCGAGCACCAAGACCGCCGCATCATCCCCAGAGAGGGGATTCTGGTGCGCCGTCTCAACCCGTTCTGGCTCCGTCGGCTGAATGATGGGGACATCGACGTCCTCGACATTCCCGACGCCCCGCAGGCTCCCAGCGTTCCGCAGGCTCCCAGCGTTCCCCAGGTCCTCCACATCCCGCTCGCACCGCGCGAAGGCTAATCCTCCATGCCTCTCAATCTGAATGTTCTCCCCGTCCATTGGCAGGTCCCCGGCGTCTACGTCGGGATCGATGGTAGCGGCGCCGTCCAGGGTATCCAGGCCCAGCGCCAGATCGCCCTCCTCCTGGGGATCCGAACCTCGGCGGGCACCGTGCTCGAGAAGGTGATCAAGCCGATCACCGGTCCCGCGCAGGGTGACCTGTACTTCGGTCGTGGCAGCCAGCTTGCGGCCATGTGCCGCGCCTTCAACGCGGCCAACCCCTACGTCGAAGCCTACGCGATGGCGCTCAACGAGGACGCTGCAGGGGTCAAGGCGAGCGCCACCGTGACGATCGTGGGAACGGCTACCGCAGCGGGGACCCTCGTGTTCCTGTGGGGCGGCAGGATCCGCAAGGTCGCTGTTGCCCTGGGTGACACCCCCGCGGTGATCGCTGCCTCCATCGCCGCCGCGGATACCGCAGACCTCGATTCGCCTACCACTTCAACCTCTGCCCTGGGCGTCGTCACGGTGACTGCGAGGCACAAGGGGGCCTACGGCAATTCGCTGTCGATCGTCCTCAACTACTTCGTCGGCGACGAGACCCCGGCCGGCATCACCAGCGTCACCATCACGGATTTCGCCAGTGGGGCAACCGATCCCGATGTGACCGGCGCCGTGGCGGCACTCGGGGGCGACACGCCGTACACCACGATCGTCATGCCGTGGACCTCGGACGCGAACATGGACATCCTGGAGACCGAGATGGCCTCCCGCTGGAGTCCCCTGCGGGCTCTCGGCGGCCACATCATGGCGGCTTTCCGGGGAACATACGGTCAGAGCCAGACCTACGGCGATGCCCGGAACTCGCAGTTCTCGAGCGTCTTGGCCACCGCGAAGTCGCCCACCCCGCCCTGGATCTGGGCCTCGTCCTTGGCGGCCATCGAGCTCGCCGAGACCGACCCCGCGCGTCCAAGGCAGAACGTCAAGATCCCCGGGGTGTATGCACCACGGGAAGCCGACCGCTTCACCATCGCGGAGAGGAACCTGCTCCTCATGGACGGGATGGCGACCTACTCGGTGGTGGTGGGAGACCCGATCCTCGAGCGCCTGGTCACCACATACCAGGTCAACACCCAGGGCGACCCGGATCCCTCGTATCACGACATCGAGACGATGCGGTGCTTGCAGTTCTTCCGCTATGGCTTCAGCTCGCGCATCAAGCGGAAGTACCCCCAGGCGAAGTTGGGCAACGATGGTGAGGCATTTGCGCCGGGGCAGGTGGTGATGACCCCAAAGCTGATGCGGGGTGAATGCCTGGCATACTTTGACGAGCTCAACCTGCTCGCCATCGTGGAGAACCGGAAGCAGTTCGCCGCGCAGCTCCAGGTCGAGCGTGACCAGGGCAATCCAAACCAGATGAACGTCATCTTGCCGCCCGACTTTGTGAACCAGTTCAGGATCACCGCGGCGGTCATCGCGTTCAAGCTG
>Ga0075163_10002841_pt1 | contig 23268 bp, 24 predicted proteins | sample JI1023141ADNA_FD_71478 | JGI IMG/M metagenome (GOLD analysis project Ga0075163, IMG submission 71478) | Wastewater effluent complex algal communities from Wisconsin, to seasonally profile nutrient transformation and Carbon sequestration -... | ecosystem: Engineered > WWTP > Effluent > Algae... | reverse complement strand
CATGGATAGGTCCGCACCCGTAGCGTCGACCCACCGGGTCGACCGTTGACGGGAATATGCCGGAGAGCCCAATGCCCAAACCATCGTTCCGTTTCAAGCAATTCACCATCCAGCAGGACCGCTGTGCGCTGAAGGTGGGTACCGATGGCGTCCTGTTCGGCGCGTGGGTGAATTACGGCGGAGCCACACGGATCCTTGACATCGGAACAGGGACCGGAGTGCTGGCATTGATCGCGGCCCAACGGAGCCCGAGTGCCACTGTGGACGCCATCGAGATCGACGATGCCTCCGCCGAGCAAGCCGCAGAGAACGCTTCAGCAAGTCCATGGGCCGATCGCGTGCGCGTTCACCGCATGGATGTGCGCCGCATGCAAGCCAGCGTGCCGTTCGATCTGGTCATCTGCAATCCGCCTTATTACGCAGGCTATTCAGGCGCGGCGGATGTGCGCGTCGGACTAGCAAAGCACAGCGAAGAACTTCTATTCCCCGAACTGATCGATGCGGTCGATAGGCTTCTGTCAGCGGATGGGCGCTTCGCGGTGATCATCCCGTTGAACCGGGAAACTGAATTCAGGAGGGAAGCAACGCGCGTTGGTCTTTCACCGGTCCGCCGTTGCGTGGTGAAGTATGTCGCGCATCGCCCAGCGAAAAGGGTGTTGATGGAGTTCGATAGGAGTGGAGGCGCGCTTCAAGAAGAAGAAATGACGATCGAAGCAACCGGACCGTTCGATTACACGCCGGAATATCGCGCGTTGATCAGTGACCTGATGCTGGGGTTCTGAGCCGCCAACATTGTGGTTCTCGGTCGAGCCTGGTCTTCGGGGCGGATCCGAACGATCCTTTAGTTTCGTTACATCGATCCATCTCCCATGCGCATCCTTGCACTTCTTCTGATCAGTCCATTGGCCGCGTCGGCACAGGACATTTCCTTCAATTTCAACGACGGGTCAACAGCTACATATCCGGTTAGCGCATTGCGTAGCGCGAAGTTCAGCGGCGAGGATCTGCATGCATTCCTCTGGGATGGAACGATCTTAACGGGTATCCGGAGTTTCGATCCGGCATCGTTCACTACGGGCCTGCCCCCGATCAAGGTTGACGAAGCGGCAATGACCGTTTACCCGAATCCGACCCACGATGGGCTAACCCTTTCCTTCGCCGTGCATGCAACGGGCCAAGTGAAAGTGGAGATCACCGATGCGAAGGGCGCGGTGGTCGCCACTATCCAGAATGGAACTCTTCCTGCCGGATGGCATTCGATGACGTGGAATGGAAGTGGCCTTTCCGGCACAAGACTTACCGCAGGGGCCTACCAGTGTCGGGTCATCCAGCCCTCCGGAACTTCCTCGCAACAGGTGATCCTTCAACATTGAACCACTGGACCATGCACCGATCCATCTTTCCCAGTGCCTTGTTCTTGTGCGCTTCCACGGGCTTCGCACAAACGAACCTCAATGTCCACACGTCCGATGGCGGCATTACCATCCATCGTATGTCAGACGTGGACAGCGTCACGTACGTGTACGATCCTGCACCTGGGCTGATGAGCGTGCACGATCCCAACAATTTGGCCACCTACCCTTTGGACGAGGTCGATAGTTTGACCTACGGTGAAGGGGGTCCTTTGGGAACAGCTTTGATCGCTACGCGACCACCTATTGTCCTGTCCGGAACGGCCGCGTCCGTCAGCGGATATATCGCGGTTGATTTCGGGAACTATATCGGCCAGAAGGGTGTGTGCTATGCCACTTCGCCGGACGCCACCACAGCTGACGGTATCGTTAGCGGGGGCAACGGTTTGGCAGCGTTCACTGTGGAACTGGTCGGTCTTGATCCGGTAACCACATATTACGCTCGAACATTCGCTACCAATAGTGCAGGTACCACGTACGGCAACCAGGTCTCCTTTACCACCCAAGGGGAGCCGATGGATATCGATGGAAATACCTACCCGACCGTGCAGATCGGTGATCAGGAGTGGATGGCCGCGAACCTGAAGACCACGCGTTACCGGAATGGGGACTTGATCCCCACCGGGCTCAACGATGCAGCCTGGAGCACGACCCCGGACGGTGCCTTTTCCTATCCGTTCGGTGATCAAGCCAGCGTGCCCACCTACGGTCTGCTCTATAACTTCAGCGCGGTTAGTGATCCTCGCCATGTCTGTCCCGCAGGATGGCACGAGCCCACCAACGACGATTGGGTCGAGCTCATGAACGGCCTTGGTGGTCCTACCCTTGCTGGTGGTGCGTTGAAGGCAGAGGGATCCCTTTCCAACACTGGTCTATGGGCGGATCCGAACGTTGGTGCAACGAATGCAAGTGGATTCACCGCATTGCCCGGGGGCAATCGGGATGATGGTGGAGGCTACGGCGCTTCAGAGTCCTTTGGCACCTTCGCGTTGTTCTGGACTTCCACGCCTTTCGGTGACCTGAATGCGAGGTATGCGGTATTGTACTCCAATACCACGGAGGTCTATTTCGATATCCTATTCAGCCCACGGAACGGAGGTTTCGTTCGCTGCGTAAGGGATTAGGTGATGAAGGGTTCAGGCCTCCACCTCCTCCTCGTTGAACACGACCCCCAACGCGTCCAACTCGTCCAGCACCGGTTCGTAGATCACCGGCTTTAGAGGAAGCAGGACGCCACGGTCCGTGATCGCGCCATTCAGTACCAGCTTGCAGGCCATGCCGATCGGTAGACCCACCGTGCGTGCCATGGCCGTGTGTACGCTGTCCTCGCCGATCACGCCCAACGAGGCATGGATGGTTTGGTGTTGCCCTTCCACCGAGTAACGGAACCGGTGCCACATCACCACAAGGTCCTTGTCCTGCGGGCCCAGTTTCCATTTCTGCTCCAAGAGATGCTGCAACGTGGCGGCTGGTGAAAGTCCGCTAACGCCAATGGGGTTGGTGCTGCTGAAGAGGCCGAGCCAATCCAGCTTTTGCATCACTTCGCCAGCATGTTCCAACCCTAAGTAGTTGGCGAGGTTCTCGCGGGTTGCGCATTCCTGGCAATGGGGCAGGAAGGCATCGAGGTAATCGCTCCATGTAGCCTTGGCATCCAGTTCCATGGCGAATCCATCCTCGGTGCAGCCCAGTTGCACGAAGGCATCCCACGCCTGGCAATAGCCGGCCTTCCGCAAGGTGCCGCGGATCAGTGTCGGGATCTCATCCAGACCATAGTGTGATCGGTATTTCAACGAATCGCGGTTCGCGTAACCATCGAATGCGCCAAGCCCTTCAACCGCCACACGCACCGTTTGCGTGAACAGCTTGTGATAGGGGATGTACTTCGTCGCTCCATCGCGGATGTACTTCGCAGCACCGCCCTGTCCAGCCAGAACCACGTTGCGCGGGTTCCAACTGAATTTGTAGCCCCAGGGATTGTCGTCACTTTCGGGTGCCACCAAACCGCCGGTATAGCTCTCGAATTCCTCCATGCGGCCACCCTCGGCCCGGATGCGGTCCAGGATCCGCATGGCGCTCATGTGGTCGATGCCAGGATCCAAGCCCATCTCGTTCAACACCAGAAGTCCGGCTGCCTTGAAATCGGCATCCATCGGCCACAGGGCGTCGGGTACATAGCTGGGAGTGATCACGTGCTTCTTCAACCGCAGGCAATCCGAAAGGACATCCATGTGCATGAAGGCCGGCAACATGCTTATCACCAGATCATGTTTGGCGATCAAGGCTGCGCGGGCCTCATCGTTTGTGGCGTCCAAGGCAATGCCGGTAGCCACTTCTGGGCCAGCGGCGACCATCGCTGCGGCGTGCGCAGGGTCCTTGTCGGCCACGGTGATGCGCCAGTCCTGCTGGGCTGCATTCCGGATCAGGTACTGTATCAGCGAAGAGGCCGAGCGGCCCGCGCCGAGGATCAGGATGGTGCGCATGTAGTGGTCCGTTGAGGGCCAAAGATGCGAAGCTCCGCCGAGGGAGCAACGATGCGGGTCGGGAGGGGTTGGGGCCGCGTCTATCGTCCTTTGGCACAGGGCTTGCCTGCCATGGGCCAACGGCTAACTTCGCAACCCATTATTCCACCATGGCACGTCTCCTATCTCTCGCCTTCGGCGCACTGGTCACACTTTCGTCCTACGCCCAAACCAGCGATCTGGTCCTGTTTTCCGATGATGGCACCAAGTTCACCCTCGTGATCGATGGCGACGTCAAGAATGCTGAGCCAGCTGCTCGTGTAGTGGCCACCGGCATCAAGACGGAAACCCCGATGCTGATGGTGAAGTTCGCGGATGCCGGGATCGCGGCGATCCGCCAGTCGGGCTACCTGCCCACGGGCAAGGAGTACACGATGATGATCACCACCAACAAGAAGGGCGCCCGGGTCCTGCGTCAGACCGGTGAGGCCGAACAAGGAACTGCTGCCAAGGCCGAACCGGCCAAGCCGGTTCCGACCGATTTCAAGGACGACAACAGCACAGTGATCATCGAGGAGACCGTGGAGCCGGTCGGCGTTGATCAAGTGACCACCACCACGGTGGTGGAAGGTGATGATGATATGGAGGGTGAGAACGTGAACATCAGTATGGGTGTGGATGGCGTGAATTTCAACATGAACGTGAAGGTGGATGACAGCATGGGGGGGGGCAGCTCCACCACGACTTCGCGCACCACGACAACGACCACCACTACAACACGCTCGTCCAGCAAGCCAGCTCCAGTGATCGATACCAAGCCTGTGGTGAAGGAACCGGCTGTCTACAGCATGCCCGGCTACACCGGCCGCAGCGGATGCAATTGGCCCATGAGCGAGTCCGAGTTCGCGGACGTGAAGAAGAGCATCGAGGCCAAAAGCTTCGAGGATTCCAAGATGACATTGGCCAAACAGGTCGGCAGCAGCCGTTGCTTCACCGTGGAACAGGTGAAGGGCCTCATGGCGTTGTTCAGCTTCGAGGATAGCAAATTGGATCTCGCCAAATACGCTTACGAGCGCACCTTCGATATCGACAACTACTACAAGGTGAACGATGCATTCACCTTTGAGACCTCGATCGACGACCTCAACGCTTACATCAAGGCCCGCTGATCCACCCTAAAGTCCACGGACTTCCGGGACCCGCATGCGTACTACGCACTACATACTTGCTGCTTTGGGCGTTGCTCTCCTTGTGGGCTGTAGCGGATCGAAGGCCTATTCCAAGAAAGGGAAGAAGCTGGACGAGGCGGGTCTCTACGCAGAAGCCGCTGAACTCTATCTGCAATCCGCACAGCGCAACGCGAAGAACGTGGATGCCAAGATCGGCCTGAAAAAGACCGGGCAGATGTTGCTGAACGATAAGCTCAGCACGTTCTTCAAGAGCGTGGCCGTGGGCGGTAGCAAAGGGGATGCGGTCGCCGCCTACCAGGATGCGATCAGCTACCAGGAACGGGTCCGGTATGCTGGTGTCATGCTGGATATCCCCGATCAATACAAGATCGACTATGAGAAAGTGAAAGGGGAGTACCTCGTTGAGCTGTATAGCGAAGGCCAGGCCCTGTTCGAGAAAGAGGAGTTCCCTGCAGCGGAAAAGATCTTCGCCCGCATCGCCAAGTTGGAACCTAATTACAAGGATGCCAACAGCCTCCAGGACGTCGCCTACTTGGAACCGTTGTACCGTTCGGGGAAGGCCGAACTGGCCGCCGGGAATTTCCGCAAGGCATACGCACAGTTCTCCAAGGCAATGGATAAGAACAGCGCCTACAAGGATGCAAGCACCCTTCGGCAGGAGTGCCTTACCAAAGGCCAGTTCATCGTGGCTGTCCTGCCCTTCACGTCATCGGAAAAGGGAAGCTCCATGGCGTCCAATGTGCAGGCCCGCGCCATGACCGCCCTGACCGAAGTGAACGACCCATTCCTGAAGGTGGTGGACCGCGAGAACATCGAGCGTATCCTGGAAGAGCAACGGCTGAGCCTCAGCGGTGTCGTGGATGAGCAAACGGCTGTCCGCGTCGGTAACCTGATGGGGGCACAGGCGATCCTCATGGGCACTGTATTGAACTACAGCGAAGTCCCCGGTTCGTTGCGCCGCAGCACCAAGGATGGTTTCGAAGCCTACCGTGTGGAACAGACAAATAAGGAGACCGGTGAGAAGTACTTCGCCACACGCTACAAGCCTGTTCGTTACAGCGAGTATTACCAAGAGAACAAGGTCGTGCTGTCCTTCAACTATAGATTGGTTTCCTTGGAGACCGGTGAGGTGTTGGTGAGCAAGGTCGCGGAACAGGAGGCTGCCGATCACATGTACTACGCGACCTACGATGGGAATCGCGATGCTCTTGTGCCTATGGCGAACGGTACGGCTGATCTCAGCGATCGCGCACGCCGTGACATGCGGTCGCTCCTGAGCGCCCCGCGTGAAGTAAAGCCGGTTGCCAGCTTGATGAACGACGTGTTGCGCAGTACATCCACAAGCATGGCATCGCACATCCAGCAGGAACTCAGCCAGAAGCTGCCATGAGCAAGCACTTCCTGTTGGTTCCGTTGGTCTTGTTGATCGCTTGCAAGGGGAGCAAGGATGCGACAAACATCCCCGACAAAAGCACTCCTGTCGAGGTGCAACGTCCTAGTTGGGTAGGTGCCCGTCCCCTGACCGACGGGTACTACATCGGTATCGGTATGGCGACCAAGAGCCGCCCCGATGTCCTGGAGACCGCTAAGAAGAACGCATTGAACGACCTTGCCAGCGAGATCAGCGTGACCGTGGAAGGCAATAGCCTCCTGTACACACTGGACCGCAAGAACCAGTTCGACGAATCCTTCACCAGTACCATCAAGACCAAGAGCAATGAGCAGTTGGAAGGTTATGAGCTGGTGGATTCTTGGGAGAACGGTACAGAGTATTGGACCTATTACCGCCTTTCCAAAGCGGAACATGCGCGGATCAAGGCCGAGAAGAAAGCAGGGGCTGTGCGCGCGGCGCTGGACTTCCATAGGCGTTCCAAACAGAGCATTGCCTCCGGTGATCTGAGGACGGCCTTCGATCAAGATCTGCGCGCGTTGTTGGCCATGAAGGACTACTGGGGCGAGAACGACGCCGTGGAGATGGAAGGCAAACAGGTGCAACTCGTGAACGAGCTCTACGCCGACCTGCAGAAACTGACCAGTGGTGTTCAACTGACTATACTGCCCGACCGTTGCGAGTTGAGCTATGCCAATCGGTTCAAGCGCGAACTACTGATATCAGCTACGTATAAAGGCGCTGGTGGCGCACGTGATCTGGTGCAGATGCCACTCTTTATCACTTACCCCGGCACGGGAGGCAAGGTCACCGAACTCAAGAACACCGATGCCGAAGGCCAGGCGCGTACCTCCGTGCAACGTGTGGATGCCGGAGCAAAAGCGTTGGAGGTACTGGTGAAACTGCATGTGGATGAACTGATCGGCCGCGAGATGGACCGGACCTTGGTGAATGCCTTGGTGAGCAGCCTTACCGTTCCCGAGCAGCGGGCCATGATCGACCTACGTATGCCGAAGGTCTTCATGCGCAGTCAGGAAACGAACCTTGGTCAACCGGTGAATGATGCCGGGGCGGCGCTCGCCGTGCGCGAGGAATTGACCACGAAGGGTTTCCGTTTCGTGGAACGGGCTGCGGATGCGGACCTGTTGCTGGATCTGAATGCATCGACACGCCAAGGGGGTGAGGCCAACGGCTTCTTCACCGCGTTCCTGGATGTTACCTATAGCTTTCGTGACCGCAAGAGCCAGGAGGTGGTATTCGAGGGCGGAAAGCAAGGTGTGAAGGGTGTGCAGCTCAACTACCAGAAGGCCGGCCTGGAGAGCTTCAAGAAAGCGATCCCGGAGATCCGCAAGGAGCTCGTTCCGGGCATCATGAATGCGTTCATTTGAGGATCGGCGGGCATTCCCGAAGTTTGGCACAGATTTGGAAATCCTCTCGAAAAGACACCATCAACAACCGGCCTGACCGGGACAAGAGACACCTCCACAACCATGAAAACCATGACCACGAACCGTTCCATTACGGTGCTGATGACAGTCCTGATGCTGTCCGGTGCCATGACCGCCTGCAAGAGCAAGAAGAAAGCCGCAGCGGCAGCCGCACCTCCCACTGGCGAAACGGAGATCAAGGTCCTGTGCTCCGGCCCGGAGTTCTTCACCGACAACAAAGTTTTCCGTGCAAATGCCTTGGGTGAGAGCATGGACCAGGCCACGGCCAAGAAGAAGGCGCTTGCCAATGCCCGCGCCCAAATGGCCAGCGATATCAACACCCAGATCAAGGGGGTGATCGACAACTACGTGAACAGCCGCGAAATGAACAACAAGGAAGAGGTGGCCGAACGCTTCGAGGGCCTTACCCGCGAAGTGGTGGACCAAAAGCTCACCGGCGTCCGTACGATCTGCGAAAAGCAGGTCACTGTCAACGCGACCGGCAACTTCAAGACCTATATCGCCATCGAACTCAGCGCACAGGATCTGCTTGCCGCTTACAATGAGCGCCTGAGCCAGGACGAGCGACTGAAGATCGACTACGACTACGAGAAGTTCAAGGAGACCTTCGACAAGGAAATGGAGAAGTTGAACAAGAACTGATCATCGCATCCTCCGAAGAACCCCGGTCCAACGACCGGGTTCTTTGTTTTGGCCCGGGCCGCACAGGGATCACCTTCCACACGGATCTTTGCGCCATGGACAAACGATCCTTGGCCTGGGGAGCAGGTATCCTTTTCGTCGCGGTGGCCTGCGGAGCTTTCGGGGCACACGCGCTGAAGGCGGCTCTTTCACCGGAAGCGATGGCCCAGTGGAAAACGGCGGTGGAGTACCAGTTCTACCACGGTTTGGGCCTCATGCTCTTGGCAGCATTGGCCGGTCATCTTCCTGCTGGAAAGGTCAATGCCGTTCGCATGTTGTTTATCGGTGGCGTCCTGCTTTTCTGCGGATCCATTTACTTGTTGAGCACGCGAGAGTTGCTTGGCACAGAAGGACTTACACCAGTGCTTGGCCCGGTCACCCCGCTGGGCGGACTCCTCTTTCTGGCCGGGTGGATGGTGCTCTTCCTGACCGCACTGCGGCGAACTGACGGGCGTTAGGTACAGCTTCACCGTTCCCCGTACTTTTGCGGTCCTATTCACAACCGTAAAGGACCATGAACGAGTTCGGTAAGAAACCGAAGAACGCCGATCTAGCGAAGATCGGTCTTGGCAAAGTGGGCGATGCCTACTGGAACCTTGAACCAGCAGAACTGGTGGAACACGCCATCATGAACGGACAAGGTGTCTTCGCGGACAGCGGGGCCTTGGCCATTGATACAGGGGAGTTCACGGGCCGCAGCCCCAAGGACAAGTTCTGCGTGAAGGACGCCAAGACCGAAGGCACCGTGTGGTGGGGTGATGTCAATTTCCCATTCACCCCGGAGAAATTCGATCAGCTCCACGACAAGATGGCCGCCTACCTGATGGGTAGGGAGGTCTACGTGAAGGATGCCTATGCCTGCGCCGATCCTACGTACAGGTTGAACATTCGGGTGGTCGCGGAATACGCTTCCAGCGCCATGTTCGCCGGGAACATGTTCCTGCGTCCGACCAAGGCCGAATTGGACCAGTTCGAGCCCGAATGGCACATCATCTGCGTGCCCGATTTCCACGCCGACCCAGCCAAGGACGGTACCCGCCAGCACAACTTCGCCGTCATCAACTTCACAAAGAAGATGATCCTCATCGGCGGCACCGGCTACACCGGCGAGATCAAGAAGGGCATTTTCACCGTGCTCAACTACGTGTTGCCACAGGAGCGCAAGGTGTTGAGCATGCACTGTAGTGCGAACATCGGAAAGGACAACGATACCGCCGTGTTCTTCGGACTCAGCGGCACCGGCAAGACCACCCTCAGCGCCGATCCGGAGCGTCGCCTCATCGGTGATGATGAGCACGGCTGGAGCGACAAGGGTGTGTTCAACTTCGAGGGTGGTTGCTATGCCAAGTGCATCGACCTGACCCAGGAGAAGGAACCCCAGATCTGGGACGCCATCAAGTTCGGTTCCATCCTGGAGAACATCGTGTTCGAGGAGGGTACTACCAAGGTGGATTTCAAGGATGGGTCCAAGACGGAGAATACCCGTGTGAGCTATCCGATCGATCACATCGACAACATCGCCACACCGAGTATCGGCGGGCATCCCAAGAACATCTTCTTCCTCACCTGTGACGCGTATGGTGTCCTGCCCCCGATCAGCAAATTGACCCCTGGCCAAGCCATGTACCACTTCATCAGCGGGTACACGGCGAAAGTGGCGGGCACCGAAGCCGGTGTCACGGAACCACAATCCACGTTCTCCGCCTGCTTCGGCAAGGCTTTCCTTCCGTTGCACCCCACCAAGTACGCGGACATGCTCGGTGAGAAAATGAAGCAGCACGATGTGCGTGTTTGGCTCATCAACACCGGCTGGAGCGGAGGTTCCTACGGGACCGGCGAGCGGATGAAGCTGAAGTTGACCCGGGCCATGATCACAGCGGCCTTGCGCGGTGAGTTGGATGGTGTTTCCTACTCGGAACATCCCATCTTCGGCATGCACATTCCCGCAACCTGCCCCAATGTCCCTTCCGAAGTGCTCGACCCACGGGCCACTTGGAAGGACAAGAACGCCTACGATGCCACTGCCGAGAAGTTGGCGAAACAATTCAACGACAACTTCGCGAAATACAGCGAGGGTGCCAGTGCGGAGATCTTAGCCGCGGCACCCCGCAGTACAGTGAAGGCATAGGTCGATCAATTCTCGGAAAGCCTCTTCCCACAGTGTGGAGAAGGGGCTTTCCCCTTGTTCGTATCCATGGCATCGAAGTTGCGGACCATTACTGGAACTGCGTGCATAGGGGGTCTACCTTTGCGACCGGTCGGTCAAGAACATGGTGCGAGCGATATTTTCCTGGGTTGTCGTCCTCTTTTTCAGCCTTTCACTTCAGGCCCAGAATGGGACTGACCGTGATCTGTACCCGGAGCGGTTGCACAGTGATATCGAATTGCTGCGAACGGCCCTTCACGAAGCGCACCCGGATCCCTATCGGTACCATACGAAGGCGGAACTGAACGAGCTCATCGATGATATGATCGCCGCCATCGACCGGCCGATGAACATCGTGGAGTTCCAACAGGCGCTGTTCCCGATCCTGAAGGCCGTGGGCGATGCACATTGCATTGCGCAATGGCCGACCGACTATGCGGAGTATCTCCGGACCAAGGCCCTGCTGATCCCCTTGCAGGTGCGCATTCTTCCGGAAGGGGTTTATGTGGAGGATGAACTCAAGGGCTTCCGCAGTATCCCGCTCGGGAGCCGTATCGTGGCGATCAATGGAAGGCCCATCGAGGAGATCATGGACCGATTGCTGGGTATGGTGGTCACCGATGGTGCGAACCGTACGTATGCGGAACGGCTTGTGGAGCAGGAATTCCCGCAACGCTACCACACCTTCATCGAACACGCCGCCGCCTACCGCGTGACCTATATGACCCCTGCCAAAACGGAGGGTGTGCAGACGGTATTTGCAATGTCCGGCGACGATATTGCACGGACGCGTAAACCCGCTGGTGCCTCGTTGCTACCGTGGGGCGCCCAGTTGGAGGCGGAAAGTGGTACGATGTGGGTTACGTTGCGAACCTTGGAACCGGATAGCTTGATCCAAGCAGGTCAACGGGCTGATCGGTTCCTTCAAGCGATGTTGGCGGAAGCGGACAAGAACAAGGCCCGCACCATGGTGTTGGACCTCCGTGGTGCTGGTGGTCGCGAATTGGCCGTTGCCGAAATGGTCTTCGCAGCCATCGCAAAGACACCTTTCCAAGTGCTCAGTGACATGGTTGTGCGGAGCATTTCACCCCCCGAAGAGCGCGCCTCTCTCTCCGTCCCGGAGGATTTCTATGCCAGTTCGGATCTCCGGTTCTTACCCAATGCCCAAGGCGCTTATCGGTTGCCGCCGAATGATCCACGGCTAGCGGAGCATGCACCATCGGAGAAGGGTTTCCAGGGCAAGGTCTACGTGGTTTGTGATGGCATGACGCGGGATGCCGCAGCCGCATTGGTGATGATGGCCCGACGCAGTCGACGCGCGCGTGTTGTGGGAGAGGAAACTGGCTCCAACGCTTTCGGCTTCACCGGTGGTCCGGAATGGATCGTCACCGGGCCGGGTTCCGGTATGCGCTTCCATATACCCTTGTTGAAGTATGTGCCAGCCGGACGTGGAGAAGGTCCGATGGATCGGGGCGAACAACCGAACCACCAGGCGTACTCGACCCCTGGTGCAACAGCGCAAGGACGCGATCCCATCCGATCAGCGTTGTTGGAGATGATCCGGGAGCTGGAATGAGACGTCTTTCTGGATCCGCATTCCTACTGGCTGTTTGTTTAGGCTGTGGGGGATCAGAGCAGCCTGCCACCAAAGAAGCCGGTTGGAGCGCGATACCCAATGCCTACGCCCGGCACTTTGAACTCCAGGTCCGCGGCGCCGATCGTCGCATTGTCGTCTACGGCCCCGGTGGCATGGTGGATACGGTCGGGATCTATGTGCTTGCCGGCAAGGCCCATGGCCGTGAGATGCAAGTGGACACTCCGCTGACCCGCGTCGCGGTGGTCAGTACAACGCATCTGCCGTTCTTCACAGCACTGGGTGTTCCCGATGCCGTCGCAGGCGTTGCTCATATGGACCAAGTGCGCGATCCGATCATACGCCAACGCATTGCCGTGGGGAAGATCGTCGAGATCTCCCGCGCGGATGGTCTGGATCGTGAACGTCTGCTGTCATTGGCCCCACAGGCGCTATTCGACTACCCGTTCGGTCGCGGAGAACAGAAACCCGGGGCATTCGAAAAGGGCATTGCCGTGACGGAATACCTGGAAGAACATCCGTTGGGGAGGGCGGAATGGGTGCGCTTCTTCGCAATGCTCCTTGGTGCCCAGAACAAAGGGGACAGCCTGTTCAACGCGATCGCTCATCGGTACGAATTCGTTCGGGACCTGCGCGACCATCTCGATGAGAGTCCGAAAGTGCTCTTCGGAAGCCATTGGGAACAGGCTTGGTTCGCCCCACCCGGCAACAGCTACATGGCGACATTGATCGCCGATGCAGGTGGCAGCTATTGGTTCGCCGATAGCGTTGCCACGGGAAATATCCCGATGGCGTTGGAAGAGGTGCTTCTGGCCGGGCGTGGATGCCAACATTTTGGTGTTCTATTGGCCGCCGACCGTAACGTGGGTCCCTTGGACATGGTCGGAGGTGACCCGCGCATCGCCGCATTGACCGCGGTGCAAAAAGGCGGGTTCATCGGTAATAGTGCGCGTAGCGACCTCTTTGGTCAAGCCCTGCTGGAGCCTGAGGTGGTGTTGCAGGACCTGCGCTGCATCTTCCATCCGAGGGCATGTGGGGGGCACAGAGCGAAGTACTTCTTCCCGGTCGCTCAGTAAGCGATGCCCAGTCTGCGGTAGATGAAGCCCATCAGCCAGGCCGGGCCGATCATCAAGAACTGCAGGTCGTGCAGGAAGCTGGGTTTCTTTCCTTCCACCTTGTGGCCATAGAACTGCCCGATCCAGGCGGCCACGAACAGGACGCTGCAAATGACCCACAATGGCCAAGGTCCATAAGTTTCCAGATAGCTGCAGAACGCCAGGCATAGCACGCTCCAAAGCATCATGCCGATCATGATCGGGAACGAGATACGCAAGTAGAACAAACCGACTAGGCCCACGCCGATCTTGGCCAGCAAGTGCGGCCCTGAGAACGGTGGTGCGATCGGCATGGGAATGCTCCAGAGGAAGCCGACAACGCAGAAATAGATGATCGGCACGCAGACCCAGTGGATCGCCTTGTTCGTAGCGTTCCGGTGGCTTTCGCCGTACGCATCGAACCAATCCTGGATGTTGCGCGTGGCCATGGTCAGTTGTAGCGTTGTTCAAGAATGTCCGCATGATGCATGGCATGCCCGGCAATGCTCCAACCCAGAGCCCTTACGCTGATGCGCTTGCCGTTCGCTGATCCAGATCGGAGCAACATTTCAGGTGTGAAGCTGTTGAACAACGCGATCGTGGCTTGGCGGATGATGTTGTGTTCGCGCATCAGGTCCTCCAATGTCCGTCGTCCTGTCTCCGCTTCAGGTACGTAGTCGTTCTCTTCGAAACCAGCTAATTCGGTTGCATCGTTGCGGGCAAAGCGCAAGGCTCGGTAAGAGAGGATCCGCTCCGTATCGTTCAGGTGCTGCACCACCTCCTTGATCGACCATTTGTCCGCTGCATAGCGGTATTCCTCACGCTCCGGAACAACGATGTCCGCAAAGGCCCTCAGGCGTCGAGTGGCCAGATCGAACGCCGCGAAGAGTTCATCTCCTTGGGCCTTGCCCACATAGTTCTGGAAGTGCTCGAAGACTTCCGCTGGCAGTGGTCGTTCGATGGCGGACATGCCGAAAAGATAGCAACTGGACCCCGTGCTCAGTTCACTTCCTTGACCAGATAGGAGGTGGGCACACCGGCCAGCTCCTTCAGCACTTTGACCCAGCCGCGGATGTCACGCCACCAAACACCGGGGAGTACTGCGGGGTCCTGGATGCTGATGATGCCGACGTCGACTCCCGGACCACAAGCGGTCTGGTAGGTCACCCGTGACCGTCGCCCGTGGATACCGAAGGAGATCACATCCACGGCACGAATGCTATCGTGCGCAGCTCGGGAGGCAAAGAGCCTGGCGTTGGCCCAGGTCCGGCTTTCGCCGTTGTCCAGCGTGGGAAGCGTGATGATCACCTGCTCATCGAGTCCGGCTTTGCGCAATTCAGCTGCCGCTAGGTCCGCGAAGGTCGGTAGTCCGGCTTCTCTGGTCCCGTCGGACCGATGGATGGAAATGGAACGTAGTAGCGTATGCAGGTTCACACCGTCCAATGTCATGTATTGCGTAGAAAGGATCTCAGCCTTCGGATCCACCCACCGGTCCGTCGTCGGCACCAACACCAACTCTTCAACTGGATCTTGGATCTCCGCTTTGAAGTCCGCACAGTCAGGTGCAACAGCGTGTTGCATGATCGTATCCCGGTCTGCGATGATCCGGAAACCGGTTCCGTCGCTGCCACATGCGCGTGCTACCAGAACTCCGGTTCGAGGCTCTCGTAGTTCGACCGCGATCGTATCGTTGATCTTCAAGGTGTAGGAGAGGTTGCGCGGGGTGCCCGTGATATACACATGCTCGTACCCATGCCGATCGATCTCCGCCTTTACTTGCGGCATGAATTCCTGTGGTATCCAACCTTCTATCACGGCCGTTCGTGCCCCGCTAGGTTCGTTCACCGCCAGATAGGGGAAGGACAGCGCCACCCCCAACGCGGCCAGCGCCAGCATGCCGAGCAGGAACAATGGGATACGGACCCGACGACGCACCATCACAGATCCTCCTTCAACGTGCTTATGAGTTCCTGCAATTCCTGACGTGCTTTGCGGTCATTGGTCACCAAGCACTGCATGGCACCGGCTTCGCATGTGGAAATGGCCTCTTGTGCACGCCCGAATTCCGCGAGGAGGAGGGCCAGTTGGTAGTAACTCGCGATATGTTTCGGGTCATCGGCAAGGATGGCTTCCAGATCGATGATCGCCTGTTCCATATTCCCTGCGCGCTTCAACTCCAAGGCGATGGCATAGCGTAGGAAGAGGTCTCCTGGCTCATCGGCCAGCATGGCGCGCAACTGTTCCAATCGTTCTGCGCTCATCGGGAATGCGGTCTTGTGTTCCACATATGCGTCATCCAGGAGCTTTCGATACGGGGGAGGAAAGGATCGATAATGTGCAAGTCCATGGCGAACGGGCCGCGAAACTAAGGCCATCCAATTGCACCACTTCACCGATAGATCCATCGCCAACCGATCCTTATTGATCTTAAAGAGGGCGAGAGAGTCCATTTCCACAGTTATTTCACCTGTTCCCCGGCGGTGACCGGCCGCATGATCAAGTTCGGCATTATGCTTGCTCAAAGGGCTAGCTTCGCAAACCCTGAAACCGACCCCATGACCCTACGGACCCTACTCAGCACCGGCCTATTCATCGCCCTTACCGCATCGCAAGCCCAGGATTGGAGCAGCGATGTCTATCGCAGCGGAGAGCTTTATCCCGGCTACATCATCGATGCTACCGGCAAGAAGTCCGAAGGCTTCATCAAGATGCAGAACCGGTACACCATGCAGAACGAGGTGCTGTTCTACACCGACAAGGACGACAAGAAGAGCAAGCAGGACCTGAAGACGAAGGACCTGAAGGAGTACAAGATCGCCGATAAGGTGTACCACTGCATCAACTATTCCGGTGGCCTTTCCGGTAGCGCCATACGCGCGAACCTGGTGGTGACCGAGGGTTGCATCACCGAATACGTGTGGTACAACCGCGCCGAGAATTGGGCGATCATGCAAAAGGGCGCCAGCGAGACCGAGGAGGAGTTCATGGCACGCATGTACCCTTCGGTGATGGTGTATATGAAGCCAGGTGATGAAAAGCCCCGTTCACTGGATTACTTCGGATTGAAATTCGCGGATAAGATGGCCGAGTATGTGAGCGCCAACCCGGAGCTCTCGAAGAAAGTGGCCGCCAAGGAGAAAGGCTACGGCATGCTCAATATCCAGCCGATCATCGCGGAGTACAACGCGGCTTGCAAGAAGTAAGGTGAGGCAGTTCTGCTTTGCGGCCGCGCTGGCCGTCGGCTTTGGCGTGGACGCCCAAGAGCCGGTTTACCGCTGGGGGCCTCCGGCCACCAACGACTTTGCCGAACGCCACATCGAGCAACTGCTCGATCTCGGGGATCAAGGTTTCATGCTGCTGCGCGTTTCCGAGGATGCCACCACCGTGCGCCATTTCTGGCTGGAGCGGTATGACAAGGCGTTGCAGTTGGTGGGCACGAAAGAGGTCGCGTTCAACAACGGTGTCATGGGCGACTCGTTCTTCTTGGACGATGTCGTCGTGATGAACGGCGCGCTCTATGCCTTCATTTCGCACTGGGAGAAGGCGGGCGGCAAGCACACGCTGATGTTGCATGAACTCGGCTTCGATGGCGTGCTGCAAGAAGGGAAGCAGTTGGATCTGGTCACCGCCGAAAAGATGGGCAACCGCGGGACCTACAAGTGGTCCTTCAGTCCGGATGGGAAGAAGCTCCTGCTCCTGACCGAACTGCCGTTCGTGAAGGACACGATGGAGAAGCTGCGGATGACGTGCTACGAGATCCCCGCGCTGACCAAGCTGTGGAGCCACGAGCAGACGTTGGAGATCGATGCCAACAAAGCCCTACACAACGATGTGGCGGTCGACAACCTTGGCCACGCCTACCTCTACAAAAAGATCTGGGAGAAGCCCGTGTGGACCTACGTGCTCTATGCCACCGACGGCAAAGGCAGTTGGAAGGCGCACAAGCCGAAAGGACTGGAAGGCAAGCAGATCGAGGATCATCGGCTTGCTGTTGGACCGGATGGCGGGTGCTTCATCTATGCGCTCTACACCACCGAGCCGTCGTCCGTGAACAAGACGGTGCACGGTAGCTGGTTCGCCCGCTTTGCTTCGGACGGCACCGTTAACGTGGATCGGGTGGAAGACCTGCCGCGTGATCTGGTAGCGACCCTGAGCGGCGAACGCATTGCGGACAACGCAGCGAAATCCTTCGTGGACGACCTGCGGATCAAGGACATTCTCTACCGCATGGATGGTAACGCGTTGATGCTGTTGGAGCAGATCAAGAGCAGCAGCCAGATGGTCGCAGGGTCATCGCCCATGCAGTTCACGTACGAGTGGGTCTATGGCGATGCCGTCGCCGTGTGTTTGGATCCTGAAACAGGCGTGCGCACCTGGTGGCAAAGCGTGGAAAAGAAGCAGGAGTTGCGCAACAGCCGCTCGCAGGATGAATACGGTTCCTTTGTCTACTTCTTGAAAGCGGATCGGTTGTACGTGCTTTGGAACAATACCGACCTCAGCGTTCCTTCCATCCCCGCCGCCAATTGGACGGAGCCGGACGGCACGCGCTACGTGAAGCACAAGGCGTTCGACAGCAATACCGTCCACGCCACCTTCATGCAGGTGATCGAACCCGACGGACGGCTGGCGTATGCCGATCGCACCTTCGGCCTGCCGCTCTTCCACTTGCACGAGGGTGCTACGTTCGAGATGAGCATGACCACGCCGTTCTTCTTCGACCTGAACGGCGATCTGGTGATCCTGGCCATGATGCACAACGGTGGCAAGCGCTACCGGTTCGGCTTCATCGGCTTGTAATGCTTGATACCGTAGTGCGGATCAGAACCCTTTCAGGTCCACGTCATCGGTGCCTTCGAGGGTGAGCCATTGGCCCATTTTCTTCTGGATCACCTTGAAGTGCGGCTGATCTTCCGGCGTCACGATGCTGAAGGCCTCGCCGGGATGTTCTGCGCGACCGGTGCGGCCGATGCGATGCACGTAGTCCTTCGGTGATCGCGGCAATTCGTAGTTGATCACGTACGGCAGGAACTCGATGTCGATGCCGCGCGAAAGCAGGTCGGTGGTGACCAGCACACGGATCTTGCCGGCCTTGAAGTCGGCTAGCGCTTTCTGGCGTGCGTGGTTGCTCTTCTTCCCGTGCGTGGCTTTGGCCTCGATGCCGTTCTTCTCCAACTTGTCCGCCACATGGTCTGCGCTGTGGCTGGATGCCGTGAAGATCAAGACCTGCTGCATGTCCATGCTGCGGATCAGGTAGCGGAGGAAGGGTCCTTTACGTTCCTTCTCCACACGGAACGCGCGTTGCTTGATCAGCGTGATTTCCTGCGGCTCGGTGGTCACCTGGATCACTTCCGGCTTGTGCAGCACCACTTGCGTGATGTCGTTCACCGCAGCGCTCAACGTGGCCGAGAACAGGAGGTTCTGCCGTTTGCGCGGCATCAGCGCCAGCAGCTTGTCCATCTCTTCCTGGAAACCGAGGTTCAGCATCTTGTCCGCCTCGTCCAGCACCAACATCTTCACTTCGCCGAGGTGGACGGCCTTGGAATCGATGAGGTCCAGCAAGCGGCCCGGCGTGGCGATCAATACCTGCACGCCCTGCATACCGATCATCTGTGGGTTGATGGAAACGCCGCCGAACACCGCCATGGTTTTCACCCTTTCCGGAAGCCCAGCGCTCACCTCGTTGAATACCGTTTCCACCTGTACGGCCAGTTCACGCGTGGGCACCAGCACCAACACGGGCACATGCCTGCTCGGCATGGTCCACTTCTCCTCGTGCAACCGCTGAAGAATGGGCAACGCATAGCTCAACGTCTTCCCCGAACCGGTATCCGCAATGCCCAACACATCCTTCCCGAACAACACCGCCGGAATGGCTTGCTGCTGGATGGGGGTGGGAGTGGTGTAGTTGAGGGCTGAGAGGGAGCTCAGAAGGGTGCCTGACAAGCCAAGAGGTTCAAAGAGCGAGGGTATGGGTTCCATGCTTCAGGCCGACGATGCTAAACCGACAATACTGAGGGAAAGGTGTTCAAGGTACTTCGGACAGGACCCGTTTGCGTGACTACCGGATCCGACCACATTATCCGATTTCCTAGGGCCAAACAAATAGTCTTGTTATTCCAATCTCGAGAAGCAATCTGTTGGCGAACAACCTGCTCAAACCTCTGCGGTATTTACCATCCAGCAAGGCAGCGCTTCCAAGAAATGAAGTCTGGATGCAATCATAGTTCAGCCCAAGCAATTGCAGTTGTTTGATGCAGTCGTCCGATGAAAAGTGATACCGGAACATCGTAAGCAACACGTGAATGGGATGAACGAGGTTCTGATGATGTAGGAATGCTTCAAATGTGCTGTTCTTGATGATAGCCTCGCATGTGATTGATAGTACGGTCGTATCGGATGCAATGATGGGTTCACCTACCCGGATGGTCTTTCTTACCAGGGGTGGGTCGAAGCCGTATTCCGCTAGAATTGAATTGCAGGGATGACCTTCCGTATGGGAAAGTGCTAGGACTAGGTGAATGGGCGATATGAGTGTCGATCCGGATGCCAACGCTTCGTGTTTTGCAACCTTGATCAAGTCATTGACTTCTTGGCTGTAGCGTAGCCTCATTGATTTGACAATATATGCCTCAGTAACACCCCAGGATCCTGCCTATTATCCCAGAAGCCGACAATAATTATCCTTGGTTCGGCTAGTTTGTAGAGCAGCGTGTAGTGCCCCATGGATACCGCCCTCACGTCCCTGAAATCCGTTGCTACTCCCATACCAGGAAATTGGCGCAATAGGGCGGTGCGCTCCTTGATCGCAATCCCCAGCTTCATTGAGTAGCTGGTACTCTTGTTCCGTTCGGTCCAATAGGCGAAGACGTGATCACGCTGTCGCTTTGCCGTAAGGGTCCAGTAAACGGTCAAGCCAGCCATGATGTGACCACCTCAGTCCATGTCGTCTTCGGCGATCAGGTTGCCCTGAGCGATATCCCGTTCGCTCATCATCAGCAACTCGATCTGTTCTGGACTGAGTGCAAGCTTTTCATCTGCTTGTGTTGATTCGAAGATCTTCGCGATAGCCGCCAACAATCCTTCGTTCCGTGTCACCATGATACGGTCGATCAGTTGGCTTTTAATGGTATCCAAGCTTGACATGGGAAGGTGAAGTTACGCAACGCGTGCAAGACTTAAAGGGGCGCGTGCCAACAGCTTCTGCAACGACGCCACCGGCCAGCAGCTTACCGCGCGATGATCTTCGGCGCTGTGGGGGAAGATCCGTTCCGATCATCGTAGACCGTATTTGATCCAGAGTCCCGGTAACCCCTTCGCCCCATTCCCGTACAACACGCGATGCTCTCTCGACTTCATCCGCTCACAACGCTGGGCCTATTGTTGGCCTTGCTGTCGCCGGTCGCTTTCGTAATCCATCAGCCGCAGGCGGGTGTTTTCCTGCTTTTCCTGGCGTACGGGTTCGCGCTGTTGGAGTTCCAGAAGTACACCAGCAACTTCCAGTTCGCCATGATCCTGTTGTCGGGGACGGCGATGGGGATCTGCTTGGACCTGATGTACGGTCATTGGCCGTGGCTGACGGTCGGGATGGCGCTGGCGGCATCGGCAACCATCGTGCGGCAGGTCTTTATGCCGTGGTTCACTTATGTGGACAAGCTGTGGGTAGATACCTCGAAGGCAGCGCTTGCGTGCTTCTGCTATTGGATGGCGATCCACAATACACCGTTCATCTGGGACCTGTGGTTGTTGCCACTGTTGCCGTTGCTCGTTGCTGCTGGGCTGACCTTCAGTTACGTGCAGGATGCCCAGAAGATGAAGAAGCGCACGCGGTTCGGATACCGTGTGCAGATCGGGAAACCGGCACCGGATTTCGAACTTCCCGATCAAGCAGGCGATCCCATCAAACTGTCCGACTACAAAGGGAAACACCCCGTCCTGCTCATTTTCGTCCGTGGCGACTGGTGTCCCGGCTGCCACATGATGCTTCGGACCTACGAGCGTAATCGGGCGAAGTTCATGGAGAAGGATATCCATGTGCTAGGCATCGGACCGGATGATATCTCCGTGAACAAGGACATGGTGGAGCGTATCGGCGTCAACTACCGCATGCTTTCCGATGATAAACAAGAGGTGTCATCGCAGTACGGTGTGGTGTACGCCAATCCGCTGCTCGAACTCAGCGTGGATTACGCGGAAGGCATCCCCTTGCCGGCTTCGTTCCTCGTGGACATCAACGGCGTGGTGCGGTATGCTTCACGGCCGGATCGCGTGGGCGAGTTCCTGGACCCGGAGTTGATCTTCAATGTCCTCAAAGACATTCCCGTATCGGGCGAAGTAGCATGGAGCTGACGATCGGATTGACGATGGTGGCGTTGCCAGCGCTGTTCCTCGGCGCATCAGTGGGGCTTTCGGTGGCATACAATCGCTTGCAGGCCCGTTACACCCGCGCGGAACGTGATCGCGAGAGCTATCTCGGTGTGTTGGAAGGTAGCAACGATGCCTTGTTCGTGATCAATTTCGTGAACGGCCGGATCTACCAGGCGAACGAGAAAGCTGCGGAGATGCTCGGCTATTCGCGCGAACAACTTGCCAAGCTCAGCATCTTCGAGATCCATCCGAAGCCTTTCCTCAACCGCAGCGCCACACGAATCGCGGATGCTTGGGAGAAGAAGGGTGCGGTGTATGAGGACATCCCGTTGTTGACCGCAAAAGGTGTGACGATCGATGTGGAAAGCAGCGTGCGTGTGACCTCGTACCGCGGCGATCCCGCGGTGATCCTCTTCGCCCGGGACATCCGATCACGGTTGGCCTTGCAGCGGAAAGTGGATGCGCAGCAGACCGTGGTCCGAGAACAGAACCACCAGCTCTTATCGAGCATTCGGTACGCGCAACGGATCCAGCGTGCAGTGTTGCCGGAAGCAGAGCAATTGCAGGAGTTGTTGCCCGATTCGTTCATCCTGTTCCGCCCGCGCGATATCGTGAGCGGCGATCTCTATTGGTTCACGGAGAAGAAAGGGAAGATCGTTGTAGCCGCTGCGGATTGCACGGGTCACGGTGTTCCTGGCGCGTTGCTCAGCTTGATCGGTGCATCGCTCTTCCAGGAAATGGTGATGGAGAAAGGCGTACTCGGACCCGGAGCGATCCTCGATGGTGCGCGCACAGGAATGATCCACGCGCTGAGCAAGCAGGACGGATCCAGCGACAACCGCGATGGAATGAACGCCGGTGTTCTGGTGCTTGACCGCGCCGCAGGAACCGTGGAGTATGCGGGTGGATTTTCACCGCTCTATATGGTGCGCGATGGGGAACTGACCGAATTCAAAGGCGATCGCATGCCGATCGGACCACAGGAGGGGACAACGGCAGGATTCATACCAACCGTGATCCCGGTCTTTCCCGGCGACCGCTTCTTCATCTTCACCGATGGCCTACAGGATCAATTCGGCGGACCACAAGGCAAGAAGCTGAAGTCAAGTGGATTGAAGCAATGGATCACCGAGACGTCGATCCTCCCGATCGATGATCAGTACCAAGCGATCTCCGACCGGTTCCGGCTTTGGAAGGGCAACGAGGAGCAGGTCGATGATATCCTGCTGATCGGCATACAGGTCTGATCAACGCCTGAGGTCGTCGTCGACACCGAGGTCCAGTATCACTTTTTCGATCGTTGCCGTATCGCTGGTCAGCGTGTGGAGGAGCAATCCTGAGCGCTCCACTGTTCGGATGCCCGGGCGTTCCTGCGTAGCTCTTTTCCAAGCAAGCGGATCACCGCCGATGAAGAGCACGCGATCGGGTGGACGGGCACTGAACTCTTCGCGGACCCAACTGCGGCGATCGAACCCGATGCCGACAACAGG
>Ga0075163_10002839_pt1 | contig 23275 bp, 22 predicted proteins | sample JI1023141ADNA_FD_71478 | JGI IMG/M metagenome (GOLD analysis project Ga0075163, IMG submission 71478) | Wastewater effluent complex algal communities from Wisconsin, to seasonally profile nutrient transformation and Carbon sequestration -... | ecosystem: Engineered > WWTP > Effluent > Algae... | reverse complement strand
GGCCATGTACGCCGACGAGTACAACCTGTTCGTGTTCGACGACGTCGGCGCCCCCCTGCTCTCCGTCCCGCACACCAGCCTCACCTACAGCGAGTTCCCGGTGGTCGCCGACGTCGACAATGACGGCGAGGTGGCTTAAAATGGCCACCGCTGCTCGAATTTGAGATTTTCTGTCCCTTGGGACACCCTCAAATTCGCCCTTGAGTTGGTGCGGTTTTGGTTCGATCTAGGTGGGACCAGGAGGGGTGCCATGCTCACGAATGCACAAGTCCGCGAGGCCAAGCCACGCAAGATCCGCTACGAGGTCACCTGCGATGCCCTGCCCGGGTTCATCCTGCGGGTGCTTCCCACTGGCAAGAAGGTCTTCTTCGCCAGGTATCGGGGGGCCGATGGGAAGGACCACCGCCACCGCCTCGGGCTCGTCGGCCCTGGGTACGGCGTGGACGAAGCGCGCAGAGAGGCTATGGCGATCCTCGCGCGACGCGAGGCTCCGACTAGCGCGGGCGCGCCGACTCCGGCCGCGAGGACGGCCGCCACCGCACCGACGAGCGCTACGAAGTCGCTCACGCTCCGCGAGTTCGCCTTGCGTTTCGAACAGGAACATATCGACATGTTCCTAAAGCCAGAAACGGCGAGCCACTTCCGCAGCTCTTTGCGGCGGTACATCCTCCCGGTGCTCGGCGATCGTCCGCTCGACGAGGTCACGACGCTCGAGGTTCAGCAGCTGGTCAACAAGCTCAAGCCGACGCCGTGCGCGGCGAACTATGCCCGCTGTGTCCTGAGTTGCCTATTCACAAAGGCGATCAAGTGGCTACCCGAACTGAAAGGCCGAGCCAACCCGGTCAAGGATGTCAGCCGCTTCGCGGAGCGGGCCGTCGAGCGTTTCCTCAGCCCCGACGAGCGTGAGGCCCTTGAGCGTGTGCTCTACACCGCCGAGCGCACACCGCCCGGACGTGAGGGGCACATCGGCCGCGACGGCATCTGGGCGATCCGTCTGCTGTCCCTGACAGGCATGCGCCGCGACGAGATCCGGGATCTCCGCTGGGAGCAGATCAACTGGCGTCAGAAGGTGCTGCGACTGCCTGATTCGAAGACTGGCAAACGCGACATCGTGGTCTCGGACGAGGTCATGGCTCTCCTTGGCAAGATCGGTCAGGCAAAGGGCCACCCGCAGCGAGGGCTGGTCGTCTGCTCGAAGACCGGCAACAAGCTGCACAGCCTCGGCGAGACGTGGCGGACGGTGCGTCGCCTGGCCGGTATCCCCGACGACACTCGCATACACGACTTGCGGCACTCACTGGCCAGCGACGCAATCATGGACGGGGTTCCGCTCGAGGTCGTCGGCAAGATGCTCGGACACAAGAACTACCGCACGACGCAGCGGTACTCGCACATCGCCGACACAGCATTGCGTGAGGCCGTCAACCAAACGAGCAAGATCATCGTCCGCGCCGGACAAGGAAGGCCAACCCAGGGCAAGAAGGTCACGTCCAGCTCTCAGGGTCGAAGAGCATCGCGCTAGGCGTTCGGAGGACGGACCTTCCTTTGCGAAACCTCGCGGACGGTTTTGCTGCGGTCACCGGGACACGCCAGTTCAGTGTTCAGTGGCCCGGTTGCCTCGATCAGATGCGCGACAGACGATCGTGCCGGTGCAGATCACCGACGCAGACTACGGATCGAGCGGCATCGTGCAGGTGAGCGGTGAGCGGCACTCACATCGAGGGCCTCAGCATAGCCGACGTGGCCGAACTGGTGCGGAGGCTGTCGTGATCGGCGATCAAGGGCGCGTGCCGGTGTTCGCGTACCGGCAGCCGGTCGACACGCGCAAGGGAGACGAGGGACTCAGCGCGCTGGTGCGTCAGGCGCATCGCAGAGGCGCTTGATCGACTCGAGGAGTTCCTCCGGCGTGCCCACCAGCGGGCAACCCTCGGACCACATCGCCGCGTCATTCAGATCTAGGTATTCCACTGCGGTCGTGCACACCAACGAGCGCACCTTGTTGAAGCTCGACGGCGAGATGACATCGTTCACGCAACCGCCGGCGATCATGCGCGCTCGCTCGGGACATTTCACTGCAAGCTCCTTCAGGACGACGTCGCGCCGATTTCGGAGCTTTCGATGCTCGCCTTTGAAAAAGTCCATGTCTTTGAGCATCGCCTTGCAATCGATGACGAAGAGAGTTCGCCTCCAAACGAACGCCAGATCCACCTCCATCTTCTTGTTTAAGGTGGAGTCCGTGATTCTGCGGCTGACCAGCATTCTGTCGGATTCCAGATTGAGGCTTTGGCGAAAAAAAGTGGCGGTCTGATCTTCATGCCATTCACTGATCCGGATCGGTAGTCCGGAACTGGCGGCGCCACGCTCGACCGTTACGATACCCACGAGCAAATTGTGGACGAAGTCGCCCGCGGCGAGGAAATCAAGGGCTGTTGTCTTCGGTGAAAGGACAGCGAACAGTACAGGTCTGTCGGCACATAAGGCATCGTCACAAGCGTCGATACTGAACAAATCGAGCAGCGACTGAACCTGACCCGCCTCGAGTCGGGACATGCTGCACCCTTCATTGGTTATCGCATCTGCGTGATAAAGCAGCGAACGACGCCACGCCTCGGGGCTGACTCTGATGAGCGCAAGATCGCAAATGTCTCCTAAGTGCCGCCAGGCATTCATGCGGCGTGACAAATCTACGTCGCGCGGCCATTTCGTAGAAATTAGAGAGGAGTTGGATCTCGATGGCCGGAGTCGGTTCACCGGCGTCTGGTCCCGAATGAGCCGGTCCAGAGCGTACAGGAAGTGACAGAGTGTGGCTCCGTCCACGCCGTAGGCCGCGCGAACCGACTCAGTGAATAGATGAAGCAACGTGTCGAGTGGAACGTGTTGCGCGTGGGCTGGGCGTCCCTCGCCTGCGCCGCGAGCCACGATCTCATAAAGGGGTTCCGGCCAGAAGAGCGGATTAATGGTGCGACGCGGCCGCTCGGACTTTATGCGTAAATCACGATTGACTGCCAACGCTACAGTCCAGACGTGACATGATTCAGGGTTGTGGGGCTCAAGGTCCTGCGGATGCCAAAGCCCGGCTCGCCCAGCCACAGTGTCGAATCGGTCCCGTCTATTCTCGTAGATCTCGATGGACTCAGTGCGGTGCGTTACGATGCTCAGCACCTCAGCGTCGCTCTCACGACCGCTGAAAAACCGTGCACCCTTGCAGGCGAAACGGTATGCATCCTCCAACCCAGTTCGTCGCGCCGCAGCTCCCACCATCTCGGTAAGACAGAGCAAATCATCCTGTTCGAGTTTGTATCCGATGCCCTGTACGTCGCCATCATCCACCCACTCCGGAATCTCCGTCGGTTCGAGGAAGCGAAGCGAGTAGTTGCTGGCGAGTCGGATGGCTCGGACACCCGGCCGGCCCGGCCAAGCCTCACGGGAACCCCAGGCGACGCGCTCGAGGAGCCATGGTGCAGCCCAGCGGCTCAATTGGAACCAGAACTGCCGACTACGTGAGCGGCTGGTGATATTCTCACGTACCAAAACGTCATCCGCATCGATGAGCTGACGGATCCTCACTGCGTCATTCTCCGCCAGAGACCAGTCCTCACTGGCAAGGACTCGCTGGACGGCCTCAAGATGCCTGCACTCGGACAAGCGGGAGACCTCTGACCAGCACTTTGCTAGAGCCCCCTCCACGAGCGCGCGGGTGCCGCTTGACGGTGAAACCTCTCGGGAGGAGCCGTAGCCAAGCATGGGTCAATTTGGGGCGGTAGCTTTGCCTTCAAGTGGCCCTTGATGGGGGGCACCAGGAGGCCATGGATTGAGTTGAAGGGGAAGCCGGAGCCTCTCGAAGCTGTCTACGTCCTCGTTCCCCTTTTGAACCCGTCCACATGAAGTCATTTCGTTGCGCGTGAGATGTGTCTGCACGCGGTGGCGAAAATCGGCAAAGCTTTCTGCGCCCCGGAATTCAGCAAAGATGCATTCTTCCGCCATCCAATGATTATCTCGCAAGTGCCGCACAAGATCAAGATTTGAGAATTCAATCCTCGCACGAACAACTTGAAGTCGACGGGCTTCCTCTGCGATTGTGGCCGCGGCCTCTTGAATGTTGAGATTTTTAATCGTGAGCTCGAGGTATGTTTTAAGTGTGTCGTTGGTCTCGGCCACACGCTTGACTTGCTGTTCAAGAGTTGCAATGTGGCTCTCGTTCACTCGGCGCCGGAGTAAGCCAGAGAGTAATCCGGCCCACTGCTCTCTCAGCCAATCCTCAATCTCGATCGCACGCTCGAATGCGTGAATGGGGTTATTCAAGCGCTGCTTCTTCAGGTCCTCGATGAACCGGAAGACGTTAGGTGAGTCAACATGTACCCATTGGATGTTTGGGTTGTCGCGATTGCGTTGGTACGTTTCATATTCAGCAAGCACACCTCTCTCGACCAAGATGTAGATCGGGATGCCTTGCTCTTGGGCCGTCGTGCACTCGCGCTTCGTAATGCTCTCATATTGCTCCACTGAGGTCGGAAGAGTTTCGACTCCGCGGGAGTCCCGACTGCGACTCGATTCGGATCCATATCGTCCCCCGACGATGAGGACGTAAATGGTACAGTTCTCCACCTCTCGATAGCATGATTCGTCGAGAGGTACATCGAAAGCGTAAGCGACGTCGCCGCGTTCAGACAGGACGGCTTCATATCCAAGTGAGGAAATGAAACGCTCGATCGATGCACGAATGTGGCGCAGGTCATAGAATGTGGAACTAACAAAAACACGAGGGCGGGCCATTGATTTCTTCGAGCTCCGAGAGGCGCTTCTTACTACTATGAAATAGCGTGCGCACCATCCTCAGATGAAGACAAGCGATGCCGATTATACGGTGACCGAGACGGCGATCGAAGCACGCCGACCGTGTAGGCGCCGGTCAGGATCCGTAGCGTAGCGCCGGTGTTCGGCCCGACGCGTAGCGTCGGTGTTTGGCGCCGACGAGAAACGCTGGCGTGGAGCGCCGGCGTGGAGCGCCGCGTCGGAGGCCCACCGCAGGGCAGCGAGTGCGGGTCACGTGGGGTTGCGTGGCGGGCGAGTGCGGAAGACGGCGGCCCACTCGCTAACGGGTCGATTCGTAGTAAAGCGGAGGGCCCCGGGGATCCGGTCGAGCACGTCGCTGCTATCCTCTCTGGTCCTGCTATGACCGACGTGACCGAGGCACCCGCGGACTTCGCCCAGATCTCTGCGGAGTTCGCTGGCCTCTACGCGAGCGCCCGCCGTATGGCGTGGGTCGCACCGAGGCAAGCGTTGATCGACCTGCGGGCCTGCGGCGTCGTTCTCGCGCACCACATCCTGGAAGGGCACAGATACGATTATGACGCCGACTTCGGCGAGCTTCTCAAACTTCCCGAGCTGCGCCGGCTACCCGTCGCCAGGCACGTGCACCTCGACTGGCTGCGCAAGAAGGGCAACATCGCCGCCCACCCCGAGGACGCTGCGCCGAACGTGGCGTATGACCGCCTGGCGCAGGAGGGCCTCAAGTACGCCCACGGCCTGGCGGTGTGGTTCTGCGTCGAGCGGCGAGGGCTGACGGCAGAGACGCTGCCCGCCTTCGCATTGCCGGAGCAGGACACGATGGACCGCCTGTGCGGCGACGCGGTCCTCCGCGGCGATCGCGAGGCGATTTACCTGCTCGGGATGCATTTCAAAAGCGAGGCGGATGCCGAGCGCGTGCACATCCACGAGAGGCTGGCCGAGGAGGGTGTCGTGTTCAACAGCGCGGCGCATCTCGATAGGGACGCCGCCCACTGGTTTACGCGTGCGGCCGATCGCCAGCACATCGGCGCAGCATACGAGCTCGGCCTGGCGAAGCTGCTCGGTCGCGGCTGTGAGAAGGAGATCGACGAGGGTTTCAATTGGATCGAGTTCGCCGCCCAGTCGGGCCTTGCGGACGCTCAGCACCGGCTTGCGATCTACTACCTGGAGGGCCACATTGAGGCCCAGCGCGACATCCCGCGCGACCACGAGACAGCGCGCGGGCTGCTCGAGCGCGCCGCGGCCCGCGAGCACCCGGGCGCGTTCAACTGCCTGATGAAGATCTACTCCGAGGGCTTGGGTGTCCCTCGGGACATGGCTCGCGCGCTCGAGCTGGCCCGCCGCTCGGCGGACGCGGGCTACCCGCTCGCGCAGCTCAACCTCGCCAACCTCTGCCTCGCGGAGGACATCCCCGAGCGAAAGCCTGGCGAGGTGCTGGGGCTGCTGACGGCCGCGGCCGACGCCGAAATCCCGCAGGCCTGGACGACGCTGTTCAAGGTGCACCACGCCGGACTGCGTGGCGCACCGGACCTCCCGCGCGCCTTTGAGTGCCTCGAGCGCGCCGTGAACCTCGGCGACCCGGAGGCCATGCTCCACCTGGCCGTGGCCCACCGGAGCGGCGATCACGTACCACGCAGCCCATACCGCGCCCAAGACCTGCTCCTGCGCGTGCAGCTGCTGCCACGGCTGTCCGAAGATCTGCAACGATGGCTGTCCGACGAGCTGCAGCACCTTATCGCGGGCCTGCGCGCCGACATCACGCCGCAGCTGATCACCGCGGTGTCGACCGGCCTCGACCAGCCTCGCCTCGATCGCTACCTCGACGACATCTGCCTGCTGGCCCAGGCTCTGGGTCCGCCGCCGGAGAGCGCTCAAACTCCGTGGGGCGTCCGGGGCGAGCTCGCGGAGCGCGGCCTCGCTGCAATCAAGCTGTTCAGCGAGGTCGTTCATGCTCTGCGTACCGCACCGGACCGCCTGGCGCCCGCTATGCGCGAAGAACTCCTGCGGATGCTCCCGGACCTCGATCTGTCGCTCTTTCGCTGCCCACCCGCACGACCGTTGCGCGCCCCCGCATCGACGCCGGTCCGCGCAAGCCCGAAGGTCGGCCGCAACGATCCATGCCCGTGCGGCAGCGGTCGCAAGTACAAACGCTGCTGCGGAACAGCCGCGTGACCGAAGATCAACCTTCCGTGTCTGTCCCACGCTCCGCGCATCGATCGAGCTGAAACTGCGCGACGGGCGGACGATGCGAGGCCGCCTCGCGGGCTCAGACGACAAGACCGCCACGGTCGTCGCCGCGGGTGGCGAGGTAGTCTCGGTGGCGCTCAAGGACGCCACGGAGCTCCGCGAGGTCGCGCCACCAGCGGCACCGCCTCCCGCGGCACCGCCCACTCCGCCGCCGACGCTCGCCACCAAGGACGTTCCGCGCGTGCAGGAGCTCGAGCAACGCTACGGTGCGAAGTACACCGAGCCCAAGGGGAAGGCGATGCACAACGCCGGGGCGCCCTCGTCGCGCTGGGGATCACCCAGCTGATCATTTAGCGGCGGCCTCGGCATTGCAACGCTGTCCCTCGACGGCGACGAGTTCCTGGCCGCTCCAGGGATCGGTCTGTTGATCTAAGCAGGCCGAAGCGTAACCCTCCGGAACGTCAGAGAAATTCGCCGATTCCTGGGCACGCCGTAATCGTTTAACCTGGATTTGATTCCGTGAGTCCAACGATGGCGTGCCTCGCCTTCGAGGACCAACGCACTTCGCGGCTCCAGCATCCGTGAACATCGTTGGCCTGTGTCCAGACTAATAAAATCCATTTCGCAGGGTGAGCCGAGGCTGATCGTTACGATCGTCTCTCCAAAACATGGTTCGCAGTCAACATGAGATGAAATGCCTTGACCTGGAAGATATTCGTTGACGATGGCCTGATCGGGTAATTCTCGCACGACACCTTCGGCTAATAGTCTAAATGCTAGCCGTTGGACAAACAGCGGCAAAGGCCCGAGGCGCATAGACGCAGTGACCCGCCGGGTCTTGTAATCGTATTTATATCCATAGTGCTGAACCCGTCGTCGCAGATCGTCCAGCCACGGCGCTGCATCGACTTGCTTCACAGTATCATCTTCTTCTTCGGCAGATAAAAAATCGGTCAGATATAGCAACCCCAGAATTTCAGGCCGGGGAGCGCTCACCACTTCCTCGCCCTGATCTAGAATTGGGATCTGCTGGGGCATTACGGTGCCGGCGGCTTTGAGGACAGGATCGTGCCCGAGTACCTCTTCCCTTCGATGGTAACCAAACTAGGGGGGGCTGACAAGCCCAGAGTTGAGCAGAAACGCGCCCAACCTCCATTTGCGATTGGAGCATCAGAGTTGGTATAGATGAACCAGAAGCGATTGGCACCCCGCGCCGCCAAGATCTGCGTCGTCAGTGTAACCAGCGGCGCGATGTGCGCCACTTCGTCCATCCAGGGACTAGCGAACAAGAATGACGCAAACATGATTGTATGCCGACCCAGGGGCACCGATAGGCCGTTCCAGTCACGCGCAGATGCAAAGGTGCTACTTGGATGAATCGCTCGATAAAGCTTAAGTCGATCAAATAATTGCTGTGCCTGGAGCAGCATTCCGGGGGCACGATCGATTGCGATGTAGTCGATGCGTTTCTGAGGCCAAGTATCGGCGTAGGCCAAAAGGGCCGTGCCGGGACCAGATCCCAAATCAATAAATAGGGTCGGCTCTGCCGAAGGTAGTCCAACCTGCCGCCCCTGATTCTCGAGGTGGTGACGGGCTACCTGGTAGTGATGCTTCAGATTGAAGAACGCGTAAAGCAAGCATCTATCCGTCGCCGTAAGGCTCCCATGCTCAGAATGGACAAAGTCCTGAGTGAAATCGGCTCGTCCTTTCTCGAGCACTTGGTCGCGGATAATGCTGACCGGGAATCCCAAACGGTCCGGATCGACCGAGCGGCTCAGAACCGGCTTGAACACGACATCCTTCAACGCTTGGAGCGTTTCTGCACTATACTCGTACATAGCGCCAGTCTACGACTGCCGCTGTTCAGTGTCTAGCCAGTGCGAGCGGGCGGAAATATGACAGCGCCTTTGCGCGATACGTTGCGACGTTGTGTTTGGCGCGAAATAAATTGTACATCTGAGCTCGAAATAATTAGTGAATCTGCGCGATTGCTGCGCAATCACGCGCATCGATTTTGGTCAAGTGCTGGTCGAGTTCATGCGAAGCTCTACAAAGAGTCGCACCAAGCGCGGGCAAGTCTGTGCGTAGTTTTGTGGTGTGCAACGAACCCGGCCTTGAAGCCGGCTACCGGAGACTAGCCTCGGCGCCGCCGTCCTCCGCAACGACGTCGCGCTCTGCTGCAAGGGGCTGGGGACCCGCCTACGCGCTGGGGCTACGCGGGGCGCAACATCGGCGATGCGGCCGGGGTGTACTTCCTGGCGGCGACCCGCGGTGTCGCGGGACGGGGTAATGGATCCTCGCCGGGACGGCCAAACGGATCCTCGCTCGGGACGGCCAAACGGATCCGACTCGGGACGGCCAAGCGGATCCTCGCCGGGACGGCCATGAGCGCCCACAGGAGTGACATGCATCGACTTCAAGAACTCGTCCGGCTGCACCGGATGGGGCAGCCCACGCGCCAGATCGCCAGGAATCTGGCGCGTGGGGCCGAACACCGAACGGCGGTGATGCCAGAAACGGTGCCGCCGCAGGAGACGTTGACCGTCGAGGAGTGGCGCGCCGACATCGAGCGTCTCGTCAAGTCGGGCGCGAAGCCGCGGTCGATCTACGAATGGCTCAAGCGCGAGCGCGAGAAATTCTCGGGCAGCTACCCCGCCGTGAAGCGGCTGTGCCGGAGCCTCGGCGCCGCGCAGGGCCCCCGGGAGGAGGACGTGGCGATCCCCGTGGACGCGCCGCCTGGCGAGGCACAGGTGGAGTTCGGGTACCTCGCCGTCGTGCGCGCCGCGTTCGCCGTCGACGAGCGTGCCGCGCTGCATCGCAGCTACCGCGAGGTGGCGCGGCAGTACAGCTGCCGGATCGACCCGGCGCCGCCGCGGAGTCCCAAAAAGAAAGGGCGCGTGGAGGCCGGCGTCGGATACCTACGTCGCAATTTCCTGCCCACGCTCACCAGTCGGGACGTCGGCGACGCCGCCGACGCGCTACAGCGCTGGACCACGCAGACGGCGAACCAGCGGATCCACGGCACCACCGGGAAGCGTCCCGCCGACGCCTTCGAGCGGGACTACCGGCCCGCCCTGCTCGCGCTACCCGCGGCGCGCTTCGAGTCGGTGATCTGGAAGCAGGCGCTCGTGCACCGTGACAGCCACCTTGAATTCGGTCGCCGTCTGTATTCCGTCCCGTGGTGCTTCATCGGCAAGTCGGTGTGGCTGCGCGCCACGTCGGACAGGGTCGCGGTCTACTACGACGACGCCCGGATCTCCACGCACGCGCGTCGGGGCAAGGGCCCGCGCAGCACGTTCCCGGGTCATCTGCCCGAGCACCGCGCCGAGCTCGGCCAGCGCAGATCGCCCCCGACGTGCAGGACTACGTCCGCCGCGTCTTCGACCAGGACGACGCGCTGAGCATGCTGCGGCCCGTCCAGGCGATCGTCACGCACCTCGAGAAATTCCCGCGCGAGCGGGCCGTCGCCGCCTGCCGCCGCGCCGACTACTACGGCGCGTACCGCAGGGGTCCGCGTCGATCCCGATCCGGGCGTCCTTGCCGACTTCGAATTCGAGGATCCTGAGCAGGATCCGTTTGCCCGTCCCTTACATGGTCGTGGCCGAGGGCTCTGCGGCCCGAGGACACTCAGTCGCGCGTCGCGCGCGCCTGGCCATGTGACGGCTGACCGTTCACGGGTCCGCGTCGGTCGGATCCGGGACGGAAACTTGCGGCGGTTCACGTTTCGGCACCTGTTGGGCCGAATTTATGATTTCAAAGTCCTTCATATAGACCCACTTCTCGCCAGTGTAGACTTTATGATAGTCCAGATTGGTAGCGTTGAATGACCCGTCCCCTTCGCCATGTTGCCTTGAAATATTTAGGCGTATAATCTCGGTAGGTATATTGAAGGCCCTAATATTCGCCGGGTAGACTGCGATTAGGCAATGGTGGGTTGAGCTATCCGAATGACGCACCTGATTCCAGGTAAACTTGCGCGTGACTATTTTCACCACTGACTGTGTGGCTAACTTAACTTCTATTTTCATTTCCCCCGCCTCTACATCATATCGAACTCCGCTGACGATTCTACCATTGAAAATGGCCGCGACCAGCAACTCTCCCAACTCGCCTTTTCTCTTGGCTGGTAGTTTTCGGAGCCACTCGAATCTGGTCCCTCTCCAAAGCACGTCGATTGCCTCACCACCCGCCTTTGACTCCATAAAGACCATGAAATCCATGTCAAGTACCTGCATGGGCGTGGGGCCGCTCGAAGTCACTGCTCGATACAGTAAAACGACGCTTCAGCGCCGGAACAGGGTAAAATACAGTAGGCGGTCCATGACGCGGTAGTATCATCTATCCGTCCCCAATTAGCCTGCCCCTGCCCAGTCCAGTTCGTGCACGTGCTGTCTGGCAGCGGCGTACCTTGTGGGGTTGTACCCGTCCATACAACTCGTACGCCAGGAGGCATGCACGGGTGTGTTCCCGGGTCCGGTACGTCACCAGACTCGGAGAGGAGGATTGGGTGGGCAAGTTGACCATCGACCAAATCCTCCCAATCGGATGCGATGACAGTATCATCGACAAGGAGATAGGGAACTAAGGATCGCACGAATCGCTTTTCGGGCGAGTCGTCGCTCGAGCTGAGCCATGCCCAGTAGGTACCTGGCAGACCCGCCGTTGTTGCGGCCGATTGGCAAATCATGTCTGCGGCCTCAATGCTGCCGAAGTCGCCCGCATACACCTGGCTCGTGACGAAGATTCGGCGCCACTCTTTGAGACATGCCGAGGAGCATCCGTCCCCGTCATCCGTCGCCCCGTCATCGCACTCTTCGTCGTCGTCTATGGCACCATCACCGCAGCTCGCCACCGAACCCGAGGTGCCCGACTCCTCCGTGGAGTCCGTAGAGCCCGAGGTGCTGGGACCCGTGGTGCCCATGGGCGTTGCCGACGTCGACGCCACCATCGTCGTCATCCCCGGAGGCACGGTCCCGCCGGATGTAGTAGCCGGCTCACCCGTGCTTGATGAGGGACCACTGGTCGCGGAATCCCCAGCGTTGGGATTAAAACACGCCAAAGGCCCGCAGACGGCGGCGGTATAGACGGCGGCGCTCAGCAGTCGAGGCACGCGCTCAACATAGCCGAGCCCACTTCAAGATGACAAGGGAGCACGAACGCCGTTCGCATGGCCTTCTGGGTCGACGGGTTCAGGCGGTAGCCTCCGCGTCCAGGCCGTCCTCTTGCGACGCGGCGGCGGCCTGGTCATGCAGGTCGACGTCGGCCGCGTCTTCGAAGACCCACGCGGTGTTGAGGACATGTCCGAGTTCCTCACCCTCGTGCACGCGCTCCGCGACCTCGTCGCAAAAGTCGGTCCACAGCGAGAAGATCGCCTCGAAGGCGCCAGGCTCAAGCACATGCGTCTGTCCGAGCGCTCGCCGGGCGGCATCTTCGCTGAGCGGCGAGACGCCCGTGCGGAGGCCGAAGGGATGAGTCGTCGGCTGCATCACCGGCCCTTCGGTGATCGCTACATGGCTCGTGACGTCTTCGAAGTAGATCGAGAAAACCAACGGGCTTGCACCGTGTGCGACATACAAGACCTTCTTGCTTTCCTCGTGGTAGAACAGCGGAAGCGGGTCAGTGAGCGAGGCTGAATTTTCCATCGTAGCAACCCTTCATTCAATGGTGAGCTGAATTCCGAATCATGAAGCCCGTCGGCGAGGTGAAGCCGGAGGGTCGATGCAGCCGACATCGGTGTGCCATCAACGTGATCACGTCACCGGATGCGAACGCGATATCCACGACGCCAAGGGACTTCGCCTGGGCCATGCGGATGTGGCTACGGATCGTCCGGTCCGGCAAAACCACAACGCGGACGCGGGGGATGCGGGGGTTGCCGGCGGTCATCGTTCCGACCTCCGCGGACGGGGGCGTTGGCTTCGCGCGACATCGGAGCCGGTTGCGCGGGCGTGGGCGCCTGGTATTCATCGCCCGCGATGCGAGAAAAGACGGGCGGGGGCCACCCGGCTCCCCGCTCTCGACCACCCCACACGTGACGGCGGGACCTCGGAACACGAGGTAACCGGCATCCTGGGCGGCGCGGGGGTCCGGATAACACAATCGGCCTCCACCCAGTACAACGTAGCGTGCGGTCTTCTGGTCGAGATCCGCGATTTGCAGTTTTCCGTTTGGTTCCATCGACAATTTCCTTCCGAGAAAACCATAAGAAAATCAAAAAAAGTCGCAAGAAGATTTTGGGGCCAATTTCGGCCTAGACTGCCTCCGTGCCGCGTAGGATGCCGAAACCGCGCAGGACGTTTGCGCTCGCCACCGAGGTTGCCAAGGCCGGTGGTGTTAGCCTTGTTACTATTCGGGACTGGGTCCGCCGTGGCATCTTGCCCCCAGCAGTCGAGTCACTCCGGGGCCGCGGGAACATTACCAAGTACCCCCGCTCCGCGGTCCCCCGGGCAGAGCTGGCACGGCGTCTCCGCGACGACGGCTGGTCGCTCGACGCGATTGCCGATCACTTGCAGAAGCAAACATGGGAAGACTGAGATATGCCCCCGCGGGTCCTCGACGGTCGGTATCAGGTGGATGCGCCGCTCGGCGCTGGTGGACAGGGCCGCGTCTTTCGCGGACGCGACCTCGAGACCAACCGCGTCCTGGCGCTGAAACTCATGGAAGAAGGCGCGGAGGACGACCCCGAACTACTCGCCCGGTTCGTCCAGGAGGGCCGACTCGCGGCCCGTATCCGTGACCCACACCTGATGGCCGCCCTGCACTTCGGCATAGCCGACGGGCAGCGCTACATCGTCTACGATTACATCCCCGGGGCTGCCCCCGTCACGACGCTGGTCGAGGAGGGGCGGATGGAGTCGTCTGTCGTCTGCGACGTCGCGCTGCAGCTCCTCGACGTCCTGAGCACGCTGCACAAGGCCGGCGTCGTTCACCAGGACGTCGCCGAGGAGAATATCCTGTGGTGCCGGCGGCCGTCTGGACGGATCGAGGTCTACCTGATCGACCTTGGGTCGGCGTCCTCGACGATCTCGGGCGGGCGTCGGCCCGCCCGCTCGCCGGTCGGCCACGACAACTTCATGGCCCCCGAGATGGTCGACGGCGGGGCGTGCGATCATCGCGTCGACCTGTGGTCGGTCGGGGCGTTGATGTACGTGCTGCTGACCAGCCGCTACGTCGACTACGGCACGCTCGAAGAGCCGCTCGAGATCCCGTCGCCTGCGCTGCTCGTGCCGAGCATCCCGCGCCCGCTGAGTGACGTGGTGATGCGTGCGCTCGACAAGCGCGAGCAGAGGTTCGCCTCAGCGGAGGACATGATCGCGGCGATCCACGCGCTCGTTCTGCCGGCGGTGATGATGCCCCCGCCGACGCGAGGCGGCCGTGGGCTCTCGGTGTGGGCCGGGGTCGGCGGGATGTTCCTGACGGCCGTGTTCGCTGTGCTCGGGACGGCGTGGGCACTCCGAACGGCGACGACGTCGCCCACCGTCCACGCGAGTCCGCCTGCGCCGGCCCCGAGTACGCTGGCGACTACGACGATCACCCCGGGCAGCATCCCGCCGTCCCAGACGGCATTGCCGGTAGGGTCTGCGTCGGAGAACTTGCCGCCGTTGCGCGAGGTGTTGGGCCAGATCGCCGACGATTTGCGGCACTGCTCGAGCCTTGCCGGCGGTCTGCTCGTGGTCGAGTTCACGGCGGCGGAAGGCGATGACCACGCCACCGTGGCGATCGACAGCTCCGCACCCGACGTCGAGCGCTGCGTCCGTGACGCGACCGCATCTCTGCGCTTCCGCCCGCAAGGTCCTCTGAAGCTCTCCGAGGAGTACATGCCATGATCGCCTTCGGCATCTACCTCATGGTCGCGGCGCCCGCTCTGATCGACTGCCCCCTCGAAGATCACCGATGCAGGGCCGAGCGATCCGAGCGGCGAGCTGCTTCGCCGACGCTCACCCCGGATCAGCGCGCCAGCTTCCTCCACAGCGCGCACCGCTCGTACCTGTTCCTGTTCGATAGGACAGGTCAAGCTCGAGAGCTGTGCGACGCGCGGCGTACCCTGGACGCGAGCCTCGCCGTCGAGGGTCAGTCTGTCGAGCAACGCCAGCGGCACGAGGCCGGTCACGCCGCCCTCGCGTCGCTCGAACACACCCATGCGGCCCAGTGCGGACCCGCTGCGAAGTCGCGGCCCAGGAAGGGGTCGAACCCGGTGCAGGTGGCGGTGAGCATGACGGCCCCGACTTCCGCCAAAGCAGTGAAGGACTCGCCCCCTCCCTTTTTAACGTCCACAATCCCGCCCAAGTCAGCTCCGTCGTCCAGCGAGAGGACGTCGCCCACCACGTCGCCATCGTCCTCCGTGCCCTCTGGGCCGGTCGACGCGCTCATGCCGGTGCCACAGCGCCGTGCGCCTACCGGCGGAGAGAGGCGGCCGGGCCAGCGGCTCGTGATCGCCGGCGGCGTCGTACTCGTCGCCGGCCTCGCCCTCACGGGCGCAGCGGGCTACTTGGGGCAGCGCATGGTCGAGACCCGCCGCAAGGTCTACGACCTCCACGATACGGTCGACGGGTTCGCGACGAACGACCAGGACAGCACCGCGGGCGGCCTCTACCGTGACTACCTCGCTATGGGGCGGCAGACCCTCGGCGTGGCCCTGGCCGGCGGCACGACCGTCGTCATCGCCGCTGTGCTCGCCGGGGTCGGCGGGCGACGGATGGCCCGGGCTGCATCGCGGACCTCCTTCGTCCCCACCCCCGGCGGCCTTGCGTTCCACGCCCGGTTCTGACGACTCTCGGTGAGGCATCATGCACGCGCGCACCAGCCTGCTGTTTCCCCTGCCCCTCGCGTTCATCCTCGGTTGTCCGAATGTCTGGCCCGAGTTCGTGACCTGCGAGGAGGCGGACGCATGCGAGACAACGGGGCCCGCGTCGAGCACCGGAGGTGACGCGCCGACGACGAGCGACGCGGTCCAGACCGTTACGGGCGACAGTTCCGGCGGCAGCAACTCCACCGCACCGGACGCCGAGACGGGCCTCGGGTCAAGCAGCGCGACGACCGGCGAGCCCACCGATCCGCCGAAGATCCTGGGCCGCGAGGTGAAGCCCGACTACACCGACGTGAACGCCGTGCTTGAGGTGACGGTCACGGCGGACCACTCGGACGGCGTGCAGATGCAGCTCGACAACGGCGAGGTGATCGAGCTGACGCCGCTCGGCCCCGACGAGTTCGGCGGCCAGATCCCCGCCTTCACCGGCCTCGACAACGGCCAGCATACGGCGCTTCTGACCCCGTACCGAGACGCAATCCATGGCGAGACGCTCAGCGTTGACTACGTGATCGCCCTACCGCCGCCCGGCTACGAGGTGTCGTGGGAGACCGGCGCCGTCGACGGTCAGGTGGTGGCGCTCGGTGTGCTGCCCGACGGCAGGCCGTTCGAGTTCGGCACCTACTACGAGATGGGCGAGCCACGGTGCTACCTGCGGGCCCACGCCACGACCGGCGAACCGGAGGACTTCGTCCCCTTGTTGCCGTCGGCGCACTGCTCGGCGATCGACGCGAAGATCGACCGCGACACCGGCGAGATCCATGTCCTCGTGGAGCGCCTGAGCGGTCAGGGGCTACGGTGGTGGGCCGGATGGATCCCCGCGTGGGGGCTCGGCCCGGTGAACATCGGCATTGGCGAGCTCGAGCACAAGGCATTCGCTCTGGCAAGTCGCCCGGGTCTCGTCGCCGTCTGCGGCTCGAAGCCGGTGGCCACGCCGGATGGACGCGACGCGCTCGCCGTGCTGCTCCGCCAGGACGAGCCGGCAGAGGAACGTCTGCTCGACTTTCCGTCGGACGTGAAGCACTGGTTCGCGGAGACAGCCCGCGACTGCACCTTCGCGGACGAGATGCTCGTGCTCGTCGGCGAAGCCAACGGGGTGCACGAGGGTGACGACATGGTGGACCGCGACCGCCTCGTCGTCATCGAGCATGATGTCGAGGCCAACATGTCCGAATGGACTGTGGCTGGGCCCAAGCCCGGCGCGCAGAGCAGGGGCCTAGCGCTCGACGTCGACGACGAGGGCCGCTACCACGTGGCCGGCTACACCTGCCTCGACAACTGCGAACCAGAGGGTGAGGTCCGGGTCTACTCACCCGGCGGCCACCTCGACAGCCAGGTCCCGCTCGGCCTGTTGGGGTCCAGCTGGTTTGGCCCGCACGACATCGCGTGGAGCCCCGCGGGCTACGCTGTGGTCGCCCTTGGCGAGCTTCAGGGACAGTCCTACGTGTTCAAGGTCCAGGCGTTCGCGCCGAACGTCTTTGATCCGCTCTGGACGTTTACCCCGAACGACAAGCAGGGTCTCCAGTTCGCTCTCGCCGTGACCGTCGGACCCAACGGCGAGATCTACGGCGGAGGCATCGACGCAACGAACCACCCGGTGTTCGCGGTGATCGGCGGGTAGCCGGCCCAGGTCACCCCGGTGGTGTGAAGCCGGCGCATGCCATCTCGACTAGACTCGTCGCCTCGACGAACGCCGGGCCGTAGTCATCCTCCAAGACGTTTTCGTGGTGGTGGTAGGGAAACATCTCGGTCATCAGACAGATTCGGTCGTAGGGCTTGCACATGGGGCCGCCGCCCATGATGTCGAACATCACGACGGACTTGTCGTCGCCGTGCTTGGCGTCGATGACGGCCTTCGCCCAGTCAGCTGGAAACCCCTCTGAGTCGTTAGGTTCGTCCGCCGAGGTCGAGATGAGCGTCACCATGAGGAGCGCGTCGTCGCGGAGAAACCCCGCGTTGCAGCCACCAATGTCGTTGATGCCGCCGATGTCGTTGATGCTGGGCTGCACGGCGGCCGTGAGCGCCTGGCCCAGCGAGACCCACCCGCCGACGCCGATCGTAGCGATGCATTCGAAGGTCTTGTCGAGGTTGGGGTGGCCCTTCTCGATGTAGCGCAGGCCGGGCTCGAGGGGGCACGGCTTCTCGGCTGTGTTGGGGCCAGCAGGAAAGACGACCCCGGCGCCCCATGTCGCGTCGCAGGGGGTGATGAGATCGAGGAGCTCGCAGGGGTAGTCTGGATCAGGGCAGCACGGTTCGTCACTGCCGTCACCCGACAGGCAACAGTCATCGCTCTCCTTGCACGCGAGGTTCGGGCAGACGGCGTTGCACTCGGCCACTCCCCATTCACTCGCGGGCGCGCCGTCGCCGTCCACGACCATGATGTGGTAGTCGAAGTCTTCGAACTTTGTCTGGATCGTCTCGATGAACTCGGGGACCGCCAGGGCGAGCTGCTCCTGCCGGTTCAGCATGTTCACTCCACGCGAGATGACGAACAGAAAGTCGATCTTACCCTTGCAGCCGACAGGCTTGCCGTCGCCGAAGTCCGGCATGTCGCCGAGATCGCGGGTCGGCTCGATCGACGTATCAACGCCGCCACTCCCCGAGCCGTCGTCCCCCGTGGTCGTCGTCCCCGAACTGCTCGAGCTCGAGGACGACTCACTCGACGTGTCGCCAGGCACCGTGGTGATCCCCGGCGTCGTCGTGGAAGTCTCGGCCACGGGCCCTTGGCAGGCGCCGAGGGTCACGTGGGCGAGGAGGGCTGTGGAACGAAGCCTCAACGCCCCGACTCTACCGCCAGAGGCGGTCTCGGGCCAGACCACGCCCGGCCCCTTAGGACCTCCAGACGGGCTCCCTGTTCGGCCACACGGAGCCCGTCCTTCATCCTGTTCAGCGGCCGGGCCGTCACGGCGGCTCGTCCGGCGGACCACGCGCTCGCTGCGGCCCCCGACCGACCGACCGCGGTCGGCGCGACGAATTCTTCGGATGTGGCTGTGACTCTCCGGGAGACAACTGAACGGCGTGGGCGACGACCGCGAGCCGTGGCAACCCGAACATGTGATCGGGCGAGACGTGGAGGCGCCGTCGGCCCGACTGCGGCGGCTTGCCGAGGACGCGAGCGGGGTCCGGCTGATCGGGTCGTGGCGAGGGGGCGGGACCGTCACATACGCCGGGATCTTCGGCGCGGCGAGCAGCGGCACGCCATTCACGATGCACGCATGCACCGAGGCGTAGAGTCCGGCCTGCCGCGGGCGGCAGCTCCAAGAGCTCGCGGACGGCTGCGGCGAGATCGTCCGCGTCATTCGTTCGGCTAGTCGTCGGGGTCCTGGCCCGGTCGTCGGCCGGAGCATCAGCGGTGGCCGCCAACGGGGCGGGCGAAGCCTTTTCGAAGATCGATGCTGCGTCGACGGGCGGCGTAGCGGCGGCCGGGTTGGCGTCAGACGGAGCGACGATGTCGACGGTTGAGGCGCTTGGGTCCGCTCCAGGGGGCCGCTCGTCAGAGGCGGCGGCAGCCTCGGCAGCCCGCGGATGCCCCGAGTCGCCCGGCGTCAGACCTTCATCACGGGCCGTCTCGATGTGAACAGCCGCGGCCCGTCGTGCCCGTGTCTCGCGGCACAGGCGGCGATGGATCGTCGACCGCGGGTCACAGAGGCCAGCGAGGTTGATGTACCAGATCCGATCGCCGTCGTCCCTCGGGCCGACGATGCAGGTCCCGAGGGACTGGAGCCGTCCGAGGACGTCCGACATGGCCTCGGTGGTGATCGTGAAGGTCGGGTCGTGCTCCTGGATCGCCGTGATGATCTCGCCGATGCGGCCGACGAGATCGCCGACGCCGAGAAGCGCCAGCTTGCAGAAGATGCGGGTGACGTGACGGATCCACCGCTTGCCTCGCATCGGCTTGTCGTTCGACGACTTGAGATCTCGGGCACGCTCCGCGAGATCCTCGAAGCAGGCCGTCACGATCTCTGGGATCGACGGGCCGGGGCCCATGTCGACCGTGATGCCGTGGACGATGCGGCGGTGATGAGCGAGGATCTTCGCGGTCGGACGAATGGGATCTAAAGGATCTGAGCGGGCCGACCCCTGCCCCGTGCGGCGTTGGAGGCGGAGCTGCTGATCGACGTCGAGTTCGCGGAAGCTGTGCGGTGATCCGACGTGGAGAACGGATCGCGCTCGTCCCTCGATGTGGATCACGGCGATCTGGTCATCTCCGATCGCTGTGAGCAGCACGGCGCGGCGCTCGAGCCTGACCTGGCCGAGCAACAGCCGTCCGCGTGCCGGCGCGAAGTGGAAGCGGTTGCCGTCGACGCGGACGATCGGCGGCGGGAACCGGGCCGCATCCCAGAAAGGGGTCGCGGCGCGGTCGAGCCGCTGGAACTCGTGGGCGACGCGGTCGCGGTGGCCCACGACGAGCGGGACGACCGCACGCGCGTCGGTCACGTAGGCGGCGTTCCAACAGTTACGGTCCGCCTCGGTGCCGCAGAACTCCACGACCCCGCCCGGCACCCGCACGTCGTGGCAACGAAGGTCGAGCCGCTCGGCGCAGCTCGCCTCGAACTCTGCGACCACCGCGTCAAGCACGCGCTGCCCCGACACCCCGACCTCGCCCACGACGCGACGCTACCAACGACCCCATCGTTCGCCAACAGCTAGTGACTCGAATGTCGGACCACGATCGGAAAACCGGCCGTCGCGTTTAAACCTGGCTTCCGAGTCATGTACGCCGGCGCAACGCAGGCCCATCGAGATGCGAGAACGCGGTTCGGTTGATGATCGCGGGCGACGTGCGTGTGTCGCCCGTTCAAGCTCCGTACGAACATCTCACGCGTATCGTGCAACCATCGTGACAGTGGCGGGCGCACGGCCTCGCAGCCGCCGCGTTTTTCTCTCCGTCACCGACACCCGCCCCACGGGCCGCCAGACAGCCACAGGCTCGAAAAATTGGGCTTGCGCGTCGCCTCGACCTCGGCTTGTCTGGATCCCGTTGGCGGAGGTTGAGGTCGATGCGGAAGCTGGTTGTCACCACCGAGAGCGGCGAGTTCATCACGACGGTCGACGTCGAGGAGCACACCCTCGTGTCCAGTGTCGTCAACTGCCTGCGCCTGTTTCCGACGGCGGCGTTCTACCTCGACGGTCGGCTCGTCGACGACGAGACCATCAAGATGATCCGGGCCGCCCTCGCGGCGGGCATCGATCCCTCCGCGCCGGAGCCCGTGGTGGCCACGTCGATGCTGCTGCCCGAGGCGGAGAAGGTGCAGGACTACAACGAGACGATGCAGCGGGTTTTCACCGACGTGCGCAAGCACCACGCCGCGATACTGCATGACATGGCCGACCACACGAGGATGGTCGGCCGCGTGTTCATCGAGCGCGAGCGGGAGTTCGCCGACGAGGCGGCCCGCCAGCGGGAGCTGACGCGCAAGAGCCTCGCCGACGTCGACCTGCTCGGGCGCAGCGTCAAGGCCACCCAATTTCAGAACACGCTCGTCACCGCGACGGCGCACAGCGAGGCTCGCGCCCGGGGCGGCGGCGGGATGACCTGGGCCGACTTGGTCGCGGGGGTCCGAAGAGTTTTCACCGGGGAGAGGTAGGACGGCAATGGCTCGACACTCAGGCAGAACCAGAATGACCGCGGGGGAGATACTCGCCCGTGCAGAGCTCCACGCGTACTTCTTCGACGGGCAGTTCACCGACGACATGTTCCCGGCGATGCGGTCGGCGGCGCCGGTAGCCGCTACCCGTCACTCGATCGACGACCCCGAGGCCGCCAAGGTCGCTGCGGAAATCTATTGTCTCGTCAACCACGGCTGCCTGCTCGAGCGCAGCGACAGGCCCGACATCACCTGGGGCGCCCTTGACGCCGGGCTGAAGAAGTTTCTCACCGAGGAAAGTTAGGAGGAAGGAACATGGCTCGAAGGACACGTCAGTTCAGTGGATCGGCAGGGGCGGTGCTCGCCCAGGCGGAGGAGTCGATCGGTACGTCGCTCCGGCACGCCGTGAACAACTACTACAGCGGTCTCGACCTCACCACGGCGCAGGCGATCCGCGACGCGCCGGACGACACGGAGGCGACGAAGATCATCACAGCGATCCGCCAGGGGCGCGCGACCGAGGTGATCATGATCGCGGTCAGCGCCGCGACCGGGGCCCTCAGCGGGGTCCTCAGTCAGAAGGCGGTCAACAACGCCACGATCGGCGGGATGCCGGCGGCGGGCGCCCTCGGGGTCGTGCCGGTGATCGCCGGCCTCGCCGCCCCGATCAGCCTCTCGGGGCGAGCCGTCCTCACCGCCGGCGGCCTGACCTACGTGACCGGCGCCCTCATCTACAAGCTGCTCACCACGCCGTCGACGCCTCCCGCGGAGGGCACGCCGTGAAGGGCATCATCGTCGCCCCTGTCAAGCGCGTACTGCGGGGTCACTCCGATCGGTCCCTCGTCCATGCGATCGAGGAGGCGGGTCTCGAGTCCAAGATCGAGGTTCCGTCCGACGCCGTCCGCGACCTCGTCCCGGGACAGGAGTACGTGCTCGTGCTCTCGTGGACGCTGCAACCAACGGTGTCCAGTACGTCGCCCTCGGGGCCGACGGCCGCGCCTACTCCAACCCCCCTGCCGACCGCGGTCGACGAAGAATTCATGGCCCTCATGGCCCGGCCTCGCGGGCCGCGTCGTTCGCCCTCTGCGGGGTCTACTCAGGCTGTGGCGCCCTCGCCCAATACGGCGACAGCGACCGCTCCACCAATGGCGGGGCCGACCTCGCCAACCCTGACGGGGTCCGCCCCGACGACAAGCGGCGCACCGACGACGTCGGTCGCCGAGCAGCTCGCACAGCGACTCGGCATCCGGTCGAGCTCGCCCACGGGCTGATCCGATCACCACGAATGTTCGACCGTCGCACGTGATCGTGCGCGGCGAGAAATTGTCTGTCCGAACGTGAAGGAGACGAAGCGATGGATTCTGGAAAACTCGTGAAATTCGAACAATTGCCCACCCAGGGCAACTACACCCAGGAGCAGATCATGGAGGGACTCCAGCGGCTGACGTGCACGCCGGGCCTCCTCGAGCGGCTGATCAACTGCGTCGATCGGATGCCGCAGCTCGAGCGCTACGTGAGCGGCTTCGAGGATCGGTGCAGGAGCACCGTCAACCGCTGCGACGCGATCGAGCTGTTGTGCCGCAACTTCCTGTGCCCCGGCAACGTCAACTACTCGCAGCGCACGCTCGACGAGTACAGCGGCAAGACCCAGATCAAGCTCGAGCAGATCGTCACGGGCCTGGGCGACCCCTACGTCAACGCCTACCCGGTCCCGCCCGGCAAGAAGATCCGCCTCACCCACAAGCCGCGGCCCGGCTACACGCCGACGCAGATCAGGATCGATCTCAACATCGCCGGTGGCGGGAACAACTACTCCGACTTCTTGATCCAGTTCTTCCTCGTCCCCGGCGGCGTGAACACCAACGTCGGCCTCGAGGTCGGCGACGCCTACGACGGCAACATGTTC
>Ga0075163_10002838_pt1 | contig 23278 bp, 23 predicted proteins | sample JI1023141ADNA_FD_71478 | JGI IMG/M metagenome (GOLD analysis project Ga0075163, IMG submission 71478) | Wastewater effluent complex algal communities from Wisconsin, to seasonally profile nutrient transformation and Carbon sequestration -... | ecosystem: Engineered > WWTP > Effluent > Algae... | reverse complement strand
AACTTATTAGCAACACTTTGTCCTGCGTCTGTATCTAATAATTGTCTTGCAGCGTATGCCGATGTTCCAATAACACCAATACGAAAAAGAGCATCCTTAGTCTGCTCTTTTCTTTTTTCTTTTTTGTATTCAGCAAAATCATTACTTGATGCTACATAGCTTGGTTTGAAACTACGCAAATTATTCCTCTTCTTTTAAAGGCATTACTTCTTTTGGAAAAGCTATTGTGCATATTGCATATCTTCTAAAGACTTCATTTATTGGCAGCTTCTCTACTTCTGAAAATGGAGTACACATAAATCTAGATATAATTGCACACATTGAATTTACTACATGTAGTGTGTTTGCCACTATATTGAATTGATTTATTGTATCTGTTAAATATGCGATGCTGGTTAATGTTATTGCATTTACTATAGTCTCGATAAAGCCAGCTTCACAGTCATCCCAATCTACTGATGTACCTAATCCAATTACCTCGTCAAAGACATTGTGTAAAATGTCTTCTTCGATTTGCATTCTTGAAACTGGATGTTCAATATTTAGATAGTTGACTCTTTCTATTTCGTGCATAGTTAAGAGTCTTGCTGAGATTATTGGGTCCTGATATACAACACGATTAATAGTGAAATGCCCATGAAGTGTTATTAACACTCCTCCATCCGATACATTAAGAATGTTGTAATCCATATTAAATAACCTTAATCATTGATAACGCTGTTTGGTCTGATACAAAGCCAGACTTATAAAGTACTTGTTTTGCTAATGTTTCAACAACTCCAGCCTTTGTTTGGGCCATTGTTTCGATGCTTAATTTTGGCCACAATGAACATCTAGTTAATACAGATTCTTCATATCTCATTTGGTCATTCGCTAGACCACTTTTAATAAGCTGTTTGTATTCAAGACGTTTTAAAGTTCTCCAAATATATAAATCGTCATCATCTCCAATGCTTGATATATAAAATACACCATACATATCTTTCCATTCTTCTAGTTCATATTGAGTTGGAGAACCTTCTTCTCCGTCAAGTGCTGCTAATATAGCTGCAATGCCATCTGTATTTTCTGTTGACTCTGGAATTTGCTCTTCTAATGCTTCTGTCATATTGTTAATTGGTATCATAATGGTCTGTATTTTCCTACAAAATTGTATCTTTGAATCATTTGTCCGTCTTTATCTATATAAGTTTCAGACTCTTTTGATATAACTACACAGTCGACAATTAAAAAGCCACTGCTTTTTTCGTCTACATGTAGATGTTTTGAGTTATTAAATATAACTCTTGTTGTGAAGTAGCGCGGTAATTTATGCAACAGAGGAGTATATATCTTTTTGCTTTTTAGTATATCGTTAGTATATTCACTTACTATTAATTCTTCTTTAGCCAATTGACTTAAGCTTCTACGATTTAAATCTGCAAACGAAAAGTTTGTTAAGTCTGTTTTTTTGGCATCTACTTTTGTAATGTTTCCCACAGCATAATGTATTGCTTGAGTTAAATAGTTTTCATGAATAACGTTAACATCTATGCTGAAGCTTAATATTACATTGCCTCTTGATACAAATGCAAATTCACTATTGCCAAGTCCATAAATTGGCATTGAGCTTATACTGTCTCTGTATCCAAAGCCATATAGTTTATCCATGTAAACTTGATTATCATTATTCTTAGATTCAAAATATATGAACGCGTCAGAGCCGCTATAATAATTATCGTATTTCATATTAAGTCAGATGCCTTGATAATTGAATTGTCTGTTTGTCCAATTGGACTAATGACTGAATCTACTCTATCGTGCTGCAAAACGTCTTGAGCGATATATGATATTGTTGTTTCGGTTATCATATCATTAACTGACATCACTTGGCCATTGTTAATAAACGTCGCACCAGTAATAATCTCTTTAATCATCTTTTCCTGATATTCAGAAGCATACAGTACAATTATGTCGCAAGACAATATGTCGTCTAGCATTAAGTCTGATTGAGACTGTGGTGTAGCAGACATGTTAAGTATTGCTAATTCATCTGCGTATCTTCCAGTTTCTTTGAGCTGTTGTCTTAGTTGTTGTAGACCTAGGATTAGGTCGTCTTCTAAGAACATTGTTTTAATTATTGTTCCAGCCACGTATCTAGGTCCATGTGCAAAGCCATTAATTGTTTTATGACCTAAGCTATGTACCGCCTTCTTGTCTCTGTATACTGAATAACTAATAGATATAACTGACCCCAACCAAATATACATCTGTGCTGGCTCGCTAACAACTGTGCTATTTCCATTTTCAGTCCTATTGATTGTACGCTTTTCGTAATCTATCTTCATTAGAAGATAAGTGTCTGTGCCGCCAACGCTATTATATGTTTTCATCGGTCTGGATGTATCTTTTGTTATATCTGTCATTTATATTCTCCAAAAATAAAAAACCCACACGCGGTGGGTTTGATATTTTGTATATTATTACTATTTGCGCTCAACAACGCGCCAGTCTGTAATTCGTTTTGCTAAAAACGACACTTGCTTTTCGATAACTAGGTCATCAATAGACATTCCACCTGCTGCAGTCATTAATTCTACACCATGAATAATCATTTTGGAAACACTTCCATATTCATTTGCAGCAACCAATGTGATGTCAAATGGTAAGATTTGATCATGTAGTAGTGGTGCTTTTGCAGTTTTTACACTTGCCTCGTTTGTTTTTGCGCCAAGTGTAGTCGCATCAGCATCTGTAAGTCTTGTAGAACCACTTCTTTGTTGAGACCTTGTTACTGACGTTACTGCGCCTTCAGTGCCAAAATTAGAAGTTTCAAGTTTACCAAGATAAACGTTATCTTTTGGAGTTTTCGAAAATGCTTTAACAAGTGTGTCCTGATCGAATACAACAAAAACACATGCACCAGAAACTAAGCGTTTGCCACGAGCAAATGCCACTGGATCAGGCGAACCCATAACGTATACTGGGCCCTTTTCTCTGTCCGACTTGTACGAAACCATTTGCAGCTCACCAAAAACCTGATCTCCGAAAACTGCGGTAATGTCAACTCCAGAAAAACTATTATAAGTAGTAGCCATATTTATTTCTCCCAACGGTGGTCACATCTTGGTGACCACCTTATTTTTTAATTAAATGTCGTATGCCAACACTAATGATTGATTTACTTCGCGTAATTCAAACGCTGGTACTACCACGTATGGAATACGAACTCTACCTTTGCCATTAATTACGGATTGCAATACTACCTGTGCACTGTATTTCAAGATTGCACCAGCGGTAACAGATACTAAGAACTCTGCATCTACAATTGTTTGCATCGCTGCTAATTGTACTGGTCCAAGTCCTTTGCCCAAGAATGGGTCAAGTCTTGCTCTGATGCGGTTTGTAACGTCGGCCACTGTAATTGATGTACTTACATAGTCGTAATCAGAGAATGGACCAGTTGGTAATTCGCCAGATGCGCAAGCAACTGAAGTTCCTTTATCTAAGAATGCAACATATCCTGCACCAGCAATTTCGTTCACTTTTGTTTTCTTCAAAAGGAATGGCAAGCTTACACCAGGAATTGTTCTATTTGTTGTAGAATCTCCAGGCTGTACATTTGTTAAAATGCCCAAGTAGATTGCAGCAGCGTTAACACTACGAGCTGTTAAACCTAATAGTGGAGAACGTGGTGTAGTTACAACAGCTGAAACAACTGATAAGAATTTACCCAAGTCAATTGGAGCGCCACCAGTGTCATACTGAATTGAGCCATCAACATAACCTGTATCTGTACGATAGAAGCCATTTACTTGTGATGTGCTGCCAGACATGAATCTGTTACCAAGCAAACCAGTACCATTAGCTGTAATTTCACCAGTGATGTCTTTTACAGGTAACTGACCAAGCCAAGCATTAACTGCTGCCTTAGTTGCTGCTATCGGCTGAGATGTTCCAATCGCGCCAAATACAAATTTGTCATTTGCTGCCAAGTCATCCAAGAACATACCGAAACGATGTGTGAAGTTAGTTTCATTGTAGCGTAAATCTACAATTGGCTGACCGTTGTCATCAAGTGTGGCATAACTTACAATGCTGGGCTTTTTGAATGTAATTACAATGTCATCGTCCAGAACTGTTGCAGCAGCCAAAGTAACAACATCAGTTGTGGCACTAAATGTGTAACCTGTTGTAAGTGCCAATGGTGCTCCATTGCTAGTTACAGTTAATACAGTTGCATTAACGTCTGCGGCACCTGGGAGTGCAAATTCTGTTAGTCCAGCAGCAACATTTGTAAATGTTACAGTTTGGGTTTTTGGAACATATACAGTCTTAACTGTGCTCCAGTTCCATGTCAACTCTCCGTCTACTTCGGTCGTACGAACATATTCAAGTCTATTTGAAGCAACTGAACCATCGGCAATGTTTGGTGTATCGTGAATAGCCTCAGGAATAATAATGTGAGTAGCAGTAGTTGTCTCTAAGTCCAACAATGCAGCATCAACAAGTTCATATAATTTCTTATATGGAGCATTCATGTTATCTGCACTAGTTCTATAAGTAGCACCAACAACTGTAGCTGGACGACTGAAGATAACTTCAATTGTTGCACCAGCAGTAGGAGCATTAGTGAATAAAATCGCGTCTGCACCACCAGTGCCACCACCTTCGCTGAAGTTGTACGTTGATGGGGCCTGTAATACAGTGTTAATCTTAACAGAGGTAATTAATGTACCTTCGTCTGTTGTGCCAGGCAAATCAAATGCCGCTTGTGATGATACACCAGTGAATGCACTTGTTGTGTCATTTTTTAGACCAGCCAATGCAAGACCTAATGCAACTGGCGCAGAAGGTGTACCAATACGGCCAGTAAACGCAGTGTCGAATCCTACAACAACAAACCTGCCAAGGTCTACTTCAGATCCAGGAACTGTTGAGTAAACAATCTTAGCACCTTCAAAAATGATTAAACATGCTTCGCCAGGATTATTAGGCTGTGGGCCAATGTAAATTGAGTACTTAGTACCGATGCCAAGACTTTCTTCAACTGAAGTAATCTCTGACAAATCACCAAACAATCCTTGGATTGAAGCTGATACACCGCCGATACGGTAGATTGCAATATTCTGTGCGCCACCTAATTTTAATTCATTGGCTGTCTTAATAAGTGGAGAGCTTGCACCAAAAAGTGCAGCTGCCTTATTAAAATCGTCAACGATAAATGGTGTGTTGCTTGTACCAGAAAGTGCAGTAGCAATTACAAGTGCAACAGGGCCAGTAATGGCTGGGCTCGCAGCTAAATTACCATCCAAAAGCTCTAAGTTAATAGATGCCAAGTTATCATACTTAGCCATTAGTTATTTCTCCTAATATATTTTTTAGCACTTATGTGCTTATTTGAGCGTCTATTCTAAACCCCTGCAGTAGCATTGCGGGTAATTGCTCTAATGTTTCTTTTTTTACTGTCTTTACTTCATTTGTTCTAACAAAAAAACTTATTGGTATACCAACTAATTTCTTATTGTCATATTTTGTAGTAAAAATTGGTTCATGTCTACCATTCATTATAAAGACATCAACTGTTTTTCTAATAAAAAAGTATGCAACCGACATAATGCTTTCAACTAGTGAGGCAGTCAATCGAGCGCCGCGTGAAGTTGAAGACCAACATGTCATAGTTATCTCATTGTCATACAGATGTGAATAATGCAGTATTGTGTCATTATTATCTATATCTTTACTTTCGCCTCTGTACATAGGTCTGTATTGTTTAACTCCATGAAATGGAGAACTACCTTGTGCTAGTGAAGCTGGAGCTCTTTTTGTTAATTCAAATGTTACTATATTATGTTCAACATTGAAAGAGTTTGGATATTCTTCTGTAAAAACAAATTTATTATAGTCTGTATCTGCTTGGATATCCATATCTTTAATTAGTAAATTATTAGAATCAAACAAATCATACAAAACATCGAACAAACTGTCAATTGATATTAGACAATTATATTTATTTACATCATCAATTCTACCTCTCTGGTTGCTGACATCTTGTGCTAGTGAATTAATTAGATAGTCATAGGGATGCATATTACACCTCAATCATAGAGGCAATATTATATTCAACTCTGTTATGGTCTAATCTTATTTTTTGTGATGCTGTAATTATAAATTTTTCGTCTGGCTCTAGTGGCATAAATATTGTTCCATTCTCCATTACTTTTGGCACTATTATTATATCTTCATCTCGTAAAACAAATTGTTTTGGAGTAATCATTGTCATGCCTTTATTTTGAGCTTGTGCAACTGGCTTGTAGTGCGCTCCTTCGTCTCCAAGTCTAATGTAGTTGGGTCTCCACATATATCCGTATATTGGTGTCTCATCCCATAGATATCCAACACCATCACAATCTGCACATCCTATACGTCCTTCTTGCGAAACCTTGTTCCAGCATGAGCTACATTTAACCTTTTCACCACCAATCAATCTCGTCTTGCGCTGAATAAATACATTATATTTTGGAGTTCCAAAATCAGTACCATCAAAAAATAAGGCCAACTCATTCTGCAAATCAAGTTCAGATGTATTCATTAGGTTTGCCATAGCCTCCGTAGTATGCCGCAGATGCGCCAATCTTTCCAATATGCTTTGTATTTCTTAGGCCATGCTTCGATGCAGCCATTGGAACGTCTTGCGAGGGTAGCCAATGCCACCACTCTCTATTGGATGAATTGTTATTGATATTGTAATCGCCCTTAACAAATGTTTTCATCATTAAAAGTGATGCATCCATTTGCAACAACATCTGTTTGATTGAATCAAAACACATTTTTGCATCTGCAATTAGTTGGTCTAAATATGTTGGATTGCTATCATACTTTACAGATACCTTAACATCGCCAAGGAATTTAGACTTAGATGTTGACGCTGTTGCTTCAATATTAACAAGGTTAGCTATGCTATATGTAGCATAACACATTGCATAATCTCGCTTAATTATAAATAACTGCTTATCTGTAAGATTCAGATTCATAGAATATAGTGTTAATAAATTATCTATGTCTACTGATGCTGCAAATATAAGTTCTCTGACTTGTGGAAGATACTGTGTTCCGTATCCGTCTAGGAAGATACCACCAAGTACATCGTATTCAGTTGCGTAGAATGGCTCTAGTAATAGGTCTGCTTGAACTGTTACTGGTTGACACACTGTTGTGTCTAATAACTCTATGCCGCTAAGTGTAATGGTTAAGTGTTCATTCATTATATTAATTCCTGAACTGTATATTTATCTACTCCAACTGCTGTTTCTTCTAATTGGATAAGAATCTCTGTTGTGCTAATAACTTTGTATTTCACAATGTATTTTGTATCAAATGAATATAGGTCTAGTTTGCCTAATAGGTAATTATTAAAAGCTTGAGAGAATGAAGCTGTGAATGATAAAGGAGTAATAGATGTAGTATTAAACTCTTTGTCGCTTTTAAGCATTATTTGATTTAGACCAATATAGCTACTAGTGAACTTAATTTCATCTAATGCTGTTTGAGCTGGTGGGCCAGCTTGACCAAATCCATATTGATTATAGAAGCCAACTAAGTCTTGATATTGTAATCTGCCAGAGGGATTATCCTCACTTTTTATTACTTGAGAATCTATAAACGTAGTTATGTTTTGCAATCTACTTGTTGTAGATTTCTCAGATGACGATAGCGTTATTGTGTATCGTTCATTATTAATAAATGGCGTTGACTTGTTTAATCGCAATGATGTGTTGCTGTTTAGCGCTATTGTCTGTGAATTTGTATTAAGGGGTAAGTTTGTGCTAATGGCAACAGAGTCTCTAAATAAAGAGTATCTGATGTTGTTTTCACCTTGAACTATTGCTGATGTCTGAGCTATGTATAAGTCATATACAGCTACATCTGTTAGGTCGACATTGCCAGTTGTTTCCACCGATACATTAGAAGAACCAAAAGAAACCACTTTGTTTACATTGTAATATTTTGCTCTTAAACCAGTGTTAACAAATAAGAAGTATTTTGCATTGGTATAAAGCGGTTCTTTTGGTTTTACCTCTACATTCCATTGTGAGCCACTAGCGGTGATTATAAAGTCAGTGCTTACTGTTCCATAGGTGTCTTTTATGAAATGTATTTGCTTTGCATTTAAATCGCCAGGATGTGGCCACAGCTGATTAGACTGCAGTCTGGACAAAGTAATAATATTAGGCAAGTCACTTACTAGTGGCTCTTTATCGAATACAACATTAATGCTTTCACCTATTGGTAATGCGTCTAGTTGGTGTATTGAGTTCTTAATTGTAATTACTTGTATCGCAGACATAGGAATTAAAGCTCGCTAATTGCAGTGATAACTGCCTTTCTGTTTTTATCTTGTTGTTCAAAATCTAATAGTGCAATTTTATCTTCGTCGCTTAACGCTGCGTTTGATAAGTTTTCTACAACTACTTTTACATTGCCATTAAGCAATTCTTTTAACGAGTCAAAGTATTCAGCTTCTTCTTGTTCTTCTGTTGTAATAACTTCCTCTACAGCTGGACTAATAACCTCTGTAATAACTTCTTCGACAACTACAGCAGTTTCTACAAGTTTTTCGCTAATGTTAAATACTTTATTGAACATTGTCTTAATTTTTATATCTTTTATAAATGCGCCGATGCTAATAGCATCTACATCAGACTGTAACTCACTATTCTTAATTGCACAAGCAATGCCTAGCAAAGTAGAGTCTTCGCAACTTAACAAATCAACCTGAGTTGCACCACTGCTTTTAGTTAACGCTACGTTGCCTAAAAAATAAAATGCACTTCTAATTGTTTTTAAATTGATAACCATATTAATATCCTTACAAAAACGGCGGCATTTAGCCGCCGTATTTTAACTACTCTTAACCATTAAGGTTTTTGAATGATTGGTGCCAATCCGCTGATTGTAGCCTGTGGAGGCAATACAATTTGGTTCGGTTCGATAGATATGTTGCGAGCAACAGAAATACCATGACCTTCGTTGAATTGTGCTAAACCATAACGTTCACGAATCTTAATTTTCTTAATGTCACGAGCTGGGTCATCCCACTCTTGCATTGTTGGATCTTCTGCAATAACAATTGCGCCTGTTTCAGCACTGTCCAACATAATGATTGATGTTGTTTTTGCATTTGCATCAAACGGTACAAAGTGAGTTGGAATCATCATTAGTCCACCAAATGGCAAGTTGATTGGGAATTGTGCAGCTGACTGCTGAGTTCCTTCACGTTCTGCTTGACTTGGGTTAGATGTAGATGCGCCCATTCTGCCTGATTTTTTCCATGCGTCTGGTAGAGACGGATATACGTTTTGTGGCAATCCATTGAACCAGTTACCTGCCATTTTGCCTGTTTCCAAAGCAACTTGACGCATCACTGGGTCTTTGATGAACATTGCCCATGCCAATGGGTGAACCAATACGATATTTGGAGTAAAGCCTCTTTCAAGAGTTTTTGCATACATATCGTACAAGTCTTCAACTGTCATAGAGCCGTTACCAGCACCAGACAAGTTACGACCTGTTGTGCGACCAATTTCCGCTGTTGTTGGAGAAGCGTTGTCAAAAACTACTACGCCTGTGTTGTTTAACATATTGAAAATTTTCTTTTCTTTATGACGAGCAAGAGCGCGACCAGCTTGACGAATGTGCATGCTTAGTACGTCCCACTGAGAGTAACGAATCATTTCTTCTGTTACTTTCAATGCTAGACCACTTTTACCAACCATCGCTGTTGCTGTACCAGCACCAACTTGTAATCCAAATTCTGGATATTCTTGACCGTCGGCCATATCCAAGTTCTGATTACCAATTGCACCCAGAGTACCAAATGTAATCTGTGCGCCATAACCATCAAAACGTAATGGTGTAAGCAATTTTGTACCAACTAAAACTGGTTCAATCGCTTCCTGCATTACTTCTGTAATTACACGCTTAAACATCAATGGTGCATTGGCAACGGAGATAGCATCACCGATTGTCATTCTAGCGCCATCAGGATTTACACCACCACTTGTCATGGTGCTATACATATCCTGGATTTCATCTTTCATTGAAAGTTCTTCGGCTGTCCAAGGAGTAAAGTGAGTTCTACTGTTATTCATTTCTTATCTTTCCTTTATTATTTATTTAACAAAATACGAACAGAGCCATAAGCTCCTGCATATGTAATAGTGTCCGATTTACCCTCGGTAGCTGTGCCAGGCATTTTGTCAAGTTCTGATGGGCCATTCTGTGCTGTACGAACTTTATCTAACAATCCAAATGGACCAGCTCCAAATACTTCTGTTACCTGACCAATGATTTCAGATTCATCTGCAATACCATAGTCATATCCAGTAATAGAATAATTTGAATCTGCATCATAAGTTACATACATACCAGATTTAACTGTTCCGCTAGCTGCAACGCATGCTGCAATACCAACAAATGGAGCAACATCATATGTAGCTTTATTTTGAACAAGTGGTAACTCTAATAGGTATTTACATACAAATGCTACTTTATGTTGTAGGTTAAAGTTAGACACTCTGTAGAATGCTGGATTAACGCCATCGCCACCTGGATGTCTCCAGAAATTGTACATTGATGCTCCAATTGGATTGGACACTGTACGAACTGCAACAGCAGGTTGGGCTGTCAATGTGAAGTAGGACTTAACAACTGGCTCACCAACTGTTACTGCAACCCCTGCAGAATTCTTAACGCCTTGTTGAACATCTAGTGCTGTATACTTTGTAATGCCTACAAGTGCATCTGCAGCAGCAACACCAGCAATTACGCTACCAGCACCATCAAATGCAGCAGCATATGCGGTGGCTTGTTTGCGCAATCCAGCAGGAACTAAAAATCCATCGCTATCAAAGCCAACAAGCTTACCAGCTGACAATACAAAGTATTCACGGAAGTATTCATTATATCTTACTAATGGTAAGTAAGGTGCAGGATTAAAACTACCTGCTGGTCTTACGCCTTCAGAAATTTCAAAGTTTGGTGTGATTTTACCCCAGTCATCCCACTGTTTGTAGTTAGGTTGTCCTTGGATACTAAATTCGCTATACATTATTGATTATCTCCGTCAATTAAAATGTAAAATTCTTAGGAAGCTTTTTATTAGCTTTCAGGTCTTCTAAATATGCGCTAGCAGCTTTAAAGCCTTTTGTTTTTAGCGTTGTTCTATACGCATCATGTATTTCTTTAACAGAAAGAACTTCGTCTGTAGTGGCTGGTACAACTGGCTCTACTACTGCGACTGGTTTACCATTTGCATCTAACACTGTAGCTGGCTCTAAGTTACCATCTTCAACTGGTGTTGAAATAACTGGTTTTTGCGCCATAGATACCAAATCAGCTAGATGGTCTTCAAGAGACAATAGACTTCTTAGGCTTAATGCTGTCTCTCTGTCCTTATCACCAATCTTATCTTCTAATGATAGAATTTGCAACATAACATTGCTTTTATATTTGCTTTCTAAATTAGAGAACGAATCTTCTAATACTGCAGAGTGTTTTTCAAGCGCTCTAACACGTTGAGCTGTGTAAGATTCATCTAGATTAACACTTTTTTTCAAACCGTCAACTACTTTTAATGCAATTGCGTCTAAATGAGCATCTGTCAACACAAGTGGTTCAACACTTGTTGTAACTGGTTCTGCATCTTTTGCTAACGCTGCAAATGCATCTTCTATATTATCTATATTAAATGATTCTTTTGCTTTAATTGTTAAGTTATCTAAGATTTGAGTTTTGGTATCTGAATCTTCAAGATTGTCTTGAATCAGTTTGTGTGCAACAACCAAATGTTCTTTGTCAAACATTGGGATTTGTTTATCGTCCGCAAATACGAATCCAATTGCCGCTGCAGATGCATTCTTTTCTGGCGATGCCAAAGCACCAACTTTCAAAGTCTGCATATAATCTGCAAAGTCAGCATATGTGCCGTATTTAGCTTTAAATTGTTCTAAAGTTAACTTCATATTCTTACTCTTATTTCCTATTGTGAAATCTAGGATTTCAATTGTTGTATTTTCATCGCTGTCCAGAACTTCAGAAATAGCACTCTCGTCCGCTGGCTCGCTTACATATGAAACATGTCTATAATCTAACGTGTCTGCGATATAAAAGCAAGTCTGTTTGTCATAAACTGCTCCTCTGTAGTGTCCACAGTCGCTTTGTTTTTTATTTGTTCCACAAATAGAACAATATCCTGCGGTACTATCACCACCAACTGATACAGTAAGATAGCGTCTATCTAATAATTTTTCAATTGAATCTGCATCATTGATTTCAGCTATAAGCTGTATTTCTCCCAATCCTTTGTATCCAACTTCTTTATACTGTTTAGAGTTTACAAAGTCATTTATTTTTTTAATATATCCTTTGTCCGCAATTGTAGCTTTTTCTAAATATGGATTCAATCCATATGATATATAGTCCGCCTGTTTAACTCTTCCAATTGGTGCTGAATAAGGGTCGTGGTTTGTAGTCACTGGTTTATTATATGGTGCAATAAAACTATTCACACCATCAGACATTCCCTTTGGTGGGTAAAACCAGAAATTCTTATTAACAAGACCAGAATGAGTTGCAGACATTTTTACTCGAATTGATGTTGGTTTTGCACCATCGTTTGCTGAGTCTCTGATGCGTTGTATATCAGAGTCCTGTATTCTTAGTCTGAAATAATTTTTATTGTCCATTTGTTGCTCCGAATATTTGATGTGTTAATGATAATATTTGACTGGATATAAAGTCAACTACATTATCGCTATTATACGAATTTCTATATTTTACTATTGTTGTAATACAATCTGCAATATATTTATCGCAGATTGATGTATTAATGTCAATGTTTTCATCAATAGATTGTATTTCGTCTGCAATTATATTATATAGTCTACCATATTTAAAGGAGTTTGCTCCATCAACAATGTTAATAATATTTTGAATTGAATTATTATGTTGATTTGCTGGTTTAGTAATTGATTTTGTCAAATTAGATGAACCAACCTTAGACTTAGATTTGCTAACTTTTGTTGTTACGGTTTGCGCAGCTTTATGTCCTGCCTTTGCTGTTGCTGCAGAAGCCTTCTGTGCATTCTCGGCAGTCTTAGCAGATGTATTAATACCATGTCTTGTAGTCTTATCTGCTTGCTCTTGATTAGGATCGTATTGTAGCTCTTTAGCCATCTGCTTAAGTTCTTCAGGAGACTTAGGTTTGTGCCCCATTGATTTTCTTGCCTCGTTAATGCTTTGAGCACCCTGAGTCATTTTGTTCAACTGATGTGATTCTTTCTTAATCAAACCTGGTACATCCAAGTCATTAAATTGAAAATACACTTTGTCATCTTCACCAATCATATACTCGTACTGATATTTTCCAGACTCACATAATAGCTCAGCGAATAATTTCTCTGTAATGAACTCTTCTACAGTGTATTGATAATCTATTACTGATTCCTTTAATGATTCTGACAACACTTCTCCAGTTGCTCTACCAGTGGAGTCTCCAACGCCAAAGTCGATACCAGACATACCAAGGCCAATAAAGACTCTTTCTTTGAAGTGATTTAAATAGGATTCAACGCGTAGTGCCAATGACTCAGCGCCAATAGCCTTAATTTCAACTCTCTCAGATGTAACAATGCCACCATCGTCTTCCATCTTGTCTAGGTAAGATGTAGCTATTTCAACTTCAGATGTACCATCCATAAACTTCTTAGCTGGTTGTTTTTCGTTGCCAACCTTAACGTGAATAATTGGAAACAATGATTTATATATCAACGTTTCAATTGACTCTTCTATTCTGCGTAACGCAAGAATATCATCTTTAACTGGTTCTAGTGGAGGAGTACCCATTATAAAGCCAGTACGTTTATTATAATGTAAATGCAATATGGCACTTGCTGGGTATTCAACATACTTACCAGTTTGGATTTTTTGTCTATATGCTATTGGTGTACCAGATTGATCAGTCATAACTTGTACGCTTTCTGGTGGAAGATTAAAATATGCTGCAATAGGATTAACAGATGTTCTATTAATCGTTCTTACTTTACCAGATGAAGAGTTTAGTTTTCTAACTTTGACAACATATGCGTTATGAAATACAACGAGGTTATGTGATGTCTCGCGTATAAGTGCATCAAAGGTTTGTCCACTAACGTAAGCAATCTCTGATAATCTTCTTTTTATATATTTTGCATTCTGTTCATTATTTGAAATTACATCATATCCCTCTTTGAACATTAATGTTCTTTTCTTTAGGAATGCTCTGCATACAAATGATTCAACATCCATAATGCGACCGTATTCATATAGGTCATAGGCATGTGGTCTATAAGAGCCATCTATGCCAGCTGATGGAGCAAAATAAGATAGCATTGGATTACGGACTTTAAATGTTGTAATCTTGTCAACGATGTTTGGATTTTGATTCATCTTAGATGAATAATTTGTTGTTACTACTATGTCACTCATATCTTAACTCAACTGATGTAACTTTGTTGATATAGAGCCAATGTCTATATCCTTAATATTTATTGGTGTATTTACAATATTGATTTTTCCAGTATTGACACTCTTTGGAACAATTGGTACTGATTGGTCTTGTTGTGGTACTGATACCGCTCCAAGATAGTCGATAATTGCTTTTATTTCGTCAGCTGCATTATTTATATTATCTCTGTTGATTTGAACAAAGGTATAATCTCCATTTGTAAATATATCGTCTAATGACACTCTTGGGATAGATGGCTCTAAGCCATCACCATATGTGTTGGTTATATTTGCAGCATCGCTAATTATCTGATTGTAGTCACTATTGTTTATGAAGTCTATCATGTTACATTTAAAGATATCCATGTTATCAACATTTGGAATCTGGCTTTTACCTATTACAATACCTATGTCTGTATTATCCGCTGATGCAATACTTACTTCTTGATCGATTGTATTGGAGATTACAGTCGCTATGTCGTCAATTGTAAAATCTCTAGATGGCACAGTAGCGCCAGTATATTGTGCATATGCTATATTTTCTGACTTACGTTTTATTATCTGCTTAATGAGGTTTATCAATCCTATTAAATTCATAATGCCTTCAACTTGTGTAGCGAACGATGTGCCATTTCTTTTTGCTTCGCACTCAAAATATGTCTTTAATCCAAGTAGGTTTTGTACTTGGTCAGACATACTATTTATTGACTCCTGCAATATGGTATCGACTACTGCATACTGTTCTTTTATGCTTTTAACATCTATTGGATTTGTTTTTGGAATCTGTGACCCAACGCTTCCCATTGCGCTACTAAATGCATCAAATGCAGAACTATTACCCTCCCAGTTGCCAACTGGAATCTTCATCTTCTTGGCACCAGCTACTGACTTAGATATTGCATTGTTACCAAAGTCCTCTATATCTTTTACTGCTGCTGGTACAAGTTCTGTAAATGTCTTCAATGCTTCAAAAATACAAAGGATAGGAGACATCCCTATCTCAATCATTGCGTTTAAAAAGCTAAATAATTTACTTAGTATTTTGCCAATAATAGCCATTATAAAACCAGCCAAGTTAAAATTGCCAAGATTGATAACAGATAGCAATATAGATAGTCTTGCCAACAGCAGTGCTAATAACTTTAGTAGGTCTGGCAAACATAAGAATGACAATAGCATTACCAAGTTTGGTAATGCTCCATTAAGTGACCCTCTTTTGAAGAGATTATTGCCGTTCTTTAAAAATGCAGATATATCACTAAGCAATCCATCTTTGAAAAGCTTTCCATTAATTTTGGGGAATTCTAATTTACAATTAAAGCAATGCTGTCTTGCTCTATTTCTTATTGCAGCTGCAATTGGCGTCTCTGCAAATTTATTTAAATCTTTTTGTAGCTCATCAATCGACTTGCCATTAATCTTATCTGCGTCATTATATACTGCCGCTCTATCTATGTACTCTTGTGCTTCAAGTAATGCTGATATTGGAACTTGAACCAAACACATTTTAGACTGTAATGTGTCTCCATAGAATGAAACTATTTTCTGAGCTGCATACAGCAGCTCTTCTGTTATATTTGTATCTGATGTTATTGTCATATTAAGCTTTGCGCATATTCTGGAACATTAGGTGTTAGTAATATTGGTATAATGGCTGTTCTTCTAAGATGCGGTGTTGGATCTTCTCCAACTCCTATTTTGCCAGATAGTGTAACATTATTTCCTATTAGATTTGGAATCGTTCCAGTTGTGTCTACATACTTAGGCACATTACCAAGTCTCCATAGTAATTGTGATGACTGTACTGGTCTGGCTACAATATATGGCTTACTTAACTCTGTAAACAAACCGTTTGGATTTGGAAACAAAGGTATGTTAGGACTTGTTGGGCTTCCTGGTACAGAGCTAGTGTGAAAGTGTGGCAGTATGTCATGCTTGTGTGGAATCAACGGATGTGTGTGATTAGACACAACAGTGAACAATCTCTGTAATTTAATTTCAACAGATTGCATCCACGCGTATAGCTTTGCTTCAAATATTGTAAAATCTTTAGTAGATACAAAATCTTCAGCAGCGTATTTATACATCCTCATATAGAGGTCAGCTCTCTTTTGCTCTGCGCCCTGTGAATTTGTTCCGCTACTAAATGGTATTGTCATAATGAAAATCTATTTAATACTGTATCTGCTTTATTGGCAGAAGCCTTCTTAACAATCTCTAGACACGTGATTAACATGTCTAGTGTAATGTGGTTATCAGGAATGTCTTCGCCAAATATCTTTAAGATAGACTCATACACATCCTGATTTGCTGTTTTATCATATTCAACAACTGTGTCTTTTACCTTGTCATAAATCTGTCGCTGAAATTCTACTAGTTCAGATACATCAATATCACTCATATTCAATCTCAATCTCTAAAGAATTAATTACTGACATTGGACTAGTTGACTCAAGTAGTATCCATACTGGTATCAATGTGTACGCGGTTGGATTGCTAATAACATAATTATTAAAAGAACCAAGTGTAGCGAACAAAGATAATGTAGGCTCTATGTCACTTATAATTACTTTAGCAGAATAAACACCAAGGTTTGTGGCATCTGTTAATCTGATTGCAACTGTACTTAGTGTTGACTGAACAACAAGGTAATATTTTCTCATAACTGTCTCATATGGGTTAACGGACATTAAATGAGTTGGAACAGCACTTAACTCTTTTAGAGCTTCGTCTGTTGGGTCGTAATAACACAAACCAGCAAGCTGTGACAAGCTAGTTGTGTTGGTAATAGTATCTGTTGGTTGATTTGCATATCTAATCATTTAAAATCTAGCTCTTCTGAATACACCTTGTTTTAATCTCGCTCTCATGCCAGTCTTTCTCGATAGACTACTGTCGCTATTGGACTCTGTATTATATATGCCTTGTAGCCTATTAAACAAGATATCTCTTGATTTTGGTCTTAAACTTTTAACTCTGCCAGATGCAATGTCGGTAAATTTCTCAAGTGGCTCTGCATTTTTCTGTCTTTGTACAGTAATCATCTGCAATGTGCCATGATTTAGCAGGTCAGAGTATTCTAGGTTGAATGCTAATGCAGCCAACATTAGAGCATCTAAGTCGTGGTCTCCAACTGATTCCGATGCAGCTTTATATGTTGGTCTACCAGTTACTCCTCGTTTTTCTTCATAACCCTTCAACTGCTCTATAAGTTTTGCATCTACTCGTGGATGAAATTTAATCATCTTCTTTTCGATAATCTTATTTAGATTGTTAACCATAAAAGGTTTCATATGTTTTTTAATTGGATTACCAGTGTATGGATCTGGTATTTCAATATTAGAGTTAAAATCAATAGCTCTTAATTCAGATAATTTTAAGTCTGGATGACCCATTGGCAAGATGCCAAAATTATCAAATCCATATTTAGTCAATATCTCAATTTGTGTAGAACCAAATCCTCTGTCGACATATAAGTGTTCAAAATTCCACTTTCTATTTAGGTCTATAATTTTTTGCATAGCCATTGTCTGTGTCCATCCCTCTTTGGACACAGTAGCTTTCTCTGCAATAGCAAATACTCTTTTAGCCTTATTAAAAGCTAATGCAAGAATACGTGTTCCAACTTTGTCATGATTCCAGTCACAACCCATTGTAACAATCCACTCATTTCTTTGCGCAAGTATCTCTTCAGCTGTGACTTCTAATTTTAATGCAGTACATGCATCAACATAATACTTTTGAAACACACCGTGCTTAGAGGTACCAAACTCTGCAATAATCTCTTGAACAAAACCAGTTTCATCTGTTGCCTCTCTGAATTCTGAATCCAATTCATCATTATAGTGAGGCAATACAAATGATGGAAAATGAAACTCTTTGTATCTCTTGTTTTTTGATAACTTATACAGCTGCTTCTCGCCATCTGGTGTAGAAGCTGTCCATAATTCTGTATGAGGCTTGTCAGCCAAAATAGCAATAATTGAATTAAAGTCTTTTGCAGTTATATAATCTATTTCATCAATAACGATTAAGTCAGCTCTTTGTCCCCTAATAGATGCAGCTCCAGCTGAACCAGTAGTAAACGCCTTGATTCTTGAGCCATTTGCAAAGTTAATTGTTCTGTTTGGAGACTGCTTGTAGCTGTCTACCAAGTCATCATATGTGCCAAATTCTGGATTCATATTAAACAAGAATTGTAATATTAAGTTTATGATTTCTTCAGATTGAACTTCATATGGTGTAACAATAAGTACCCAATAGTTCTTATTGGTCAAGACTTTGTGTAAGATGTTTAATGCAAGACTATAAGATTTGCCGCGCTCTCCTCCCGCACCTAATAACCTTTCTTGCCGCAGAACATGAACTAATTTGATTTTGATACCAACGAGGTATAAATAATCTTTTTGGATCATCAATCTTCTCTACGTCTATATTACGCTCTGCCCAATGATATGGGTTAGCGGCCTGCTCCATGATGTCCATATCTTCTTCTGTAAAATTATGTTCCTCTTCTGGCTTAATATATAAGCTCTTAGATGCCATACCTTTGCATTTGATAGTTATTTCACCATGTCTCGCTTTTTGATCTTTAATGCATAGCTCACACATCTTATTGATATCGTGATTATAATTCTTGGACTCAAGATATTCCCTCCACGGAATTTCTGCATAGGTCTTAATCTCAGTTCCAGTTTCTCCATCAAACTGACCAAGCAGTTGTGTTGTGTTTAATTCAGCCATTATAGAACTCCACGAAGTATTCCGAGCTTCATTCCCGCAATAATGTTCCACGGTCATTCAAACCAGATTTACTCAATTTATTTAACATTTTTTGTCTATGTGTCATGCTGCTATTGCTACTACCACTTTTACTAACATACATTCCTTTTTCAACTTTTGCAGCAGATTCTTTTAAGAAGTTATTGCTATCAAACATTTGTGTTCCAGCGTATGCCACTGTTGCCGCTGTGAGCGCTGTTAGGCCTCCAGCTGTTCTTCCTATTACCTTGCCCATGCCATTGCCAAAGCCATTATGAACAACGCGTCCTAGCTTGCCAACTGCCATGCCAACCTCTCTTGTTGGCGAGTACACCATCGATGCTGCAAGCATTGGAAGGGTGTATCCAGCCACGTCTTGAGCTTTGTCCCCATGCATCAAACCATACGCCATAAAGCCAGACCCAATAAATTGATTTACGAATCGACTCATCATTGGAGACGTCTTAAGCTGATGAGATGTTACTCTACCAGCAATATTAGAGGCATTTTCTCCAGCTCTGCCAGAACCATTAAGTATGTCCATTTGAAATCTTTGCGGTAGTTTGGCATTAAGCTTTTCCATTTTCTTTGGCATGATGCCTTGCACAGCTCTTTTTAAATGTGTGCCTACACCAGCTCTTTCATACTGTTCTGCATCTAAATCATATGCGCCTCTACGCATATTAAAGTTATTCTTTTCTGCATCCACGTTAGGATTATTTTCAGAACTCCAAAATCCCATGCTGTTTCCCCTTATTTAATATTCATGATGTTTAGTTCTACTGTCCCAATCTGCAAAGCCTGAGCCATGATAGGTTTCTAATTTGCCATATATTCGCATATTTGAGTCAAGGTCATATCGTCTTTCCTGATATTCTTTGCGCTCTTTAATTTGTTTAATCTTGTTTTTAGAAGCATTATCGTCACTTGCACCCATATATATGATGCTGGCTAATCCTACACCAACTGCTACTTTCTGAGCTCCAGATAAAGATTTATACCATCCAGTTGGCTCTTTTGGCACTTCTGCCGCTCCAGGCATAGGCTTGTGTGGTATAGCTGGCTTACCCCAATAGTTGTCGCCCATTTCATATAGTGCAGATATCTTGTCGCTGGTTTCTTTATGTTTGCCAATTTCGTCAAGTATAGACTTAACTTCGTCTGGATGCACTTCTAATCGTCTTGCTGACGATTGAATAACATCATCTATTGTTGCAGCTGTGTTCTTTGTGTAGTGTGCATCCTGCTGTCTATATACCATCATTGGTCTTCTAACATTATTTGAATCCTTTACTGGCTGCATTGACTTGAAGTCTCTTTGTCCAGTAAGTTTATATCCCGCTGCAGTTTGAGACTCTTCTAATCCAGTTTTTAAACCCTGTATTAATTGCAACCTATGAGCTCGCTTCTGCATCTCTGACGCTTTTAAAAAGACATTTCTATCTTCGTCTGTTAGGGCATTTGCATTTAGTCTATCATGCATGCCAGCTATTTTCTCTTTTGCAATCCTCTCTTGTAACTCAGCATCCTCAAGTCCAGTGTGTGATTCTGCCTTATCCCAGAATAGCTGAGACAGGAATTCTACGTTTGTTCCAACATAGGCATCTTGTTTTCTTAAAAGTCCTTTTTGTGCGGCATTGACGTATAGTGACTTTGTTAAGTCCATCAAGTCTACTGATATTCCTTTTTTAGAGGTTGCCACATGATGTATGTAGCTATCTATAATACCCTGATGGTATTTTGCAACTTCATCAAATGAGCCAGAACCAGCAAGATACTTCTCAAATGCATGTCCAGCTTGTGCTTTCAATGTTGTTATTTCTGGTGGAGAATATAGGAATCCAGCAAACTTATCGGTATAGTCTGTTCTAAATTCCATACCATTCTTTGCTTTGTCAAATACTCCATGGTCTTGAAATAATTTTGTCAAGAAGGAATCTTCAAATCTGGCATTTTGTATCAGCGTAAACTTTGGATTATTCGGCTCTCCAAGAGCGCCAATTATGTTGGATATGTATCTTGCTCCGCCAGCGCTAGAAATGGCCCTACCTTTATGAATTGCATCATATAGCGCATCAAAGTTTCCTAGCTTGGCCTGTTTCTTACCGAAATCATTTGACTCCAGCTGCGCCTTAAGCCTATCTACTACCTTTTGTCTTCTCTCCAATATATTGGCGTCTTTAGTGTAGCCAGGAACATAGTCAGCATCATCCACTAAGAATAAGTTTTTCTTTTTGCCATTGCTCCATTTTAAACCAACGTTCCATATTTTGTCCTTAGCGGCATCTCTGCCGCTAGTTTCAATGTCTATTGATATTGAGCTGTGATTTTCAAATAGACTAGATATTTTATTTGTAGACTTGCCGCCGCTAGGCGCTGGTTGTGGCTCTGGTGGAGGCTTAGCACCGCCAGGAGGCGGTGTACTTCCGCCATTGTTAGCACCGCCAGGAGGCGGTGTACTTCCGCCATTGTTAGCACCGCCAGGAGGCGGTGTACTTCCGCTCTTTTGGGCCTTGGCTGCATCATACATTCTTTGAGATACTGCCGACACAGTGGTAATAATCTTGTTGTATGCATCTTTGTCGCTATGACTAACACCATACAGGCCGCTAGCATCACCAACTATTTTATGTATATCGTGAAAATGGCCAAGCTCTGCATCTTGGCCTATTGAGTACGGTCTTAAGTCTCCTATGTTTTTATCTAATGCTTCTCCAATTTTTTTAAAGTATGGATTATTGTAATATGATGCTATCTCTGCTTGTGTTGTTTTATTAATCCATCCATCCTCACCTACACCAAAAAAAGGATACCATTTCCCAGCTGGAACATTCTTTTTCCCAGCCTGACCAGTTGACAAGTAGAATGGAACTTTTTCACCAAGTACATTAGCCAATACCATTTTTCTATCAGAAAAATCTATCATGTCTAATTTTGCACCATCAACATCATAGTGCAGTAGTTTGCCAGCTGCTACTTGTTTGTTAATCCAGTCTGAAACACTATTAAAGTCGATACTCATATTCTTTTAAGAACCTCTTGATATTCTTTTAAGCTAGCAAATATATCTTCTTCTGTTATGAAGTGATAGGTAGCATTCATTCTTTGAATCTTAATAAAGGCTCTGCATCCAGCAGCTTTGGATTGCACATCTAAGTTTCTTAACATTGCCTTTGGTTTGATTTCGTATATTCTTAACGTACCATCTTTATACAATACAACTATGTCTGGCTTATATACTCTTTGTTTCCCTCTGCTATCTACATATGGCACTTGAAATGGTTCAACTATAAATTGAACCACTGTGTCGTCATTTTCCAACTTAGTAAAAAATGCATATTCATATGCCGACCTATAAACATAAGAACTTTTGTTTTTGGCAGAAACAAAATGCCCAGTGCGATACTTACCGTTGCCACGTTCATCTTGTTTGTTAAAATACACATTTGTCTCCTTAGACATATTGGTTCACCTATTAAGATAGTCTTACTGATTCGCCTTCTACTGTTACGGACGATACATCTCTGTTTAATTTTTCAAGCTTTTCTTTTAGTTCAGATATTCTACTTGCTGTGTCTGTGCCAGTAACAACATTTGCTATGGCTTTAATCTTTTCTTTGCGAGTTGCCATTAGTGCTTCAAGCACTTTCATTCTTTGTTTTTTTAAACGCTCCTTCAAATCAAACGCTCTTGAAACTTCAAGATTTGATATAACATTTCCAGCTGGATCAACGCCAGTCATAACTTCTTGCAGCAATGTTTGATGATTTTCTGCTAAATATTTTGTAACTCTCATTTCGTAAATATCTAGCTCAGCTAATTCCGATATTAAATGCACCTCTGTTATTCTTTGTGGATTGACATCAAACTCTTCAAAATATTGCGACATCCAATACTCTATTAGTTGTGATTCAACAAGACAATTATGTGTAATAATTCCATTTGCAATGTATGTTGGATGCTTATCTATATTCATACTATAAACCATGCCATC
>Ga0075163_10002837_pt1 | contig 23283 bp, 21 predicted proteins | sample JI1023141ADNA_FD_71478 | JGI IMG/M metagenome (GOLD analysis project Ga0075163, IMG submission 71478) | Wastewater effluent complex algal communities from Wisconsin, to seasonally profile nutrient transformation and Carbon sequestration -... | ecosystem: Engineered > WWTP > Effluent > Algae... | reverse complement strand
AGCACTGCTTCGGCGCCACGCTCCTTGCAATAGGCCTTGATCATGTCGATCTCTTCCTGCGTATCCGTCGGGAAATGGTTGATGGCCACCACGGCCTTCACACCGAACTTGGCGATGTTCTCGATGTGGCGACCGAGGTTCGCGAGACCGACTTTCAGCTTCTCCGGCGCGGCGTTGTTCACCTCCTTCACATCCACACCACCGTGGTAGCGCAACGCACGCACCGTGGCCACGATCACCGCAGCACTCGGCTTCAAACCCGCAGCACGACACTTGATGTCGAAGAACTTCTCGGCGCCGAGGTCGGCCCCGAAGCCCGCTTCCGTCACCACATAGTCGCCCAGGCTCATGCCCATCTTCGTTGCCAGCACACTGTTTACGCCTTGCGCGATGTTGGCGAACGGTCCGCCGTGCAGGATCGCTGGATTCCCTTCGAGCGTTTGGACCAGATTGGGCATGATGGCCTGCTTCAGAAGCAACGCCATGGCACCTTGCGCGTTGAGGTCGCGCGCATACACGGGCGAGCGATCGAAACGTTGGCCTACATAAATGTTGGCGAAGCGCTCCTTCAGATCATCGATGCTTGTTGCAAGGCAAAGGATCGCCATCACCTCGCTCGCCGGCGTGATGTTGAATCCATCCTGGCGTGGGATGCCATTGCCGGTGCCGCCCAGGCCGATGGTGATGTCGCGTAGCGCGCGATCGTTCATGTCCATCACGCGCTTCCAGGCGATGGTGCGCGGATCGATGTTGAGCGTGCGCTTGCGGTTCTGCAGGTTGTTGTCGATCAGCGCTGCGAGAAGGTTGTTCGCCTTTTCAATGGCACTGAAATCGCCGGTAAAGTGGAGGTTGATGTCCTCCATGGGCACCACTTGTGCATAGCCACCACCGGCTGCACCACCTTTCATTCCGAAGACCGGGCCGAGGCTTGGTTCGCGCAGGACGACCACGCTCTTCTTGCCGAGCTTGTTCAGTCCTTCGCTAAGGCCGATGCTCGTGGTGGTCTTCCCTTCACCGGCCGGTGTAGGCGAAAGCGCCGTAACAAGGATCAACTTGCTCTTGGCGACGCGCGTTTCATCGATCAGGTCCAAAGGCAGTTTTGCCTTGGTGCGGCCGTACGGTTCGATCACTTCCGGGTCGATGCCGAGGTTCTTCGCGATGGTAGCGATCGGTTTGAGTTGCGCTTTCTGCGCGATCTCGAGGTCGGATGGGAATGCCATGTTACTTGAGTGGGTGCGAAAGAAATGCGAAAGAACCGCAAAGGCGCGAAGGCGCAAAGTAAGAAGCCTATCGAGGGCTCAGTCAGTGGTCGATATCATCCGGGAGTTTGTCCACCACCCGACGAATACCGCGTTTCAGGAGAGCCTCATTGAAGTTGATCAGCAGACCCAGGCGTGTTTTGCTGAGCTTCAAGTAGGTCAAGACCTGCGCGAGATGTACGTCGTTCAGCCCATCGCAGGCCTTTACCTCCACCACGACCTTGCCCTCGACGAGCAGATCCAGGCGATAACCTAGTTCCAAACGCTGATCCCGATAATAGACCGGTAGAGCCCGCTGTTGTTCAACTTGGACCCCGCAGTAACGAAGCTCAGCGGCCAAGCAATGCTCATAGACATTCTCCAACAACCCAGGTCCCAGCGCTTTGTGTACCGCGAACGCCGCATCGACGACCACCTTGCTGAGCTCGTTCTCGGTCATGCCCCGAAACTAACCAACGACCCGCAGCGCTAGTGCGATCACCCTTCTTCATAAGCGATATTCTTAGCGTCTTTGCGCCTTTGCGGTTCACTCCACCCTGTAACCGGCTTTCCGCAGATCGTCCCAGAAGGTTGGATAGCTCTTGTCCACAACGCCGGGGTCCTTGATGGTGATGGATGGCAGCAATAGCGCAAGGGGTGCGATGGATAGCGCCATGCGGTGGTCGATGTTGGGGTCGAAGGTCATCGGGGCCTTTGCGGTGATGGATCCGCCTTGTATGAAGGTGCCACCGCGATAACCTCCAGTACAACCGATCCTGTTGAGCACCTCGGCCACGGCCTTCAATCGGTCGGTCTCCTTCACCACCAAATTGTCCAACCCGGTAAGCACTGCACTCTGCCCGCGACCGGCCAGGGTAAAGGCCAGTGGTTGGAAAAGATCGGGAACGTGCTTCAGGTCCACCGGGTCAATTGGCCAGAGCGTGGCATCAGCGCGGTGTGTAAGGCGCAGGCCTTCCGGCTCACTTTCCACATGCACCCATGGTGCCCAGAGACGTACGGCCTCACGATCACCCTGCAGCGTCTCGTTGAACAATCCGGGCAGGAACACTTCGGCTCCCGGGTCCAGCGCAACTTGCTCGAACCAGAACGCAGCACTGCTCCAATCGGGGGGCACGGTGTAGGGAACTTCCAAGTATACCCCCGGGGGCACTTGCACGCCATCCAAGCTGAGGCTGGGTCGTATGCCGAAATGGTCCAGCATCTTCAACGTCATGCTCACGAAAGGCTCGCTGAGGCGTGTGCCGGTCCAATGGAGGTCCAGCCCTTCCTGCAAACGCGGTGCGATCAAAAGCAGTGCAGAGAGGTACTGGCTGCTGATGGGTGAATCGAAGTGGACACGGCCACCCTTCATATGCTTCCCGCGCACACGAAAGCCTTTGGGAACGCGCTCGATGTCCGCACCGAGGGTCTTCAGTGCGAGTACAAGGTCATCATGTGGGCGCTCCAAGAGGCGTGGAATGCCGGTGATCACATGCTCCTCCCCCTCCTGCACGGCGGCCCACGCCAACAGGAAACGCAGGGTGGTTCCGCCGGCCCCGCAATCCATGGTATGCGGCCGATCGCGGAGCAGGGTGTGGAGCACGCGTGTATCATCACCATCGCTCAGGTCACTCACCAAGTCCAGATCGCCCAGAAGCGAAGCGATGATGAGGGCCCTATTGCTCACGCTCTTGGAACGTGGCAAACTGATGGTAGCACGAATGGGACCTTGCGGTCTATGGATGGTCAGTGAGGACATTGAAGAGGTTGACATGTGCTCATGTGGACATGTGACCATGTGGGCATGGAATGCCTCCTTGGTGGAAGCTTGACCGCTAAGGCGCAAAGGCGCAAAGAACTCAAAGCAGGCATGGGCTCAAAGAGGTGGCTTCACTAGGAGGCGGTAGTGTTCCAACGCTTCCTGCACCTGGGCGGCGGTCACATCCACATCGATCTTGGCGCTGCCGATCCCAGTAAGCAGAGTGAACCGGAAACGGCCGTTCTGGTTCTTCTTGTCGTTGCGCATCAGTTCGATCATGCGGTGGTTCTCCGCACTGTCGAAGTGATAGGGTTTGAAGAGCCGCATGAGCTGTTCGGCGATGCGGTCGTAGCTGCCACGGTCCAACAGGTCCATCCGCCAGCTCAACCACGCTTCGCAGACCATGCCGATGGCGACGGCCTCACCGTGCATCAGGATGCGGCGGTTGCTTTCCCAAGAATGCGCCTCGAGCCCGTGCCCGATTGTATGCCCGAAGTTGAGGACCCTCCGCATCCCGGCCTCGCGCGGGTCGGCCTTCACCACTTCGGCCTTGATGGCTGCGGACCTTTCCACCAAGGGTACCAACGCATCGATGTCATGGAGGGCCGTGGCGCCAATGGCCTCCCAATGGTCCGCATCGCCCACCAGCCCATGCTTGATCATTTCGGCAAGGCCATTGAGCAGGTCGCGTTTGCCGAGACTTTTCAGGAACGGCATGTGCACGTACACGCCCAACGGATCGTGGAACACGCCCACCATGTTCTTGAGCCCCGCGAGGTCCACACCCGTCTTGCCCCCAATGGCAGCATCGACCATACCCAACAGCGAGGTGGGCACATGCACGCACCGGATGCCCCGTTTGTAGGTGCCTGCGACGAAGCCACCGAGATCGGTGACCACGCCACCACCCAGGCAAACGAGCACCGCGTGGCGGTCGGCGGCTTGGTCGGCCAGATGTTGCCAGATGTCCGTGCAAACAGAGAGGTCCTTGCTTTTCTCGCCCCCTTCCACCTCCAACGATCGCGCATCGCGCAAGGAGGGCACATGGGCCAACAGCTCTGGCAGGCAATGGCGCAGGGTATTCTCATCGCCCAGGATGAACGCCGCAGAATGGTCCATTTTCGTCAGCGACCGGTCCAAGGCACCCAAGGCACCACGACCGAACAGCACCGGATGGCCACCCGCATCGATCTCTCTTACCTCCTGTGGCGCTGCACCCATTGCTACTTTTGACGGCCCCTGCCGTCCCCACCAAAGGAACGAAGGAACAGCGGACCATGCCGCAAACCGCCGAAGCGCCCTTGACCACCGACCGCGCCACCCCCGATCTGGGCGACACCCGAACGGCCTTTGCGGCCATGAGCGACCGCGATCTGTGGCAGGCCTACTGGCTCTTCCGCATCATCGGGAACCCCATGCTGACGGCCGTTGGGAGCAAGTTGAGCAAGCTGGCCCTGGCCTTGCGCCTGCCGGTGAAGGGGATGATCAAGGCTACCATCTTCAAGCAATTCTGCGGCGGCGAGACCATTGCCGAAAGCATGGGTACGGCCGCGCGGTTGGCGAAAAGTGGCGTGGGCACCATCCTGGATTACAGCGTGGAAGGCCAGGAAGATGATGAGTCGTTGGATGAGACCACACGGGAAACGGTAAGGACCATCACGATGGCCGCTGGGCGGAAAGACATTCCGTTCTGCGTGTTCAAACCCAGCGGGATCTCGCCGGTGCAACTGCTCACCAGCGTGAGCGATGGCAAGACCCTGGATGCCGAAGAGCAACGCGAATGGACCTTGGTGCAAGGCCGCATGGAGACCATTTGCGCCGCTGCCGCAAAGGCCGGTGTGCCGGTGCTGATCGATGCCGAGGAAAGCTGGATGCAACCCGCGATCGATGCCATGGCCGATGCCATGATGGCGCGTTTCAACCGGGAGCGGGCCATCGTGTTCAACACCGTACAGCTGTACCGGCATGACCGGCTGGCCTTCTTGAAAGCAAGCCATGCGAAAGCGGTGGCGGGCAACTACCACCTGGGCGTGAAACTGGTGCGTGGTGCATACATGGAAAAGGAACGTGCGCGGGCCGAAGCGAACGGTTATCCCTCACCCATCCATGCCGACAAAGCCGCCGTGGACCGCGACTACGATGACGGGCTGCGCTATTGCGCCGAGCACATGGACCGCTTCGCCGTTTGCGTGGGCACGCACAATGAACAGAGCACCTTGTTGATGGCCGACCTGATGGAACGCCACCGCGTGCCGCACAACGACCGCCGCGTCTGGTTCGCGCAACTGCTGGGCATGAGCGACAACATCAGCTTCAACATGGCCGCAGCCGGTTTCAACGTGGCCAAGTATGTGCCCTACGGCCCGGTGCGCGAAGTGCTCCCCTACCTGATCCGCCGCGCCAACGAGAACACCAGCGCGCGCGGGCAGACGGGGCGGGAGCTGGGGTTGATCCTGGCGGAGCGGAAGCGGAGGGCGTAAAGTGGCAATGGTCCTTTTCCAGGCCAAGTCGCAGGTCCTGTGTATTTCGCGACCGTCCGCACGGAACCTGCGGGGATCTCCCGGGTGCATCTGCCGTCGGCTAGGGTTGGATGACCTTCAACCGGTACAACAACATGGCACCCAACAGCGCTACCACCATGAGCATGGTGAAGAAAAGGGCAATGGCCAAAGCAGATCGAGCCAGAACCGGTACCGGAGAACGCGTGGAATAGATCTGGGTGAAGGTGAAAAGGAACCCAGCGAGATAGGCCATGGAAAGGACCGAGGACCCGAGCATGGCGGCGGCAATGCCGAGAAGGCTGAGCGGAAGTAAGAAGATACCCGCACAGATCCGTTGTGCGGCCAAGTAGGTTTGGATAACCAAGTGCTCCACGAAATTGTGGCCGTACGCCCGCATGGTAAGCCAGCTGCTGAAAGCGAACAGTGGCAAGAGGGCCAGTTCCATCAACGCGTAATACTTCCCCATCCAGGAATTCAAGGTTTCCAATAGGACCAGTTGGGCGTTCTCCTTCATCACACCGCTCAGATCGGGCGGCATAAGCCGATAGAGCAGGCTATAGACCGTAGCCACGATCAACAGCGTTGCGAACGGCTTGAAACGACCAGCACGTTTGCCCTCCAAGAACTCACGAATGGCAAAGCCCGGTCTGGTGAACAGCTCCTTCAAGGTGAAGAGCAGACCGCGGTCCACATGAAAGATGCTGTGCTGTATCTCATGCCACAACCATACCCAAGTGATACGCTGCGTATCCGCCTTCTGACCACAGGAAGGGCAAAAACGGTTCGTAAGCGGAGTGCCGCAATTCCTGCAATTGGTCAAAGGGACATTGGGTATGGCCATGGTGGTTCCGGCGAAGCTATTGCACGGGAGCCACTGGCAAGATTTCAGGACAGGAGGGATCCCCATTCGGCACTTGGTCAGTACCACCTTAAGCGGATGGGTCTGGATGTGGGACTGGGCCGACCGTTCGTCCAATCCCCGCGCCGCTGCTCCGGATCCACGCTCTGGAGAATAAAAGCCGCATTATCCTTGACGGACCAAACCACACTGCGATGACCCGTCACCTGTCCACCCTCAGCATTCTGCACTACGTATATGGCGCCTTCGTCTGCGTTGGTGGGTGCTTTGCGCTGATCTTCATCTTCCTGGGTAGTTTCCTGGGCAGCGACTTCCTGGCGAGTAACAGCGGCGAAGCGCCACCGGAGTGGTTGGGGGGCTTCTTCCAAGTTCTCGGCTGGATACTGTTCGCCGTGATCGAGGCGTGGGGGATCCTGACCATCCTGAGCGGCACGTGGATCGCGAAAGGCAAGAACCGGACAGGCACCCTGCTAGTGGCAGGCTTCAATTGCCTCAATATCCCTTTCGGCATCGCGCTGGGCATCTTCACCTTCGTGGTGATGATGGACGAGGAGGTGAAGCAAGCCTACACGGGGCTTGCGCGGCCTGTGAGCTTCCAGTAGGTGGTCAGCGGTCCTGGATGGACCATAGTGTAGCCGTGCTGTCCTGATCGAAATCGCGCAAGCCCACGACGATGAGCCGTGTGTCGCGCCCTTTCAACCGGGTGTCCACGGCGTAATAGATGCTGTCGTCCGTGCGGCGCGTATCGCCGAGGTCCACTGAAGCACTATCCATTGAGAGGCGAACATCGGAGAGCTGCAACGCTCGCTCATCAAGCTGGCGATCGGCATCCGGGGTCGCCTTCAGCAAAGTGCTGCGCAGGCGCTGCTTGATCTTGGCCTCGGGAGTCCAGGCACCATTGGTGATGCGGTTGCCGTAGATGGTATACGCCGCGCCGCCTCCGATAACGAGGCCGATGACGTAGAGTTGGATGCGGCGTTTGAGATCCATTCGAGATCAGACAATTAGAAGATCAGACGATCAGAAAATTGAAATGCCTACTTCCGTCCATTTTCTGATCTTCTCATTGTCTGATCTTCTTATCCATCAGAACGCAGCGAGCAAAATATCCAAGTCCTTGTACGGCAACTTGAACGCTTCGCCGAGGATCGGACTGGTCAGTGTTCCGTTGTAGAGGTATACGCCGTGACGCAGACCTAGATCGATCTTGATCAGGTCCTCGAACCCGCCGACCTCGCCCATGCTAAGTAGCAGTGGGCCGAAGATGTTGCTGAGCGCTGTGCTGGCCGTACGCGGCACACGGCTGGCGATGTTGGGTACGCAGTAGTGGACCACGCCGTACCGCTTGTACACGGGATCCGTATGTGTCGTGACCTCGCTGGTCTCGAAGCAGCCACCGCGATCGATGCTGACATCCACGATCACACTGCCGTTCTTCATCTCCTCCACCATGGCTTCCGTCACCACCATCGGTGTGCGGCCGCGTTCCGGGCGCAGCGCGCCGATGGCGACATCCGCACTGCGCAGCGCCTTTTTCAGTTCCTCCGGCTGGATCACGGAGGTCCATACACGTTGCCCCAGATCGCCTTGCAAACGGCGCAACCGATAAATGCTCTTGTCGAAGACCTTTACACTGGCTCCAAGGCCCATGGCGGCGCGGGTGGCGAATTCGCCGACGGTACCGGCACCGATGATCACTACTTCGGCCGGTTCCACGCCGCTGATGCCGCCGAGCATCAAGCCCTGACCACCCTTGTCAGCGCTCAGGTATTCGCTGGCGATCTGGATGCAGGTGTTACCGGCGATCTCCCCCATGGCGCGGATGATCGGGTAGATGCCTTCGCGGTCCTTAATGAAATCCCACGCGACGGCGGTGATGCGCTTCTCCATCATCCGCTTCAAGGTGTCCTTGGGTTGGACCGTGAGCTGCAATGCGGAAACGAGGGTCTGCTTGTGGCGTAGCATCTCGATCTCGGCATGCGTGGGCGGCGCCACCTTCAGGATAAGGTCCGCTTGGAACACCTCCGCAGGGCCATCCACTACACGGGCACCCGCCTCGCTGTAGTCGCTGTCCTGGAATTGTGCGGGCATACCGGCACCGCGTTCGATCACCACTTCGTGATCGCGCCCCACCAATACTGCTGCGGACGATGGGGTAAGCGGCACGCGGTGTTCCTGGAACGTGATCTCCTTGGGGATGCCAATGGAGAGGCTCTTCTTGCGCCGGCCCACCTCCATGAGTTGCTCCTGTGGGGCCATGGCCACTTCGCGGGCCAGTTGTCTTAGCAGTTCGCTCGTGGGGCTCATCGGGGTGCCGGGTGGGGACGGCAACGGACCGACAAGATACGGCGCGGTGGATGTAGCGTGATCCGGGGAGAACCCGAGATTTACAGGGACAAATGTGAGGTACTCGCTAGCACAAGTCCTTACCGGAGAAACACCGTCCGCACCCCGTTCGGCGCCGTTTCGATGCGCACATGCACCACCTCGGCCGGCAAGTGATCCGCGGCCAACTCCGGCCATTCGATGAAGCAGTAGGCACCATTATCAACGTACTCGTCGAAGCCTATGCCATCGAGTTCTTCGACGGCCTTCAAGCGGTAAAGGTCGAAGTGGTACAAGGGATCACCTTCCGCTGTGCGGTACTCGTTCACGATCGCGAAACTGGGACTGCTCGTGCGGTCGGCCACACCAAGCACCTTGCAGAACGCCTTGATCAATGTGGTCTTGCCCGCGCCCAAGTCACCATGCAGCGCGAACACGCGGGCCGAGTCGTGGCTCTGCAGGATCAGCCGGGCGATATCCTCGGCTTCTTCCGGTTTGCGGAGGGTGATGGTAGCGAGCATCCGGCCGCAAAGATCTGAAAATGCGATCCACAGATTACGCAGATAGCCCGAACGCAGATGATACAACTGGCCTGCGACTTAGAAAGCCGGATGGCACAACACCAAGGAGGTGTAGGATCTGCGCTATCTGCGTAATCTGTGGATGTATTCCCTACCTCGGCTTCAGCACCGCCCAAGGCACCAGCATCTCTTCCAGCGAGATCCCACCGTGCTGGAACGTGTGCCGGTAGTAAGTCACGAAGTGGTTGTAGTTGTTGGGGTACACGAAGAAGCGGTCGCTCTTGGCGAAGATGTAGACGGTACTAACGTTGGCGCGCGGCAGGAAGACCTGTGCGGGATCCTTCACCACCAGGGCATCGCGTTGCTCGTAGGTGAGGTTGCGGCCGTGCTTGTAGCGCAGGTTCGTGTTGGTATTGCGATCGCCGACCACCTTGCTGGGTTCGTTCACGCGGATGGTGCCGTGATCGGTGGTGATCACCACTCGTCCACCGCGTTCGGCGATGCCTTTCAGGATGTCGAACAGGGGTGAGTGCTGGAACCAGCTCTTGGTGAGGCTACGGTAGGCGGCATCATCCTCGGCCAGCTCGCGGATCACCTCCATCTCGGTGCGGGCATGGCTCAGCATGTCCACGAAATTGTAGACGATCACGTTGAGCGGATTGCCCATCAGGTTGTCCAGGCTTTCCGCCAGTTTGCGGCCGGCGTTCTGGTTCAGGATCTTGTGATAGCTGTACTTCACATCCTTCCCCAGTCGCTTGATCTGCGCGCCCACGAACTCCTCCTCGTTGGCGTTCTTGCTACCCTCCTCGTCCTCGCTGATCCACTTGCCGGGGAAACGTTTCTCGATCTCACTGGGCATCATCCCGGCGAAGATGGCGTTGCGGGCGTACTGTGTGGCCGTTGGAAGAATGCTGTAGAACAGGCCCTCCTCTTCAACGCGATAGAACTCGCTGATGATCGGTTCCAGCACACGCCATTGGTCCAGGCGCAGGTTGTCGATCAGCACCATGAACAGCGGCGACTTCTTCTCGTCGATCAACGGCGCCACCTTGGCCTTGAAGATCTGGTGCGATTGCAACGGCACATCCCCACCCTTCCCGTTCACCCAATCCACATAATTGTCCGCTACAAAGCGACTGAAGATCTCATTGGCTTCGGCCCATTGGCTGCGCAGGATGTCAGTCATCCCCTGGTCCTGGCCGCCGCTCAGTTCGAGTTCCCAACGCACCAGCTCAGCGTAGAGCTGCTTCCATTCCTCGGTGGTGTGTTTGTCGCCCAACCGCATGCCCAGCTGGCGGAACTGCTGCTGGTAGTCGCTCGTGGTCTTCTCGCTCACGAGACGACGCCCTTCCAAATTCTTCTTCAGCGAAAGCAGGATCTGGTTCGGGTTCACGGGCTTGATCAGGTAGTCGCTGATCTTGCCGCCGATGGCGCCTTCCATGATGCTCTCCTCCTCGCTCTTGGTGATCATGATCACCGGCACGCGGGGCTGCACCAACTTGATGCGGTCGAGCGTCTCAAGCCCGCTGAGGCCGGGCATGTTCTCATCCAGGAACACGATGTCGTACTCCTTCTTCTGCACCATCTCCACGGCGTCGAGGCCATTGTTCACGGTGTCCACGGCATAGCCTTTCCCTTGTAGGAAAAGCACGTGCGGACGCAGGAGATCGATCTCGTCGTCGGCCCAAAGGATGTTCGCGGTCATCGTCGGTATGGTGACGCCTTTCGGCGTTGCTGGTTCGGTACTGAAGGTTCGCATACAAGGCCAACGGCGAAGCCATTCTGATGTTGCCCTGTACTTTCGGGGCGTGAAGGTACTGCCCGTTAAACCTCGAATGCGCTGCGTGTTGGCGTGTTACGTGTTGCGCGTTGGGCCGCGCGAACACGTACCCCGTAACGTCTTTTAACACGCAACACCCAAGATGAAGATCCTGAACGACCCCATCTACGGCTTCATCACGGTGCCGCATCCGCAGGTGCTGGCCTTGATCGACCATCCGTGGTTCCAGCGGTTGCGGTACATCAAGCAACTGGGGCTATCGCACCTGGTCTACCCCGGTGCGTTGCACACCCGTTTTCATCATGCCTTGGGGGCGATGCACTTGATGGGGCTCGCGATCGATGTGCTCCGCAGCAAGGGCCAGGCGATCACGGAGGAAGAGGCGCTGGGAGCTTCCATCGCGATCCTGCTGCACGACGTCGGGCACGGACCGTTCAGCCATGCCTTGGAGCACAGCCTCGTTGAGGGCATATCGCACGAAGAAGTAAGTGCCCTGGTGATGGATGCTCTCAATACGGAATTCGGTGGTGCGCTTGAACTGGGCATCCGCATCTTCCGCGACCAGTACCCCAAGCGCGCGCTGCACCAGCTCGTGAGCAGCCAGCTGGATGTGGACCGCATCGATTACCTGAACCGCGATAGCTTCTACACCGGCGTGAGCGAAGGCGTGATCGGTGGGGAGCGCATCATCAAGATGCTCGACATCGTGGACGACCGGCTGGTGGTGGAGGAGAAGGCCATCTACAGCATCGAGAAATTCCTTGTCGCTCGCCGCCTCATGTACTGGCAGGTCTACCTGCACAAGACGGTGATCTCCTGCGAGCTGATGCTCGTGGAAGCGCTTCGTCGCGCCAAACAGTTGGCCATGCAGGGAACCGGTGTCTTTGCGTCACCCGCGTTGTTGCAATTCCTCACCGCCAACCACGACCGCAGCTCCTTCAACGACCCGGCTATCCTGCAAGACTTCCTGCGCCTGGACGATCACGATGTGATGGGGGCGGTGAAAGTGTGGGCCCAACATCCCGACAAGGTGCTCAGCGCCGTGTGCGATGATCTCGTCCACCGGCGCACCTACCGGATCCGTTTGCAGGACCGTCCATGGGAACCGGAGCGCATCGCACGCATCAAGGCCGCCGCCGCGAAGCATACCGGTTGCGCCCCTGAGCAAGCCGATCATTTCGTCCTGACCGGCCGTGTGGTGAACAATGCCTACGACCCCAGCAAGGACCGCATCGACCTGCACTACAAGGACGGCTCGTTACGTGACATTGCCGCCGCAAGCGACAACCACGGCATTCTGGCGCTGAGCAGGCCGGTGGAGAAGTGGTATTTGGCCTTTCCAAGGTGGTTGGGGAAGGAGTGGTTCGAGTGATCCCTGAAGCGAACGCAGCGAAGCGGGTACTGTTCTTCTTGGAACGTCAACGCCCCGACAGTTGGCACTGTCAGGGCGTTGTATACGGACCGTGGTGCGTCCTACCGAAGCACTACGGAGGTCCCGCAGGTGATCAATTTCGAGTTGTTCGCCCGCTTGGATGAAGGTTCAGCGGTCAATGCGGCAGCCGGGTCCAGCTTGATCGTGATCCCGTCCTTCTCCTTTGTGTAGACCGGGTTGAACGTGTGGTCCAACTCCTCCTTCACGTAACAGAGGCGATCATCATTCACCCCATCGAATCCAGGGAAACGGTAAACGATGGCAGTGTCACGTCCAGTGTAGTTCACTGTGCCCACTGCTCCAGCGGCAAGAGCGGGTGCAGCGATGGCACCCAGGACCGTGGTGGATGTTCCTTTCAACACCTGGACACTGAATCCCGTCCCTGTAGCAGCCGTACCAATGTTGGTATAATGGATCGCCATGTTCGGAAGCGGATGGTCCAGGCGCATGATGCGTTTGTCGGCGGTTCCACTGAAGGCCGCACCGAGCGAGCCCTCTTGAGTGTAGCTGGTCAACGGTGGCAAGCTCTGGCAAAAGGCATCGGGCAACTTGTGGTAGGTGAACGTGCCATCGCCAACGGTCCCATTGCCGCCACAGTAAAGGACCTGGCCCACGCCGTCGGCACGCAGGTCGATACCGGCTGCAACATCCGGAGCTGCCAACACGGTCACCGTGACCTGATCCGTGGCAATGGCACCATCGCTGTCCGTGGCGCGTTGTTGGAATACGTGCACGCCAGCAACCAGTCCGTTGATCACGGTGGTGGCCGTGGTCGGGGAAGCGATGGTCCCAGCGCCACCAGAGATGCGGGTCCACTGGTAACTGGCGATGCTCCGGTCATCCGTAGCTGTGGCACCGATGGTCACCGTGTTGGTCGGCAGGGTTATGCTCTTGTCGGCACCTGCGTTGGCCACTGGCGGCTTGTTCACCACGGTGAACGAAAAGGTTGAGCTGAACACGTAGGGGTCCTGTTCACCTTCTTTGGTGATCCGCTTGGAGATGCGGTAGAAATTCGTTCCTGCAGGCAACGAGGTCCGCGGTACAGAGGCACTGCACGCAAAGACGTTACCGGAACGTGTATTGGTCACGGAGAACTTGGAGACGTTAGCCGGTGTTACCAGCGCCTCCACATTGTCATTCGCAGCCGCCGTATGCAGGTTGCTCAGCAGCGCACTCGTTGCGGCAACGTACATCTCGATCGTCACGGCATTCTGGCACGCGGTGTTCGTAGCCTCAGGCTGGACAACCTTGAACAACTCGGAGTTGAACGTGAAGCCGAACCGGTTGGTGGCGCTCACGGTGGGTGCAGCCGGTGTGGTAACGACCACTTTGGCCAACATCATGGACAACTGGCCATCAGCAGTCCCGCACAGGGGCGGTGGCGGGGCGATCACATCCACTTTGAACGATGCCGTATAGCTTCCACCGATGCCCTTGAGGGTGATGGTCATTTCCCCGACCGTGACCGACGTGTTGAGCGAAATGGAAAGGCGGATATTGGTATTGCACGGGGTTAGACCGCCGCTAACGGGGTTGGACTTGGTAATGGTCACCCCGCTCTTGCTGGCTGTCACCGTTTCCGCGATATCCACGAAGTTGCCGAACACGGTAATGGTCGCTGACGTGCCCGTGGTGATCTTCGGTTTCGCGGGCGGGGTGAAATTCGTACCGCCCATGGTCACCTTGCAGGTTTCCGCCTGAAGTGTGGAGTTGGATAGCAGCGCGACCACGGCGAGCATGCACCAGCAACACCGCAGAGCACTCTGCAGGTAAGTGGCGCGGAGATCAAGGAGGGCATTCAAGGTCTGCATGGTGGGTCCGGCGCTAGGTGAGGTGGATGGTGGAGTAGGACTGTTGGGGAATGTACTGGGTTTCCAAACATGGTGCCGTGACCAGGATCGTCCCTACATGTTGGTACGCAGCACTGGCAAGGCTTTCCGGCCGATCAAGCCGGTTGAATACCCCACCATCCAAGGTGATCACCGAACCCCATGCGCTACATTCGTTAACATGAACACCAACTGGTCCAAGATCCTCCTCTTCAGCTTGCTGTCCTTCGCGCTCGGCTTCGTGATCAGTTGCCTCTGCTGTCGCGGTGGTGGTTGCCACCGGGGTGGCTGTGATCGGGAAATGAGCTGCTCCCACGGTGGCGGCGGTTGTATGCATGGTGCTGCTTCCGCTTGCGCACACGGCGGCGAAAACAAAGCGTCGTGCTGTAAAGGCGGTGGTCACGGCATGGGCCACGACAACGGGCATGATGACCACGGTGTGCATGCTATTGTGAAGGATCTGGAGGCGGCCAACTTCCAAGGCGATACCACCATCACCATTCCAGGAGGCACGGTCAACATCGTCCGCAATGGGGACAAGCTCCAGGTGCAGGTGAACATACAAGACAGTGTGAAGAAAGAGGTGACCACCGAGGTGGAACACAGCCACTGAGGCCAGCTACCTTCGTTGCCACCAATCCTCCATCCATGCCCAAGATCCTCAAAGGCCTGCTCATCGGGGCCGCACTGCTGGCCGTGATCGGCTACTTCGGTTTCGGCTACATGAAGTCACAGACCAAGAAGGCGAGTCCTGAACTGGTGTCCACCTACAAGCTGGACGATGTGGAGATCAAGGTCGACTACAGCCGCCCGTCCAAAAAGGGCCGCGTCATCTTCGGCGAGTTAGTGCCCTATGGCAAAGTGTGGCGCACCGGTGCCAACGAGGCTACCACCTTCAGCACAAGCAAGGACATCAAGGTGGGCGGGCTGCCTTTGGCGGCAGGCACTTACACGTTGTGGACTATTCCACAAGCCACATCCTGGACGGTGATCTTCAACAACAAGATGTACCCATGGGGAGTGAACTACGATGGCGAATCGCAACATGACCCTGCGGGCGATGTTGCCAGGGTGGAAGTACCCGTACAAGCGTTGACCGCATCCGTGGAGCAGTTCACCATCGCCGTGGAAGGAACACCTGCCGCCCTGACGCTGACGTGGGACATGACCCAGGTGAGCGTGCCGTTGGAGCATTGAGCATCCATCCCACCTGCGCAACGCGGCCAGCGTTGAAGATCCTCCGGTAACTTCGCCGTCCCTTTCAATAGGGCCTCTCCATGCAGTTCACCGCAGAACAGATCGCCGACCTTCTTGATGGCGTGGTCGATGGCGACCCGCAGGTGCTGGTGAGCGATCTGGCCAAGATCGAGGAAGCACGAAGCGGCACACTGACCTTCCTGGCCAATCCGCGGTACACCGATTACATCTATACCACGAAGGCCACGATCGCCATCGTGAACACCGATTTCCAGCCGGGAAAAGCATTACCGAAGACCCTGACGCTGATCCGCGTGAAGGATGCCCGCATGGCCTTCACCCAACTGCTGGAGCGCAACGCCGAGCTGCAGTACGAGAAGAAGGGGATCGAACAGCCGAGCTTCGTCAGCCCTAAGGCGAGGCTTGGGAAGAACGTCTACATCGGTGCCTTCTGCTACATCGGTGACGATGTGGAACTTGCCGACGGCGTAAAAGTGTTCCCCAACAGCTACATCGGTGATCGGTGCCGCATCGGCGCGAATACGCGCATCCACGCCGGCGTGAAGATCTACCACCAGACACAGATCGGTGCACAGTGTACCATCCACAGCGGCGCTGTGATCGGGGCCGATGGCTTCGGTTTCGTGCCGCGCGCAGATGGTGTGTATGAGAAGATGCCACAGGTGGGCAACGTGATCCTGGAGGACGCCGTGGAGATCGGTGCGAACAGCACCGTGGACCGCGCCACCATCGGGCACACGATCATCCGCACTGGCACCAAATTGGACAACCTCGTACAGGTCGGCCACAACGCCGAGATCGGAAGGCACAACGTGGTGGTTTCACAAGCGGGCATCGCAGGCAGCACCAAGATCGGCGACCACAACCAGATCGGTGGCCAGGTGGGCATCTCCGGCCACCTCGTGATCGGGGACCGTGTGCGCATCGCAGCCCAGAGCGGCATCGGCAGCAACTTGGAGAACGACGCGATCGTACAGGGATCGCCGGCTTTCAAGAAAGGGCTGTACGACCGCAGCTACGTGGTCTACCGCAATCTCCCCGCGCTCCAGAAGCGCATCGACACACTGGAAAAGGAGTTGGTCGAGTTGCGCAAGCACTTGGAAGCGGGGTCCCGTAAGTAGCCGGAGTTCTACCTTCGCCGGGCATGGCCGCGGGCGGCCCAACCATCCCCCACAGGCCGTATGGCATGAGCGACTTCCAGCACACCCTCAAAGGCAGCGCCACCCTGAAGGGCGTTGGCCTGCATACCGGCGAGCCCGTTACCCTCACACTTCGTCCGGCCCCGATAGGCCACGGGTACAAGTTCCAACGCACCGATCTGGAAGGCGAGCCGATCATTGACGCCGATGCCGATCTCGTTGTGAGCACTGCTCGCGGCACCACACTTGGCAAAGGCGATGTCACCGTGAACACGACCGAACATGTGCTCTCGGCGCTCTACGCGTTGAATGTGGACAACTGCCTGCTGCAGATCAGCGGACCCGAGTTGCCGATCATGGACGGTAGCGCCTTGCCTTTCGTACATGCGATCGAGAGTGTAGGCCTGGAGCAGCAGAACGCACCGCGTAATTGGTACGAGTTGAAAGAACCGATCTGGTTCGAGACCCAGGAGCGCGGCACCGAAATGCTCGGCGTACCGACACCGGGTGGCGAACTCCGCTTGACGGTAATGGTGGATTACAACAGCCCTGTGCTTGGTACGCAGCACGCCAGCATGTACCGGTCGGAGGAATTCAAGACCGAGATCGCACCGTGCCGCACGTTCGTGTTCTTGCGCGAGCTGGAGCAACTGGCGAAAGCAGGATTGATCAAAGGAGGCGACCTGAACAACGCGATCGTCCTGGAAGATCGCGAAGGCACGACGAAAGAGCAACTCAAAGATCTGGCCAAAGCGCTGGGCCGCGAATACCAGGACGTGGAGATCCGCCGCAACGGCGTGGTGAACACCACCGACCTGAAGTTCTTCAACGAACCGGCGCGCCACAAACTGCTGGACATCGTCGGTGATCTGGCGTTGGTGGGTCGTCCTATCAAAGGGCATATCCTCGCCGCACGTCCGGGCCACTTCGGCAACACCAGCTTCGCGAAGCGCATCAAGGAAAAGATCCGCGAAGAGGAAAAGAACCCCGTTGCGCACGTTGACCTCACGAAAGAGCCGTTATTCGATATCGTGCAGATCCACAAGATGCTTCCGCACCGCTACCCCTTCCTCTTGGTGGACAAGGTGCTGAGCATGGACGACAACAGCATCATCGGCGTGAAGAACGTGACGATGAACGAGCCGCACTTCACCGGCCACTTTCCGAATAATCCCGTGATGCCCGGCGTGTTGCAGGTGGAAGCCATGGCCCAGGTGGGCGGCATCTTCGCACTGAGCAAAGTGCCCGATCCGGAGAACTACACCACGTACTTCCTGAAGACCGATGGCATCCGCTATCGCCGCAAGGTTATCCCGGGCGATACGCTCGTGTTCCACCTCTCGCTCATCACCCCGATACGTCGCGGCCTGGTCCATATGCAAGGACGCGGCTACGTGAATGGCCAGCTCGCCGTGGAAGCGGAGATGATGGCACAGATCGTGAAGGACAAGGCACCGGTCGAAGCATCCAAAGCAACCGCCACCGCCTGATGAGCATATCCAAGCTTGCCTACGTCCACCCCGATGCCAAGTTGGGGAAGGATGTCACCGTGGAACCTTTCGCATCGATCTACGCGGATGTGGTGATCGGTGACGGCAGCTGGATCGGCCCCAATGCCGTGCTCATGGATGGAGCGCGCATCGGAAGCAACTGCCGCATCTTTCCCGGTGCGGTCATCAGCGCCATCCCACAGGACTTGAAGTTCGCGGGCGAGAAGACCACCGCTGAGGTAGGCGATGGAACCACGATCCGCGAGTGCGTCACCATCAACCGGGGCACAGCGGATCGAATGAAGACCGCCGTGGGCAGCAATTGCCTGCTGATGGCCTATGTGCATCTCGCACACGACTGCATCCTGGGCAACAACATCGTCATCGCCAACAGCGTCAACCTCGCCGGCCACGTCACCATCGACGATTGGGCGATCCTCGAAGGCAACGTCGCCGTGCAACAGTTCATCCACATCGGAGCGCACAGTTTCATCGCTGGTGCATCATTGGTGCGCAAGAACGTGCCACCTTTCGTGAAAGCAGCGCGTGAGCCGCTGAGCTACGTCGGCGTGAACGTCGTCGGCCTACGTCGGCGTGGGTATGCGGATGACGCCATCACCCGCATCGAGGATATTTACCGCGAGATCTTCGTGCGCAACAACAACGTGGAGCGCGCGGTGCAAAGCGTGATCGCCATGCCCCGCAGCCACGAACGCGGCCAGATCCTGGACTTCATCAACAACAGCCCGAAGGGGATCATGCGCGGGTTGGCGGAATGACCCCTTGTCGCACTGAGCTGAGCTTGTCCCGTGCTTGACACGGGATCGAAGGGTGACCCCTGATGGAAATCCGTTTACAGAACATCTCGAAACACTTCGGCCGCGAAGTGGTGTTCCAGAACGTGGACCTCACGCTGGCATCGGGCAGCCGCACGGCGATCCTCGGGGCCAATGGAAGTGGGAAGAGCACACTACTCCAAGTGATAGCCGGTGCCGTCATCCCCACGCACGGCACCATCGAACATCGCCTCGGTGCCAAGCTGGTCCCGCAAGAAGAAGTGTATCGGCAGGTGGCCATCGCCTCACCCTACCTCGGCTTGTACGAGGACCTGAGCTTGCGCCAGACGATCGACTTCCATGCGCGTTTCAAACCCTTGCGCTCTGGACTTGGCATGAAGGAGGTGGCCCGCATCGTCTACCTGGAGAACGCGCTTGAGAAACCCGTTCTGCACTTCAGCAGTGGCATGAAACAACGCCTGAAGCTGGCCCTGGCGATCCTGAGCGACACGCCCCTACTACTGCTGGATGAGCCGGCCAGCAACCTCGATGCTGATGCCGTGGCGTGGTACCGGGCCCTGCTATCCGAGCACCTGGCTGAGCGCACGTTGCTCGTTGCCAGCAACCGGCAGGCGGTGGAGCACGACCTGTGTACGCGGGCGATCGAGATCGGGGAGTACAAGGGTTGAGTAATAGAGCGGGACCACTCACGGCCCGTTACAGGATACCCGGTCCGCTCCGAAACCCTACTTTCGCGGCCTCTTTTCAACGGAACACACTCCCCATGGCCAGCACCGCCGACATCACCATCGGATCCTACATCCGCTTCAACAACGACATCTGCCAGATCATGGAATGGCAGCACCGCACGCCGGGCAACCTGCGCGCGTTCTACCAAGGCAAGATGCGTGTGCTGCGCAACGGCAAGCTCAATGAGCACCGCTGGCGCTCCGGTGAAACGATCGATGTGTTGCGCGTGGAGATCCACGAACTACAGTACCTCTACCGCGAGGCCGAGAACCTGGTGTGCATGGACCCGGTCAGCTTCGAGCAGAAGTACGTGCCTGCAGAACTGTTCGGTGATGCCATGCGCTTCATGAAGGAAGAGATGGTGGTGCAAGTGGGCTTCGAGAGCGACACGCCGATCTTCGCCCGCCCGCCGAAAATGGTGGAGTTGGAAGTGACCTACACCGAGCACGCCGTGAAAGGCGACACCAGCAACAAGGTGATGAAGGCCGCCACCCTCGCCGGTGGCGCCGAGATCAGCGTTCCTTCCTTCGTGGACATTGGCACCGTTGTGCGCGTGGACACCGAGACCGGCGAGTACATGGACCGCGTGAAGAAGTAGGTCGACCGACAAATTCATTGGAAGCCCTGCTGCGAAGCGGGGCTTCTTCGTTATGGCCGGACCGTGCGAAGAAGCGATCGCGCAACCATATTTCGGCGCCCCGTCTTGCCACCGAAGCGGGGCTTTCCACCATGGGGTGCAGGTGCCGCCAAACCGGATGCCAAGAGTTTGCGATAGCAGTTTACCCATCGACCTCCATGCGCTGATCAAGTGCGGGTTGGAGCGGGCTGTTGCAGGCAGGCACTGGCGTTGGAGGATCACGGTCCTGTTGGTGACGTTGTCCATGCTCTTCCACTTCCCGGCGTACAACTACCTGTCCGATCATCTTTCGGGAAGAGAGAACAATCCCAGATGGGACGCCTTCATGCAACAGGTTGATGAACCCTTCACCTATCATGAACAGTCGCCGGGATCGACCATGGAGAAGACCACCTTCAGGCTCACAGGACCTCTCCTAGCGAAGCTCTTCCATCTCCGCGTCATCGGTACCTACGTGATGCAGTTCATCCTGGGCATTCTCTTGATCTTCCTCGGGCTCGGCTTCTGCCATGAGCGGTCCGGTGATCGCGTGCTTTCCACCCTGTTCATCGGCACGGTCGTATTCTCCTACTTCGGCAGTGCAGCCTTCTTCGACATCTGGGCGCAACGCGATCCGTTCGGATACTTCTTCCTTTTCCTGGCCCTGTTCCGCAAGAACATCCTGCTCATCTTCGCTTCCACCTTTCTGGCCGCCTATTGCGATGAACGGGCTCTCATCGCATCGTCGCTCGTCTTCCTGTTCCATTGGGTGGACAACGACAGGAACACACCGCAGGCTGCGTGGGCCTTGCGCTTTCCACCGCCACAGGCCCTTGCTGTTGTCGCCGCGTGGATCGTCTACTTCGGCACGCGCTGGGCCTTGACGGAATTCACCGGATTGCGGACGATGACAGGTCGCGTGGGCCTTACCGTGCTCATCGACAACTTGGGCTTGCTGCCGTGGGGTTTCTGGTCCGCCTTGGAAGGCGCGTGGCTCTTGGTGCCGGTGTTCTTCTTCGTCCTGCACAGGAGCTATGGCAACTTGATGACACTGTTCTTCCTGCTCGCCTTGGCCGTGGTCGTGCTTGTCGCCGCGCTGGTGGACGACATCACACGCAGCATGGCCTTCGGTGCCATCATCCTCTTCCCGGCCTTTGCGGTATTCAGCAAGCAACTGGAGCGGCGATCGTTCCAGAACCTGCTCCTGGCGGCCTTCGCCTTCGCGGTGATCTGCCCCCAGTGCTTCACCTTCGGCTCGGGCAGCCTCTTCCACGTGGATGCGCTCCCGATCAAGGTATTGAAGGTCGCGCTTCGGTAACAACAGTGTGGCCGACCCACAGCAGGGGTCAGTATACCGCTTCATTAACTTGAGCAGCATAAGCCGACCAACACGCGTCATTCTGGAGTCGGTGTAGCTCCTTCGACTTACATTGCATAAGATGAAGTCAGTACTCGTGTGCTTGTTGGGGTTGTGCTTTGTCGAAGCTTCGGCCCAGTCGTGGTGTGCACCAGGAGCGCACTGGTACCACACCGATCTCGAAAGCGACCTCTGGGGCTTTGATAATTATGTGGAGACGCATTATGTCGGTGATACGACCATTGCGGATACTGTATGTCAACGATTGCGGTATTCGTTGCATTACTACTTTGAAGGATCACAGAGCATTGACACGGTAGGTCCATATGACTTCTACACCGCAACGACCGAGGATATAGTTTACCTGCGTTACAACGACATGTTCGATACGCTGTTCAATTTCGGCGCCACACCAGGAGATCGTTGGGGTGTGCCGGATGGTTCCACAGAACCGGGACTGTGGATCACCGTTCTTGATACCGGCCATACCGTGATCGACGAGCAGACGTTGAGGTTCCTGTCGTACAATGTAATGATGGATGATGATTGGGTGCTGTGGGCCAATGACACCATTTATGAGCGGATCGGGCCGGTCTTCTTGTACATCAATCTAACCTACAGTGCATACATCATCATAGATGGCGGATACTACGGGCTTCGTTGTTATGAGGATGACGAAATGAACTACACGCGTGTGGACGGAAGATGCGATGTCGGTCTCGGTATCCCACTATCGACCCATTCCCGAGGAGCCATACTGTTCCCGAATCCCGCGTCATCCGGAGTCCGTATCAACTGGGCTGAGAATAGTGCTCCCCTGCGATCGGAACTCATCGATATGTCCGGCCGCGTAATCCACCGTTGGGCGATATCCGGAAGTACTGCGCAGACGACATGGCTCTCGCTCGATGGGATGGCCGAAGGCCAGTACATACTTCAACATAGTTTCAAGGATGGAGTTCAGCGCACTCCGTTGACGATTGCCCGCTGAGGGACCGGGTGCCTTAGGTCCGCCGGTTACCTTTGGACCAATCACTTTCGCCGTGCTCCTCGACCCGCCACAGACAGCCGCCCAGCTGGCCCGCATGATCGGTGCCACGGCCAAGGGCAATACTGAGCGCCTCGTTACCGGCCTCAATGAGATCAACCGCGTAACGGAAGGGGATCTGGTTTTCGTGGACCACGAGAAGTACTACGACAAGGCGCTGAACAGTGCGGCCACCACGATCCTCATCAACAAGGATGTGGAGCCTCCTGCAGGCAAGGCCATCATCATCTGCAGCGATCCCTGCGCGGAGTACAACAAGCTGGTCCGCCAGTTGATGCCGCGCCAGGCCTGGGACAGCAATGCCCCTGTTGTGGGTGAAGGCACGGAGATCCACAAGAGCGCAGTGATCGGGGCGAACGTGCGCATCGGTGCCGATTGCCTGATCATGCCCGGCGTGGTGATCTACGAGAACAGCACCCTCGGCGACCGCGTCACCATCCACGCCAACACGGTGATCGGCAGCGATCCGTTCTATTACAAGAAGCGCCCCAGTGGCTACGACAAGATGGCGCCCGGCGGCAGCGTGGTGATCGAGGACGATGTGGAGATCGGTGCGTTGTGTACGATCGATCGCGGCATCAGTGCCGATACGCGCGTCGGCGAAGGCACCAAGATCGACAACCACGTACAAGTGGGACACGACAC
>Ga0075163_10002836_pt1 | contig 23290 bp, 11 predicted proteins | sample JI1023141ADNA_FD_71478 | JGI IMG/M metagenome (GOLD analysis project Ga0075163, IMG submission 71478) | Wastewater effluent complex algal communities from Wisconsin, to seasonally profile nutrient transformation and Carbon sequestration -... | ecosystem: Engineered > WWTP > Effluent > Algae... | reverse complement strand
AGCAGCTTGAATATGAGATAAAAATCATCGATCTCACCGAGTATCCACAAAGTGATCTCGATTTGCTGTTCCTGGACGGCAGCGCACAGGCCCTACTTGACAAGGTAGTGTATGAAGAAACCTACATCTACAATGGCGATGGCTCCGATTGGGAAATGACAGAAGGCCATCAATATGGTCTTCGCATCAGGGCCGTTGATCCTTTCAACGAAGTGCAATTTGGCAACAATGGCTATTCGGAAATTCGCACTTTTTGGTATGGTTTTAACCCCAATGACAACGAAGAAGAAGAACCGGCTTCCAATGCCGTTTCTGATTGTTTTGAAAATTGCCACTACACTTCCAACATAAGCTCCAACAATGCATCCAACCCATCTGCCTTTTCGGAATGGCAAATTGGGCATTTTGTGATGCGCGATATAGACATCACCAACAACAACGGTGTTGCCTACGAGGGAACTGCTTCGGTTGAGATTCCCTGGCTCAACAATCAAAAAATTGCTGTTGCCTTTCAAAATTTAAAAGTAAATACAGCCGGCAGGGTCTATGATGGATTTGCCAAAGCCATTGACGAAAGTGGCGGTGAATACGACCTGGGAGATGTTTACAACACCCTCTTTGTAGGAAAGTCAGAATGCCCCTCCGCTACCCTTGCAGCCCTCTCGGATGAAATTTCTACCGCAAGGAGTATATTCAATATGGCGGCCGGTCAGGCATCCGGAGTTCCTTTGGGCATCAACCAAAACCTGGAAGGTCGTCAATTCACCCTGGGCATCATTGATATGAAATTTGAACCAGATCGCGCCTCCGTAGCCTTGATCAACGTACTGGAATTATCCGGGCTTGCAGAAAATTTTTGGGTATCTATTGCCGGCAATGACATTTGCCTTACACCCGGAGGGATTGGCGGTGAATACATCCTCTACCAGGCATTTGAAAAACGAGGAACGGGTTTTGGAGATCTGGACATTAAAACATATGGAGGACTGGGCGATGATCAAACCATCAAAGACAATTATTGCTACATAGAAATGAATTGTGAAGGAATGAAGTCCATGGCCATTCGCGGAGAGCTGGCTTTTGACAGATCTCTCATCATTCCTGACAACGATGGAAGCGCAGGAAGCGGAAAGGCCAAAGGAAGATTCAGCATGACCCTTGACAAGCGCAATGATCCGGCCACATCGCTGTACGCCTATAACAACAATGAGGCAATGACAGGCACGCACCTGATGTTTGGATTCGATATGGATCCCTTCCAGGTAACCGGACTGGCAGGCTGGACCTTTGCACCCGCTCAGGATGCCTATCTCGATCTTTCTGATCTCGAAAACCCTGATCAAATGGCATTCCCGGACGGATACAATACCCAGGCGATCTATGGCAGCGACCCTGCCCTCATCACTACATGGAGAGGTGTCTTTATCAAAAACATTGAAATCAAAAGTCCCAAAGAATTTACCAATGGCACACGAAGAGGTGCCTTTGCCCAAAACATCATTTTTGACCCAACCCTGACCATGGACATTGGCGTATCAGGATTACTGGAAACCGGCGATGGCAATCTGAGCGGCTGGGGATTTTCAATTGATACTTTTAAAATCGAAATTGTCCAAAACGATTTTATCAGCGGAGGACTATACGGAGGCATCAATCCACCCATCACCGGCGATGGCGACTACCTCAACTATAAGGCCATTCTAACGAAAGAAGAAAACAATCAATTTGAATTTACCGCAATTGCCTTGCCCGATTCACTCATCTCTGTGCCAATATCACTGGCCAAGGCAGCCCTCTGTCCCAATTCGTATGTGCAGTTTACCATGGGCGAAAACGGCGCCCAGGTGGGTACCTTTTTAAAAGGACAAATGGTAATTGATGTGATGGAAAACCTACCCGCCTCCATCGAGGTACCGGATGCCATTCCCGGCTTGGTCATTCGACTGGCCGATTTTCAATTCAATTACAATTCCACCCAGGGCTTTGTTACAGAAAGTATGGTGAGCGACGGAACCCACAGCTGTTTTGGCTTTGGCATTGATTTGGCAGATGCAACCTGCGGCGACTTATATACAGGTCCCATTGCAGAATTTGAGGGCTTCGAAGGATATGAATACGATGTTTCTGATCTGGATGAACTACTGACCAATGGCTTACCGGAAGAACCGTCCATGCAGGAAAACATGGATGGCTTCCCCATTTCCATCAACGACATTGCCATTGGTTTTTCAGGTGGAGAAGTGTCCATTGACTTTGACCTGGATGTAAGTTTGAGCACCGATATGTTTGACTTTATGATTGGGGCCAGAATCAATGTATGGAATTCACTTACCACCAACAACAAAGGCATCACAAGATTTAAACCCAACCGCATCGGTCTGGAGTGTGGTCGTTTCGGAGGCTCTGACGGTGATGGTATTGGCTTTGATCCCTTTGTGGTTAAGGGAGAGGTTTGTCTGACCAACAACGAAGACGGCACAAAAGGATTTCATGGCGATGTCGAACTTACCCTGGGCACTTTCACAGCATCGCTCCTGGCAGGTTTTGGTAAATATGGCACCCCGGATGCAGGCGATTTTGGAAGCAGACAATACTACGGTTATTGGTATTTTGACGGCATGTTTAGGTTATCTATTCCACCTCCCGTTTCAGGCATTGATGTTCTGCCTCCGTTCAACCTGATTCACTTCTGTGGCCTGGGAGGGGGTATATACTGGAACGCTACCGCACCGGAATTTGTGGTGACCATGGATCAAATTACCAATCCGGAGCCAACTTCAACCGGAGCCCCCCGACCAACACCCGTTTATGGAAACCGGATCCTCAAATTTAATACCAGCTGGAACATTGCAGCCGATCAGGTCTTTATGATCGATCCCTATGTATATGGTGAATGGAATGTAACAACTGGCCTAAGATCATTGGGCTTCGGTGGCGACTTTTGGTCAATGGCCCTCAGTTATGCCCAAAGAAATGATGCGAGACTATATGGCAGTTCCAGTACAACGCTGACCTTTACAGACAATGGAAATGGCGGAACCAAGCTGTGTTTGTTAGGTGAGAATACAATCAACGCAAATATCATTCCCAACCTGCTATATGGTGCAGGTCTCAACAAACGACTCATTCGTTCCGGCTTTGCCATCGGACCTGAAAGTGAATTTCCGGGTGAAGACAGCAACAGTGATAGCGATGACATCTTTTGGTTTTTCAATGCCGGCAACCCCTACATCAATGACATGGGAGGCATCGTCTTTGACTTACCGGGATTCAACCTATCTCAAAATCAGAAAAATGGAAACCACCTTGGTATCGATGCCGGTTTTTCAGCCATGTTGTACCTCATGACGGGTCAAAATATTCCGGGAGAACTTCCTCCTCCGCCGGGAGCTGTGGCAACCCTGTTTGGAATGCAATCTTCTGATGAGGGTAGTTTTGATGGTGGTGATAAAGAAGATGAAAGAAATCCACTCCAGGCATCTGGTGGTCATGGCTTGGTCATGGGTGCCCACGTTACGGCTTCATGCGAAATCAGGGCCATCTTTTATGCCAGCCTGAAAATTTTTACTGGCATGGACATCATGTTGGTCAACTTAGATGGTCAATCCTGTTACACCTCCAACGGAGTGGTACAAAATCCAGGGGTCAATGGTTGGTATGGATCTGGCAGGGCATACGCAGGACTTGAAGGTGCCATTGGTGTCAAAGGCAAGATCCTTGGCAAAGAAATTGACGTTAAAATTATCCAGTTGATAGCCGCTATGATGCTCGAAGCAGGAGGCCCTGATCCTATGTGGCTGGATGGTCGTGCCATCTTGCAGTACAATTTACTGGCCGGTACCATCAAAGGCAGTGCCAGGATGATGATCTCAATTGGCGATAAATGCGTACCCCCTCAGACGAGTCCTTTTGACTTTCCTATCATTGCAGAATATTATCCCAATGAAGAAGAAAACAGAGACATCGATCCCAATGTGAGACCTTCTGTCAGTTTTACCGTGCCTGTTGATGAATGGCTTTCCATCCCGGATGTAGATGGTAAAATCCATGAAATAAAACCCGTTCTGGATAAATTTGAATTAACTGCAGAATGCAACAACTGTTCTTCGGCTCAAAGAGATACCGACTATGATTTGTTGGCTGAAGATGGCAGAAGTGCTACTTACAAACCGCAGAACCTCTTAGGCCCTACCAATGGTGCGCAAGGACGCAAAGAGTACAGAATGAAAATTGTGGTAAAGGCCATAGAAAAAAGAAACAATGGCAATGAGGTCCTGGTCTCTCTCAATGGACAAACGTGGAAGGAAGAAAAGGAAATAACCTTCCGCACAGGTGACCTGCCCTATCCCATACCGCAGGAATACATAGGAAAAACCAAGCCCATTACCCACCAGAAGTTCTACCTTCAAAACGAAGATACCGGTGGACACTACGTGCAAACCCAGAGCAACATCAACGAGCTCTATTACTACACCCAGGATACGAGAGGCAGAGAGTTTGATTATTTTGCGGTATACCGAGACAACCAGGGTGAGGAATTAAACAGACAAACCGTAAACTACAATTCGGGCAATCTCCGCCTTAATTGGAACAAACCCAATCTCGACAACAATAAGGAGTTTGTAGTTCAAATAGTGAGAAAGCCCAAGCCAACTCCAGGAATTTCCAGTCCCCTGTCTCTTGCCAGAAAAACATTAATCAATACCAATTTATTACAAGCATACAACGCAGATAGTCTATCTTTTGAGTACAAGGTAGAACCTGAGTTACCGGAGCTTTCTGCCCTCACCCAGGTAAGTGCAGGAGAAGTCCTTCTCCACGCCTTTGAATTTGAAACCAGCAGGTTCAATACCCTGACAGATAAGATGGCCACTGCAGAGGTCACTGTAGATGCCCAAAACAACTATCATCAACTCGATTTTGACAACTTCGAGGGTTTTGACAAATATGATATATTTGGATACAAAATGGACGATGAAAATCTCCATGAAATGCACAAGGCCCCGCCCAGAGTTGAAATAGCGGATCCTTTTATCTCAGGTTTCCATACCAATCTTAGCAAGCCCAAACTGGGCAATTTTGCCACCGTGTACAATGATGAATACAGGGGCGAACCTACAGGTTGTGAAAGTTCTGTGACCATCTCCCAAACAGGAGCCGGAGGTATTGGCATTGCCCAGACCCAAGGTGCCGGTGGATCATCAGGTGGTGGTATCAGCACCAATGAGAACCAATCAGGAAATAATAATAACAATAATAATGGAGGATCGGGCAGTCAAGGCAGCACTTCAGTAGTACCCCTCCTTTTCCCCTACCTCCCATCTACCAACTTTGCCTGGTCCAATTCCGAAAATCTATATGCAACCCTCAATGATTTTGCAATTAACAGCACCGTCCTCCAAAACGATGAAGAAGATGATAATTTCATGGTCAATTACCAGGCCTTCAATAGTTCAGGTAGCAATGTATCCTATGCCAATGAGTTCTCCCTCAAATATTACATCCTCGAAGATGTACTCCAGGACGCCCAGGAATACGCCGATTTTGGAGAACAATGGCTCGACATCGTAGAAAACACCTGCAATCCACCCACAGGCAGTGCCAATTATAATCAATCCTTAAGTAGTGGTCAGGTTTCTGCCCTCATCCAAAATCTTGAATCCATTACCAATACTATTCTAAATTCAAACCTTATTCAAGGCCCCGGTCAAAATGGCTTTTCCAATAAGGTAAAATTTCGCGCAAATAAATCGTATAATTACGATGAAGAAGATTGGGGAAGCAGTAAAATAATGCAATTTGATGTACATTAAACAGGGAGCGTTAAAGGAGAATACCATGCAATTTTACCAAACATTATGAGCAGTTTGGTTCTTTAATGTTTCATTTTTCATCAGAAACTTAATGAACCTTCCTGCCCTAAATGTTTCAAAAAAATCCACCTCTCGTTCACCGGGATAAAGTCTTTGGATGCAGGATCATGATAGTTCATTTTTCTTTATAAACATCAGCTCCTCATAAATGCCAAATGGAATATCAACATTGAGAGAATTAAGAGAATTAAGTCTTACTTTGTCTTTACAAGAAACTCACCTTAATTACCTCAATTATCTAAATGTTTAAAAATAGTATCCGAACCTCTATTCTCGGATTAATTTATATTTTGGGTCACTCTTTGCTCCATTTCATAGATGAAAATACTAAATTTCAGAAATCTGCTTCCCTAGTCCCTAGAACCTATCTCCTACTATCCCCTATATGATTTCCAGTATTTTTAACCCCTACCTGTTTTAATTAGTCACTTAGACATGCCATTTTACATATTTGTACAAATAAAACTCTGGAATGAAAATCCGCCTTTTTCACCCCACAATGATCGTGGTTTGTACTTCGTTTTTGTTCAATTCTTTTTGCCATGCCCAGAAAGAATCGGTATCAAATAAGAATGTCATCCAGTTGCAGGGCAAGCACTACAGAGATTCTATTGTCTTGCGTTGGGGTTACACCGATGCCAAACTCTGGTACAAAATGCTGAAACAACCGGTCAAAGTATACCGCAGAAATGTATCGCAAAATGGAAAATACGAGGCCATAGCAGAGATTATGCCCTGGGATTCCACCAAAATTGAAGCCACCGCTGCCGTCTCACAAAAAAATGAAATCCTGGTGGTAGTTCTTGAAAATATTTATCGCAATTGGGGCAATTCTACTTTTTCAGACTATGGTACTATACTGGAAAAAACAGATAACTTCAACAATCGATGGTCGCTGGTCCATCTGGTAGCAGATCAGTTTGCCTTGGCAGCAGAAGCAGCCGGACTAAGATTTACAGATAAAACCATCAATCCAAAATTTAATTATGCTTATAAAGTGGTGGCAGGCGATAACCAGGCCTACAAAGTGATCACTTCCAAACAAGCAAGTTTTAAACCTGTCATTTATCAAAAAGAAGAAAAAGAATCGTCCGTGGTTTTGTTCTGGGATCAAAAGCTGCATGACTACCATTACACTTCTTATTGGGTGGAATCTTCATCAGATGGTGTCAACTACACAAGAATAACAGAGGTGCCTTTTGTACAGATGACCGATCAAAAAATCACCAACAACAAAAAATACTATTCCTTTACGGCACCCAATGCCAATTACCAAAAAAAGTATTACAGGCTGATTGGCAACGATGCCTTTGGTGATGAAAGTTTGCCCTCAGAAGCCATTATGGCTATGGGTCGCGATAAAACGCCTCCCCCTGTTCCATCGTTATATGCCGATACATTGATGAACCACCTGACAAAAAATCTGTACTGGACCTTCGATAATTCAACTGACATAGCAGCCATCCATTTGGAACGCTCATTTGGCGATAAAACAGAAACCCTGCTCAATTGGGCAAAGCCGAACCAAAATAAAAAAACAGATGAGGTCGATCTGGCAGGCATCTATAAGTACAGATTGATTGCAGCAGATACCGCCGGCAATTTTGCCTACTCTACCCCTCTTTACACCCGCATTCATGACATGGTTCCACCCTCGAAGCCCACTAAACCAGTTGCTTATGCTGACACCACCGGCATAGTTACCCTGGGCTGGAATGAGCATGCAGAAAAAGACATCATTGGCTATAATATTTATGCCGCAGATGGTAATAAAAGGAGTTTTATCAAACTCAATGCGCAAACCCATCGTTCCAGGATCTACCAGGATACCATCGGTACTTCATTGCTCAATGAAAAAAGATATTACTTTATTGTTGCCGTTGATGACGACTTTATGCGCAGCCCACCATCGGATACTTTGGTCATCAGCCGACCCGATCGAATCCCACCTTCGCCGGCCCTCATTGGTGACTACAGGGTCTTGCCCGAAGGTATCCGATTAACCCTTTTACCCTCCAGTTCAAGAGATGTAGTAAGACATGATTTGTGGCGAAAAGCAGGCACACAGGAATGGCAGCTGATCCACCAACTAACAAAGATACCTACTTCATTTACCGATACCGATGTAAAGTCAGGCGTAACCTATTACTATAAAATTCATGCTGTTGACGATGGTGGCCTGATCAGTAAGGCTGTGGATGTAGCAGAAATAGCCGCCATGAAATCTCAATTATCAAAACCGGAAATTTCTATTACTAAAAATGAAAACACCATCCTTATCTCGATCGCAGATGGTGAAAACAATGAGCAACATAAATACATGCTTTACAAAGCCATTGACGATCACTCACCTCAACTCTATGAGATCCTACCTTCCAATTCTTTTACCGAAACAGGAAAACCGGGAATTAAATGGAGATACAGGGTAAGAGCCCTTTCGAGTGATGGAAGACAGGGCCCTTTTAGCGATGAAATCATTGTTCAACTTTAAGCTGTTACCATGAAATTAATTACCTACATCATTATTGGTTTTTTTGCCTTTATCATAACATCCTGTCAGGATGAAGAATTAAATCCCAATGATATCAAGTCAGATGAGGAAGTAAAAGACAATTACGTTGTACTCAAAGAGCAAACCACCCTTTTAAAACCAGAACAGGAATCAGATGTTGTAAACGTGGATAGTACCTCCATTAAGGCATCTGCAGCTGCTACATGGGCAAAAGCGATACAAGTTGGTGATGTTCTGGTAAGCACCGGCACCAACACCGGCATAGCATTCTATCGAAAGGTGACCTCCATAGATAACGATAACAACACCATTATTTTCAATACCACCCAGGCCACCCTGAAAGATGCTTATGAATCCTGGACCATAGACACCCGCTCAGACAGATTTACTGCGGTTATCAGAGATCTTTATACATCCAACTTCAAATGGAAAACCGGCGAGCACAGCGCTTTGTCAGGTTACATTGAACCCGATATGGATGTTGAGCTTTCTTATAATGAAACAGATTCATATTTCACCTCTTCGTACAATGCCAATTCCGGTATTACAGGTGCCCCCCGCTTTCACTTTCACCTCGAAGACTTACAGCTCACGCTATCTGGAAATTATGTAGCAAGGGCGGCAGTTAGTTTTGAAAAAGACGTAAAAGCGCCCCCCATTGAAGTAGCTCCTATCGCTACCACAGGTCTTGCCATTTATATACAGCCCAAATTAGTTGGCAGCCTCGAGCTGTCAGGAGAACTTCAGTCACCAGAGATCTCGAAAACATTTGGTGCCTACACGATAGATTTTAAATACGATGAAACAACGGCAGATACCATTCAGTACAGCTTTATCCACCATGATGCTCTCAAAAATGAAAACTCAAGTTGGCAAGCCACCGGAGCAGGTACGGCTGAAGTAAAACTGGGCTTCGATACCTACATCGGAATTCTGGGAGTGCCTGACTTGGTAAAATGTGGTGTATTCATTTATGGTTTTGGTAGAACAGAACTTCTGCACAAAGGCAGCTTTTCCAATCCCCAACCCAGGGTAGCCCTCGACGCATTTTTTGGAATTGGTGCTGTTGCCTTTGCTGAAGTAGAATTTTTTGGTGGTCAAAACGTTTCAGGATGGTTGCCTTCGAGCTATGGCATTGAATCACCCGAATTTGAAACCCGCTTTAAAAAAATGGACTGGCCCATTGTGGAAATTAATACATGCTCTACTTTCCGCAACGTAACATTTGTCAACAATGGCTTAGGTGCTGTGATCAATATCGGATCAGATTTTGCTTCCGGAAATGGCACTCATAGCAGTGGCTATGATATATGGGTGGACAACAACAAATTGCCCAATACCTATTTCTGCAATACCGATAACAACTTCCTCATCCAATCCTCCAACCAGGTCATCCGCCAAATTTACATTGATGCCGGACTGGGCTGTGTATTGATTGACAACATCCTGGATCCATCTGTTATTGCCAACTGCACTCAAAAATTTACCGACCCAAGAGATGGCAATGAATACTGCACTTCCACAATTGGCAACCTCATATGGATGACTGAAAATTTGCGTTACACGGAATCAGGAAACAAAGGACATTGGTACAATAATATGGACAATGCTGATAATCTTTTGTACGGTAGATTGTATACTTTTGAAGAGGTAGCCAATGGCAATTCTCCGCTTGAGTACGGTGCATCCGGTAATGTGCAAGGCCTCTGCCCCGATGGGTGGAGACTTCCTACCAATGGAGATTTTAACAACCTACTCCAGGCTTCGGGGGGTATCAATAACCTTAAACTATCAACAACCGCTTTGTGGGATAATTCCACCCTGCCCTCCAGTGCATCTGGTTTTAACGCAGTGCCCGGAGGTGAATCTAACTTTTGGGTAGGCGCCTGGAGATTTGGCAATAAAGGCAATAAAGGTACCTGGTGGTCTGTCAATAAAGGAGCTGGCAGTTATGGTGAAAATGCCATTGTCGTACTTGAAATTTCAGATACCAATCAAAACGGTCAATCGGGTATCTCTGCCAACACAGATGGACAATTCAACAGCATCAAAGAGATAGGGTATTCGTGCAGGTGTGTGAAAAATAGATAATCATCTCCTACTTCCACAATGACTTATTTCTATTTACATCAAAAAGATAGACATCTTTGCCCATATAATCTCTTTTTACCAATACATATCCCGGAGGCAGTGGCAAATTATTGTACTCGCCTCCAATGTCTTTAGCATCCAAAATTTCTGCTTTTTTAACAAAGTCTTTGTCGTAAATGACATACTTATCAGTGGTCTTAAAACTGCCGGCTTCCTGGCTAATTAATTTTACAACATAAGAATCATTAAACTTTTGTGTCAACGCGTTGTAATATTTACCCATGTTCAATATCTTGTAGTCCATCGAAATAATAAAACGTTCATCTCCTCCTTTGGCATTGAATTATTTTCCACGGGATTCAAAATAAATTTCATCAAACTGATAAGGTGTTAGTACCACTCCCTGATGGGTAGCCAAAGCCCATTTACCTTCTTTCTTTACCTTAAAATACATAGAATCTATTAACTCCATTTCTTCAAATTCCCCTTCAAAAAGTACGGTGCCTGAGGTGTCTATTACCTGGCTTATCAGCATTCCATTTTTTTCAACGGCTACCGTTGTGGTAATTCCGCTCATCGGAAAAGGCTGGGCCTTGCGGTATTTCAAATCCAATACCTTTTTTCCTCTTTTATTAAGGTAGCCATACTCCATTTCAGGCTCACCAAGGGCCTTTAACTTCTCTACTGCCACCTCCATTTCAAGTTTTTCCAGATTTAAGGCCTCTACTTTTTTCATATAGTTGGGATCTTTAACATTACCCACCAAAATCCTGTTCTGGAAAAAATCAGAGCCATTGCCCTTTTCAATCATTAAAAAATCATCATCGCAGGTCCTGTTCCCCATATTGTCGTAGAATTTAATCTTTTTTTCTTCATAATAATGGAGTATAAACAAACCGGGATCGATGAATTTAAAGGTACCAACAAAAGGGGATACAATCCATTTTCCTTTATAATCACAAATACCAAATCGAAACGAGTATTTATTTTTTACAACATCTGCATCATTCACCACACAAAGGGTGCCCGGGTTTTCATCCATGTACCGATACCAATCTGCCGGTATGGAATATCCAACGGGAGTGATGACCTTCAGTTGATCGTTGTAAACTACTGCCGAAGGATGGGTGTTTTTGGCGGTTTGACAGATATAAACAGATTCGCCTTTTTTATCATCGTAAATAGGCGTAATATTTTGGAATACATTTTTTAATACCGGAACGCCCTTTTTGTCTGTGATAAAAAACTGCTTGCCTTCCTCTTTGACTCTATACTTATGTTTACCATATCTGCTTTCATCCCATACGTCTTTTTGATTCCATTTTTTGACCAATTTACCCTCGAAATCAAATAACTGGTAGGTTTCTTTTCCATCAAATGCTTCAATTAGCTTTGCTTTACAATTAACCGTCAATCGCCACGGATCAGGCAATAAAACCAAAGGCTCGTCTCTGCCCACTTTTTTCACTTGGTTAATAGTATCCAATTCAACCAAAAACAAACTATCGCAGTCTGCTACCGCCAATCTGTACCACAGCGGTTTTTCTATCACTTTTTTATCCTTTCGGATCAAACCCATCTTTATGTCCCACGACTTGTTGACACTGTAAATAAACCAATCGGCATGCTGGCTGGGATACAAGGAGGCCACGCTGTCCATAGAAAATATCGGTTTGAGCAAAGAATCTAAAACCATTGAGCTTTGCCCGCAAGTAACACTTACACTGCGATGCGAATAGTTATTATTAACCACACATTCTGGCTTATATATTTCTTCTCCATTCAAAGTCATTAAACCAGATCCTTTCTTTGATTCGGTTTTGATGAAGGTATTTTTACCCAAATGAATAAAACTTCCTGTTAATTCGGGATTGGAAAACAACTTTTTACCAAGTTGATCATACAATGAAAATCCGGGGAAATAATTGACAAGCACAAATGCAATATCCATATTGGGTGTCGAACTGGTAGAATCCAATACAGTACCATCTGCCAAAAAGATGTAATACCGATTGGTAGTTTGGTTGTCTGCCTTCTTAATTTTTTTATAAAGATAAAACGTATTGCTCCCGGCCAACCAGGGACTGTTTTCAAATTCAAAAGGAGTGAGTTGTTTCTTACCATTGAATAAAGCATACTTTCCCTCCTTTTTTAATGCTATCAATTTTGGATTGACAATTTGACCATCCTCAAACGAGGCATCAAATAACGAAACGCCTGTCGAATCAATAAAAGTAATACTTTGATCACGGTTGACCACCCTAAATAAATTGTCAATTTGAGCGAAATCCACATTTTGAAGATTGTATTGCGGTGCATATAGATTCGTGCCACCATAAGCTGTATAGCTGCTTTGCCGGTGGTTGGGATTGATGTAATACCTCACATTAGCATATTTGTCATGAATGGTCAACAAGTTACTTGTAGCAAATTTACCGTATTCATAGTTGGCATTTTTGACTCTGCTTACATCAGGAAAATCAAGACTACCATGCGCGCTGGCACTAATCACATAGTCCACAATCATCTTTCCATGCCAATCAAATACACCCCACATGCCATTCTTATTGAGCAAAATCAATTTATACTCTGAATAAATGGCTACGTTTTCATAAATAGGAGGCACAATTTCAACTTCGTTGCCATCAACCACTCCAAACTTCATGGCTAATTTGACAGGCACTCTGATGTCAGACACTTGTGCCATTGCCAACATCAGTGTAAAAGTCATAGCCAATATCAACATCCCCTTTTTCATAACATATTTATTTTTTAAAATCCATCAATCACTTCCTGCAGCTCATAGTCTGCATCTTTTGCAGTTCCTTTGATTACGGCCTTAGGGAATTTTCTTAAAATGTTTGCTTTTTCAATTTCGCTAAAATCCATATTGATGAGGTGCAGTTCTTTCAATCTGGTTTGCTGTTGAATAAAAACATCTAATCCTTTCAGAGAAGTACCACCACTAATAGACAATTTGGTGAGTTGGTTGATTCCACCATCCAGTTCTTTCAGCTTTCTACAGTTACTGATGCGCAACAAGGACAACTTTTCCTTATTGGCAATTGGCGGAATATTTTCTATCGTTAGATTGGATAAGTTGAGTTCTTTGAGTCCTGTCATTTCACTAATCCTGGGCACCCAAACATCTTTGAAACAATAAAAAATACTAACGTCTTCCATCTTTCCATTGTACCTGTCCAGATCATATACTTTTTGATCCTTAGGAGAAGACTGAAATAGGGTTGCCCCTGTTTTTAGATGGATTAATTTAACATCTTCATTGGCACCTTTGAGCAATGCCCTGTCATAGACCACACCCATACAATCGTAGCCTGTGGTTTCATATACAAATTTCATGGTCTGAACATCATATAGTGAACTCTTTGTTTTGATCTTTGGATCATTAAAAGTAAGTTTTAAATACTTTTTTGAGATTGGTTGTATATAGCTGACACCAATGGGCAACTTAATCTGTTTACCATTGGGCTCATACATTTCCCATTTATCTTCTCCATTTTTTTGCCTCCTGCTCAATACAATATGACCGGCCTCTCCCACTTTTTCGTCAATGACATGGTCTACGTCCAACAAAACTTTCCCCGACCTATTGATGAAGGCGATCGGCCTGCCACTGTAAGGCAATTTGGAATCCCAAAAAAATTCAATCATAGAAACACCCCCTTTAAACTCATGCATGTTCTTTATTTCCTTGCCTGGAAACAAAGCCGATACATCAACCAGAATATTTCCTTTGGCATCTATAACATAGGGTCTGAAAACAGGCATGCCACTTTTTGATGATGGATTCATCAAAACAATGGATACACCCTCATGAAAACGAGTGACACTTCGCGCATTTTTCATGGAGTCGGGCAATATCTTTACTTCATGCCCCAAGTCATTGATAAACATCCAGCCTCCTGAATTAACCGCTGCTATGCCATCAGAAAAGGAAGAAGCGGATCTATATCCTTCTTTTGAAAAGACAAGCGAGCCCGATCCATCCAAAAAAACAAAACGGGTAGATCTATACAATTTTTCATCCACCTCCATTGAAGCCCGATAAAATCCCCCTTGTTTTACCGCGACGCCTTTTAATCCCCTTGGCAACCACGCCTTTGTTTCTCCGCTTTTGTCTAACAACTGAAAAACACCATTGCCCCTCTGCTTTACCAGGAAAGGAAAGCCATAAAACGGGTAAGCTACACTCCTGTGATAACCATTCCTGCCATCATCACCGTAGATTTCAGAATTGATGAACTCAAATAGGTCATTGAGCTCAAAAAATACAACTCCGTTGGTATCCAAAAGGAGGTCCTTTTTCCCAGGCACCAATATCAGTGTTCGCTCTTGTGCCATTATTGAAATCGAAAGCAAAACGGAAAGGAGGATGATGAATGGCTTTTTCATTGGGTAGTTTGTATGATGTGTAAATATAATGAGTTATTGAAAAGAGCCCTATTCGATTTTTACTTTAAAGCGATTCTATGCTAATCAAAATTTACGCATATTCCGATTCTATAATATATAAAATGTTGTATTTTTGAGACATCAAATCATTTAACCTATGAGAAATCGCCTCTTTTTAGCTACCTGTTTTATTGCTTTTTATTTTGTTACCTCTTTTGGTCAATGTCCGGAAGGAAATATCACGATCAAAACGCAAGCTGAACTCAACCAGCTCTTTTCCACATATCCCAATTGCCATAAAATAAAAAAGTCGATCTCATTCATCAATTCAGCCGCAAATCCTTTTACTGATCTGAGCCTTATGCTCAAAATTGACACCATACTGGGTGATCTGGTGCTCAATGTAAAAAACACGCCATCCATTCAGGGTCTGTCAAACATCAAATACATTGGTGGCGATCTCTCCATTTTAAGCACAGATCAATTGACTACCTTTCCAGCCTTTGACTCGCTTCAAAAAGTAGGACTCAATATTGAAATCCAAAATAACCCCAAACTTAAGTCAGTCAGAGGGTTCGACAAACTTACCAAGGTGGGCACCATTTCCATAAGTGAAAATGAGTTGATGGATACTATTGATGCTTTCAATGAGGTGGATACCCTCTTGTACACATTTTCAATTCATTTTATGAAAAAACTGGAAGTGGTCAGGGCATGCGAAAAACTTAAATACTGTGGCAATAATATTTCACTCAATTTTCAGTTTAGTCCCAACCTTAAAACCCTACCTGCATTTGATCAATTGAGATTTGTAAAGTCAGATTTTACCATCTCAGAAGCAAATTCTCTTTCTTATCAGGGACTACAATCGCTGGATTCTTTGGGCAGCAGGTTAATCCTTGCTTTCCCACTGGCAACTCATTTTCAACTTGCTCCCAATGCACGTTTTATCAATGATTTGAATCTTACCAATTGTCCCAACCTTACTAGGCTGGAAGGTTTCGATCGGTTGATTTCTGCCGGCAACATTGCCCTGAATCTACCGGCTCTCACCCAGCTTTGTCCCTTCCCTTATCTTGAGAAAGCTACGCTGGGTTTATTTTTGCAGCTACCTGAATTAACTAGCTTTGAGGCCTTCCTAAATCTGAGGGAAGCAGGGGATATTTACCTAAGTGCCAACAAAGCAAATGACATTCAATTTGCACCCTTGTTGCAAAAGGTCAATGGTCCCATGAAACTGTACGGTTTCAAAACCCAATCTTTTAACCACTTTAACCAATTGATGGAAGTCAAAGGTGAATTGGATATTAACTTGACAGAAATCAACTATTTACCAGAGTTTGATCTGCTGCAGTATGTCAAATCACTTAATATCAATGGAACTTTTAACTTAAAAAGAATTGAGGGATTCAACAAGCTTCATACGATTAAAGAAAATCTAGGCATCTACAACCAGTCTGTTGTAGATAGCATTTTTGGCTTCCAACAACTCAGATATTGCGGAGGTTCATTTACCCTTAGTGGCAACAAAACGTTGGTCTACCTTACCGAATTCCCATCGTTGGACACCCTGGGACAGCTGAGCCTCAGAGATAATTATAAACTTCCTACCCTCAATGGTTTCAACCAACTGAAATATTTGTACAATACCCAGCTTTTTTCATTCTACGTCTACAACTGTTTTGCCCTTGCCTCAGTCAATGGCTTTGAAAATCTTGATTATTGCGGAGAAATCAATGTTGTTAACTCAGTAGGATTAAAAAAAATAAGCGGCTTTAATAATTTGAGAGAAGTCAATGGCAATGTCACCTTTGATAGCAGAATTGAGATCCTTCCTGATTTTAATAATCTGGAAATAATAAGAGGAAAATTAACCATCAACAGTGTAACATTAACTAAACTTCCCTCTTTTCAAAAACTGCATTCCATCCTGGGCGATTTGAGAATTGTATCTGTCATCAAGGTTCCTGAATTGGGTCCCTGGCCTTCTCTTCGTTTAGTGAAAGGCACGATTACCATTGGTAATGCAGCCTTAATTACTCATTTAAATGGGCTCCGCAAAGTAGACCCCACCCAGGTTACGCGACTGGAAATCTATGGCAATACCCTACTGTCTATGTGCAATAATCGCTTTGTTTGTGGCTATCTTGCTTTAAACAAGCCCTACCAATTAACCAACAATGCACCCGGCTGCAATCAAGCCTCTGAAATTATCTGCACCGGTGGTCTTGTCAAAGGCATCGCTTTTTATGACCGCAATGAAAACGGTCTCCAGGACAACAATGAACCCGGTATTCTCAATGTGAAAGTCGATGTCAACTTCCTAGACCCTCTTCTCATTTCCAACGAACAAGGAGAAATGGTTTTTTATTGTGAACCGACCAACACCTACACGATTAAATCAGAATTTAATCCAAAGTTCAGGCCCACTACCGATACCATGCTGGTATATCAATACGACAGCGTCGATGAAAATGACACCATCTTCTCCTTTGGCTTCGTTCATGCCAAAAATTCCCACGAAGGAAAAATCAGAATGACCTCAGACGCTACCCGATGTAATGAAAAAGTCAACATCTACATCACTGCCTCCAATGAAGGTAGTTATGATGAAAAAGGGCGGCTGATTTTATACTACAATGACATGAATGCCCTGTCTGACTTCGTTCCACAGCCCAATGAAATCAACCTCAACCAAGGATTTGCTGTTTGGAATTTTTCCAATTTGATTCCCCCTTCTAACTTTAAAATTAATGCTACCCTGGCGGTGCCTTCAGAAGACAGCGTGGGCGACACATTGTCCTTTTTTACCTCCTATTACATCCAAAACACAGACCAAAGTTACCAGTTATTGGATTCTTCGATTTACAGCAGCCTGGTACGATGTGCGTATGATCCCAACGATATTTCCGTTTCTCCGATCGACACATTATACAGATACAATTCAGATAAATCATTTGAATTGACCTACACCATTCGATTTCAGAATCTGGGCAATGACACCGCCAGGCAGGTTAGAATTTATGATCTGATCTCCACTTACTTAGACAGAAATTCAATTCAGTTGATTTCAAGTAGTCATAGCTGTAACCTCCGTTTATATGGCGATATTTTTGAGATTGATTTCCCTATCATCAACCTACCGGCCAAAGTTCAAAACGAAGAACAAAGTCAGGGCTTTATATCCTATACCATCAATACCCTCCCCAATTTGTCTAACGGCACCGTTATTGGCAATTATGCTGAGATCTACTTTGATCAAAACGCCCCCATAGTAACCAATACGGCCATCAATCACATCAAAGATGTGCTGGTCAACACTGAAGAAGCCACCCATCTTGCCTTCCAATGGTATCCTAATCCTGTAAATGAGTGGCTTTGTTTAAGAAGCAACCAAGATCTGTCTAAATCTATCCTCCAGGTGTATAACTCATTAGGACAAATTGTCTACCATGGAAATGGAGCCTGTCACCAATTTACCTTTTTAACTGCTGGCACCTATATGGCTCAGCTTCTATCTGAAAAACAAACACAGTCCTTTGTATTCGTAAAACAATAATTGTATGCCCAAGTGTGACAACAATGGACAATGACCCATGCCGTATTTTTTATGGTTTCAAGGAGTTTCACTTTCCATCTATTTTAGGTAAATCTTAAAGACCTGATATCAAAAATATATTGATCCTAATTATGCTACGGCAACATTCGTAGCTTATTATGCCATAAACACATCTTTTTGATATTCAATCCATTAGACACATACTGTAAAATTCGATTCCAATCATCACCACATCCAGATGCGCAGTCTTTTATTCGACAATCATTGCCAATCAGTACCAGCTCCACAACCAAGCTGGATCTCAAATGGATAGGGATGGTAAAAGTGTTTCCGCCATGCCTAACTCAGTTCCTTCATACAAATTCAGGATTTATATTCTAACTTAACCCGCTGCCCAAAAGGACTATCAAAATTAAACATCCGTAATTCTTAATTCAACATTCGTAATCCGTAATTCAACATTCGTAATCCGTAATTCAACATTCGTAATCCGTAATTCGAAATTCGTAATCCGACATTCGTAATTCTTAATTCGTAATCCGTAATTCTCAATTCGAAATTCCCAATAAGCCCCCTCAATTCTCCTCAGATCCATCCCACTCCCATCTCCAAATCAAGCCATCATCCGGATCCTCCAATTCACCTGTTTTTACAAAGCCGCACTTTTTTAACACCTCACAAGAGGCATTTTCTTCCGCAAGCGTATGCGCACAAATCCCTGTCACATCTACTTTGGTTAGTGCATAATCAATGAGGCCCATCGCCATTTCAGTTGCCAAGCCTTGATTTCGATAAGCCGGTGCAATTTCATATCCAATTTCCACCCATCCATCTGCATTGGGCCCGCCTTTAAATCCCCCACTGCCTATCAGTTGGTTCCCTGACTTCAAAATAGGAAAATAATTGCACCACCCATCCTGATTTTTATCTGAAGTAAGCACGTTTAACATATATTCAAACGGAGCCTTTCCAAACTCCGTCCAACCCTCAGCTACCGAAACTCCCAATGATTCGCCGAGAGCCTCGTCACTTTCAATAACCGCTCTCAATAACTCACTGGTGGCAGGTATCAAATCCATTCTTAAAGTAGCTATAGTATTTGCCATACTTCTTATTTTCAATGTTTACTATTTAACTATTCCCTTTCCCCGGTACTTGTCCCTATAACTGTGAAGCTGTTGTAGGGATCGGAGGTATCCGGCACCTGTCCCTACGCCGCAGCGTCGGTGTAGGGATCGGAATTATCCGGCATTTGACTTCACCCACGTAATTCCAAATTCTCAATCCGTAATTCGCAATTGAAGTAATCGTAATTGTCAATCCGCAATTGCCAAATTCGTAATTGAAATCCGTAATTCGTAATTGAAGTAATCCTAATTCTTAATCCGTAATTCGTAATTGCCAAATTCGTAATTGAAATCCGTAATTCGTAATTGAAGAAATCGCAATTGCCAAATTCGTAATTGAAATCCGTAATTCGTAATTGCCAAATTCGTAATTGAAATCCGTAATTCTTAATTCGAAATTCTCAATTCGTAATTCTCAATTCGCCGTTCAAAATCCAAAAATCCTATTTATACCCCTCAAACCCGTGCTGATCAATAATCGCCTGTTTTCCTTCCATCATTGAAAATGAAAGTTTTTTCCAGGCAGTGCCTTTATGGCCATTTAACAAGATCGTATTGTCAGCAAAGGAAAGGTCAAACAAAAATGCAGATTTTGAGGTTTCGGTCTCTTCTCCTGCCATGCCATTTTCATTTACCATCTGAACCTTTCCCATTAAAGGAAGCGTAAAACTCAATTTGGTCCATTGGCATCCACTTGAGCATTGCATTTCAACCCTATTACCGTCCAAATTCATTGTCATGGAAAATCCTTTCAGGTTGGCATCCTCCTGCCCGTTGGCTTGTAAGAAACCGATTAAACTTAATGCGAATAATAATAAGTTCTTTTTCATATGATTGAATGTTTATTTACTTTTTGTTTTTTTCCTGCCACTCTCTCTGGAAGTTGACATCCGGAAAAAAGTACAATGGCAGCTTCATTTCTACCCTCACCTTTCTTCCTTTTGACAACGCGGGACTCCACTTTTTAAGCAACTTAACCAACCTAATGGCTTCCTGGTCCAGATCAGGTCGGATTCCTTCCACAATGCCAATATCGAAGACCTTGCCAAGGGTATCAACTTTAAACTTCACCAGCACCTTTCCTCCTACCCGCTCTTCCTTCGCTGCTTTTGGATACACCATGCTGTCGGCAATGATCTTGTAAACTCCCTCCTGTCCTCCATTTACAAAGACTGGCATTTTATCTACCACAGCCATAGCCGGTGCCTTTGTTTTCTTTTTACTACTCTTTTTCTGCCCCATAACTGGCAGAGCCAAAAAGCCAATTAAAAGCAGCAATAATATCCTAATGTTCATCCTCGATTTTTATTTAAGGTCAAAATTAATGAAAAATGACAACTATTCCTTTGGTGCACTTTACGGGCCTCCCTATTCCTGCTAAATAAATCGGAATATTCCTGAATCGTTGACCCCATGAATTGACACAAAAGTAGCTTTGAGTTTAATCATTTCTTCCACCCTATCCCCTAGCCCCTAGCCCCAGAAACCAACCTTAGCCCCTAGCCCCTAGCCCCTATCAACAATTTCTAACCCAAAACAATTAACCAGACCCGGTAAATTGGCTGCGGCTATTTTCATCTTTCTGACTCTGTTTTGGGTAGGGTCAATGATAAAATTGAAAGAGGTACTGAAATCGGCACTTTCCAAATTGCTCTGAAAAAAAGTGGCGTCGCCAAGGTCACAAACATCGAATTGGGATTCTGATAAATCTGCCCGGCTAAAATCACATTGGTTCATCTTACACCTGATAAATTTCATTTTTTTCATCTTGCACCCACTAAAATTGGCATAACTTAGGTTACCATCTTCAAATGCAAAACCAAGACCGAAGGCATCGCAGTGTTCAAAATCCAGGCCCAACATCTTACACTCTTTAAAATTAACATCTCTGAAACTGACACCATGGATATTGGCATTACTCAAATCACATCCGATGAATTCACATTCGGTGAAAGAAAATCCTCTTAGATCTACGCCCGAGAAATCGCACCTTACAAATTCTCCGTACTCATAAAGCCCCGAAATCAGGGGGGCAACTCCTATATTTTTATCTTTTAAAAAGGTATCACTAAACCGTTCCATAGACTTGTTTTATAGCCCTAAAATATAAATAATTATGCAGGGTTCAAGCATCCACTTCAAATACCATCTACCTTGGTCTAAGAATTTTCCCAAAATTCAACTCACAGTCACTCCAGGCTATAGCTATCAATGGTTAGACTGCACCTGAGGTATTTTCATTTCGGCTGTCAACTCATATGTAAACAATAAATACTCTCCTTTGGATAATTTAGCAAGACTTTTTTTTTGAAGTTGAGAACACATTTGCAAAATTTACGATTTTTTATTTTATTTTAGACAACCATTTCAGTTATTTATTTGTATATTTATCTCTATATTCAAATTTAATTACACAACACTTAATTACTTTCATCATGGATTTCATTTGGTTCTTACTTATTGGCGCTATCTCAGGCTGGTTGGCTGGGCAATTCTGGAAAGGCAGCGGCTTTGGCCTGATAGGCAACATCATTGTTGGTATCTTAGGTGGTATGATTGGTGGCTGGTTAGCCGGTAAGCTGGGCATTTTTGGCGACGGCTTATTTTATCGCGTTCTCGTCTCTGCCGGGGGTGCCTGGGTCTTACTTTTTCTTATCAGTTTTATTAAAAAAGAGCGATAGGTTTTATCAAAATTCCTACACTTTTTTATACCTGCAAGGGAATAAAACAAAGATCTTCTGCTTACTTTAAGATAGGGGGTAGAATTATGGGGCCTGTGTAAATAATTGCTTTCTGAAACTGGCAGCGACAGCGAGTGACAAAACCACCGCTATTATTGCTCTCCATATTATACTCACCTCTTGAGTCGACCACTCTATGGCAAAGAGGATAAAAAGAGGTAAGAAAGACAACATTGCCATCTTTAGTACCGATACAATTTGAATGGGAAAGTAAAATGCCTTCTGAGAAAAATACCACTGACTTATAAGGATTGAAGCCGTAGTAACAATACTGCTAATGGCAGCACCGGCAATACCCCAGATAGGCAATAACCAGCTGTTAAGGCCAAAAATCACTGCCAGACCCAATGCGTACAAAATCGCTGAAAAATAGGTCTTATCTCCAAGATACAAGCCTACAAAAAGATAAGAAAAATGCAATAAAAACCCGGAAATCAACACAATTGGAAACAGATAAGCATACTGACTGTACTGACTGCCAGCCATGATCTCAATTACTTCATTCCCAAACAGACCCATAACTGCCACCATCCAGCATCCGCCTACCCAAATCAACAAATACAATTTCCCCAGTTCTCTGACCCTTCCTGGTTCTTTAAATTCTCTGTAGATGTGCGGCAAGAGTGAGTTGCTAACAATATTCATTGCCAACATGGGCACAGCTGCAATCCTAAACATGACCGCATAAATGCCAACCGCATCAAGACCCAAAAAGTCCTTGATCAGCCACCTGTCAATGTAATTCATAAGGTACAACACCACTGCTGCCACAGTAAGGGGGGCGGAAAAAATGAGCATCTTTTTCAACAAACCGAAATCAGGTTTATTGGTCAGGGCTTTGAGGTTGGATTTAGTAGCATACACCAGACCCGCAAGAGCGCCTACAATCTGGCCTATAAAAACCCCCTCAAGACCATACAATTTATAAACTACCAGCCAAATTGAAACCAATACCGTGGAAAGGACACAAATGA
>Ga0075163_10002835_pt1 | contig 23290 bp, 25 predicted proteins | sample JI1023141ADNA_FD_71478 | JGI IMG/M metagenome (GOLD analysis project Ga0075163, IMG submission 71478) | Wastewater effluent complex algal communities from Wisconsin, to seasonally profile nutrient transformation and Carbon sequestration -... | ecosystem: Engineered > WWTP > Effluent > Algae... | reverse complement strand
TTCTGTATGCAATCTATCAAAGAACACTCCCGATAGCTATCGGAGTGAAAACAAATCACAACGCACCTAACATAAAAATCTATCCCTGCCGACCGTAGCGCAGTGAAGGTAGGAAAGAACACTTACACTATGGCGGGATGAACAGCCTATTTAAATAAAACTTTGGCAGACAGGTCTGAAAGCAAATTATTACATTTTTATCATTGCTTGCGTATTATTAAAAATAAGCCGTCTGGAACTAAAGTGATTATTAAGCACAACCGAGTTGCCAATGGACGTTTTTTGGAATTGCTTAGGCTTAGATTTTTTTAATGCAGTTAAAAATTAAATTATCTTGCATTCACAAATTTCTAATTGCTAAAACCAAAATTAACCTTCTACTTAATGAAAAAAGAATCTCTTTTTAAGTCTTTAATCGCCCTTTCAATGTTATGCTTTGTGCTGGCCGCGTGCGGTGATGACGAGGACAAGAAGGCTAATGAATGGTTAGTGGCTGGCGTTCCGGTTGAAGTTGGAGATGTATATCTTACGCAAGGGATAGAGGGAAATAATGAAGGCTACTCATTGATCGTAACAAGTACCGGAATATCGGTTTTCCAAACAGATGATGATACTGACGATTTTAAAGGTGATGGCCACATTTTCTTTTTATTTCTGAAGAATGACATTACTACACCCCTAAAAGAAGGTACCTATACTTTTAATAGTGACGGAGAACTTCCGCAATCACTCTTCTGGGGCCAGCTGAACACTATGGTGGATGACCGGTATATCAATGCAGGATTAGTTAAAGCAGGAACGGTTGATGTTTCCAAATCGGGCACGAGCTATACTATTACCTACGATCTGACATTGGAATTGGATGAGACTGAAATTGCCGTAACGGGATATTATTCCGGGAATTTAAAACCCGCTTACTTTCTGTTTTAGATTTTTAGAACTCGATTACCAAGCCTGACCGCGAAGGTTAGGCTTTTTCTTTTTCTTAAGAAGTTATTTGATCAAGCATGAACGCATCATTCGTTTTAATCTGAATGCACCGTGAAAATCGAAAATGCCATTTTTGATTTTCACGGTTGAGTTTTGTAGCTTCACCGCATGATTGCCCGTACCATTACTGATTATGTAGATACTTTACTAAAGGAATTTCCTGCGGTTGTGCTGCTGGGGCCCAGGCAAGTAGGTAAAACTACGCTGGCCAAAAACCTGTTGAAAAAACATAAAAAGAAAACGCTGTATTTCGATTTAGAGAGCGATGCAGACTTGGCCCGGCTTAAAGATGCTGCTTATGTGTTTGACCAATACCCAGACCATTGCATTGTTATTGACGAAGTGCAGCGTATGCCTGCACTTTTTGCCAAGCTGCGCCCGGTGATTGACAAAAATCGAAAGCCGGGACGGTTCATACTCACAGGTTCGGCATCGCCCGATCTGGTGAAAGGTGTATCGGAATCGTTGGCTGGGCGGATTGCTTTTGCCGAACTGGCACCCATTAATTTAATGGAAGCGAAAAGCAGCCGCATAAGTCAGCAGCGTCATTGGTTTCGTGGGGGCTTTCCATTGGCGCTTACAGCTGGCAACGATGCAGCTGCCACACGCTGGATGGAAAACTTTATGCGCACATATATCGAACGCGACTTGTCGTTACTGTTTGGCGTGTCGCTCTCAGAAAAAATTATGCGCAACTTTTGGTACATGTTGGCTGCGCACAATGGCTCCATCTGGAATGGCGAAACGTTTGCCAGAGCGCTGGGTGTTACCAGCCCTACCATAAAACGGTATCTTGATTTTTTAGAAGGTGCGTTTTTGCTTCGCCAACTTCCGGCCTGGTATGTGAACGCAGGCAAAAGATTGGTAAAAGCACCCAAAGTATATTTGCGCGACAGCGGGTTGCTACATGTGTTAAACCGAATTCATTCGGCTGATGAACTGCCGCTACACTTAACTGTGGGTAGTTCGTGGGAAGGGTACGTGATTGAACAAATCCATCAATGTAAACCAACACATATAGACCTATATTATTACCGCACACACCATGGTGCCGAATGCGATGTATTGCTGGTGGACGGGATAAAACCTGTGATGGCTGTTGAGATCAAACATTCATCCACGCCCTCGGTATCGAAAGGTTTTTATACCGTGATGGATGATTTAAAAATTAAACGGGGGTATATTGTTACACCTAAAAACCCGCCTTTTCAACAAGACAAACGGGTGCAATCAGGTAGCCTGATTCAATTTCTCCAAGAAGTTATTCCTACCTTGTAAAAACCGTACCGTGAAAATCAAAAATGGCATTTTAGATTTTCACGGTTTGTAACATCAGTAATATCAATAAAATCTCGGCCCCTAATCACGAGCTAAACCAACCTGCTACCACTTTTTTGTTCTTCAATCCTAAATCTTACATTCACAAAATGAAATCGACCAAAAACATTTTTGGGGTTGCTGTTAAGTCTATCGGGTTAGCTTGGCGCACCAACAAAGCGCTGTTTCTGGCATTGGTACTCATTAATATTTTTCAGGGTTGTATCGTTTATCTTCAATTCACCAGCTTCTCGGCCATTGTTGATGAAATTATTTTAATCAAACAAGGCACGGGTACAACCCAGGCATTGATCAGGTCTTCTATCATTCTGGGATTTTCATTTCTTGTGCCTACGTTTCTAAGTAACCTTGCCAATTTTTACCGGGCAAAATTCAGGTTGGAGTTGGACAGGCAACTGGATATGTACCGGATCGACAAACAAAGCGAACTGGACATTGGTGTAATCGAAAGCGACTCGTATCAAACATTACTTCGCAGCGCGCAGGAATGGGGCACCAGCAGCATGCTTAGCCTTCAGGATTTTATTTTTTCGTCAGCCACAAGTTTTGCAGGTATTATTACTTCCATGATAATTCTGTGGACGTTAAACCCGTGGCTAGTGTTGTTTGCTGTTTTGGCAGCAGCTCCGGTTTATTTCTTCTATAAAAAGTATAGTATGGAAGTATTCCGCATTCGCTACTTCTCTATCGATGATCATCGGATTATCAGCAACCGAATTTCGCACTTTGAACATTTGCAAAAAGCGGTAGATGTAATTCTACTAAAACTTAAAACATGGTTAAAGGCACAGATTAACGATCGCATGAATGCGTATAACAAACGTATTATCGATGCCGAGAGACGCAAATCCATCTCATACAATTTTTTAAGTCTGTGGTACCTGATCTTTCTATTTGCTGCTATTGGCTTAATGACGATGGAGTCGCTTACAGGAACTATGGCGGTAGGCAGTTTACTGCTTGCCTTTAATACTTATACACGTTTCTATCAAACCGTGAATGGATATGTAGAATCTATTTCGTGGACGGAAGAAGCGGCACGGTATGCAGCACGCTGGTTCGATTTATTTGCGATGAAGCCCAACATCAAATCCAAAGAAAATGCATCGAGGTTTAATAGCACCGAACCTCCGCATGTTGAATTTAAAAACGTTTCGTTTCGCTATCCGGCCGAAAGCACAGAGAATCCCTACGTGTTGAAAGATTTATGCTTCACGATTAAGCCCGGAGAAAAAATTGCAATTGTGGGTGTGAATGGTGCCGGCAAGACCACCTTGATTAAACTGTTGTGCCGGATTTATGATCCTACCGATGGTGCCATTCTGATTAATGGAACTGACTTGCGCGAAATTAATCTGGAAGACTGGCAGCATGCTATCGGTATTTTGTTTCAGGATTTTCCGGTTTACAATCTTACCATTCGCGAGTCGATTGCCGTGGGTCGAATTGACCAAGAGCCTGATCAAACCAAGTTAGAAAATGCTGCCAAATACTCCGGTGCCGATGAGTTTATTACCAGTTACGACCAGTTGATCTGGAAAGAGTTTAAAGATGGAATTGATTTATCGAAAGGCCAACACCAACGGTTGGCGGTTGCACGCATGTTTTATCGCAATGCGGCTATTACCATTTTAGATGAACCCACTGCTTCGATTGATGCCGTTACCGAAGAAAAGATTTTTAGTTCATTAGAAAAAAATACACAAGGCAAAACAGTTATTCTGATTACACACCGATTTAGCACGGTAAAAAATGCTGACAAAATTCTGATGCTTGAATTTGGAGAAATTATTGAACAGGGTTCGCACAAAGAACTGATGCAGCTAAACCGGAAGTATGCCGACCTCTACACCATGCAGGCTAAACGGTATCTGGAAGCGGAGTAAATCCGCTCGTAATTTATTTACCGTTAGAAAGTTCTTTTACAATCGTCAGCGCTTTATCAATTTCTTCTTCGCTGTTAAAGATGTGCGTGCAATGCCGTACGCCAAACACATCGCCACTGGCGCGTGGCCGCATACGGCCCCGATTCCAGAATTCATCTTGCAACTTTGCGCCTGTCAGACCTTCAATATTATACACCGTAATGCCGGCACACATACCTTCATCCACAGGTGAAAAAATTTTTACTTTCGGATTTTGACGCAAGCCTGTGCGTAGACGTTGACCTAAAAATTTAATACGATCATAAACCCGATCAGTTCCAATCTCAAAAAGAAAATCCAGCGCTGCATCCAATCCTTTCAACACCGGAAAGTTGCCCGTACCGCGTTGTGTAAACCGAAAGCCTTCATCGTCATGATTATCCCATCGTGCACTGGCTACTGTAGTCCAGATGTCTTTCATTTTATCTTGCTTCACATACATAAAGCCCGTGCCCGCAGGCGCTCCCACCCACTTATGAAAACACCCGGCATAGGCATCGCACCCAATGTCTTTTACATCCACTTTAATTTGTCCGATGGTTTGTGCGCCATCTAATATGGTGAAGATGCCACGCCTGGAAGCTTCGGCACAAATTTCTTTTACCGGAAGTATAGCACCACTACCCGAAATCATGTGCGAGATAATCAACACTTTTGTTTTAGGCGTAAAGGCTTTGGTAATATCGTTATAAACTTCTTCAGCACTTTTGATTGGCTTACCGATGGTGGCTTCTTTAAACAAAACACCAAATCGTTTTTCTTTCACCAACCAACTGCCCCGCCCACCAGGATGTTCCTGATTAGTAGTTAACACTTCATCGCCTGCCTGTAAGGTTATGCCATTTGCGAGGTAACTTATTCCATGGGTTACATTATCGGTCATAGCAATCTCACCCACCTCAGCATTAATCAACTTACCTACTTTGGTGCGAATGCTCATCAGGTTATTATAGCCGCTGATAAATTCTTCTTTGTTATCGTCTTTATAAGCCCAGTCGGCCACGTGGGCGGCCAGGTAGTGGGCATGTTCCGTCATTTTATCTACCACCACTTTAGGCATTACGCCTACCGTGCCCGGATTAAAAAAAACTTTGTCGTTAGCGAGCATAAACTGGCTCCTGATTTTTTTCCAATACTGCGGATCGTTTGCCAAAGGCATTGCCGGTGTTGATTCTGCTTGCGCAGATAAAGTTGGCAGAGCCAATGCGGCAAGGCCTAATGATTTGAGGGCGTTTCTGCGAGAGGTCATGAATAAAAAATTATGAGTGACTGAAAAGTTTGATAAATTTAAGAATCAACACACAACTCCCAACATCAATGTCAAAAGAACTCTCCCATAAACATCAGATTCTATTAAAGGGTGGATCGTTTGATGAATCGAATGATACTGTAGAAAACTGGTTAACCTTTTTAACTAACACAACAAACCTGCAACCGGGTTTACCCAACCTGACAATTGCCGTTGGCGAATGGAATATATTTTACATCCATGTAGTATTCGACAAGGCCAAGCCATCTTTACATGCACTTAGATTAGAACTAAACTCTTTTGATGAAAGTGAGGTGCCCATTTTCAGAGATCCTAATCCGGCTGATACCGCACCTGCCCATGCACTAACAGGACTTCCTAATCCTTATCACTTACACCAATGGGTGTTTCAACTATTTGAACAGCGTGAACTGGTTACACTGGAGGTACCCTTTTTAACACCTGAATTACCGGATCTATTCGATAAGCTACCCAAACTGAAATATGTCTCTGTAAAAAAATCTACGCTGGTGCGATTGCCTCCCGGCTTTTATAAACTACCCGCGTTGCATGAACTGAATATAACGGGCTCAGGCCTTCCTGAACTGCCGGCAGAACTTGCTACCTTATCCTCCCTTCAACGTTTGTCGTTCGATCAGCCATTCAAACCAGAAGTGTTGGGAAGTTTAATAAACTTAACAGATGTTCAGTGCTATTGTACTGATTTAACTGTACCCATTGAGTTTCGTAAACTTGTTAATCTGAAATCGCTTCATCTCGCCTCTATCATTTCTGCACCCAATGATTTGTTAGATTTCCCGAGCTTAAAATTTCTCAATCTACAGGTAAGCAAGTTTACCAAATTCAGATTTGATACCGGCAACGCACCTGTCTTAACTGAATTAGTCACCAATAGTCTGGAGGTATTTTCCACCGCATTAGGTGTTTTTAAAAATCTTCGAAAAATTTCAGCTTCCGGAAAGATTTATCCGGCAGACCTGGAGCCCTTCAAAAAATCATTTTCACAACTGCATAAACTCACCTCTTTATCCTTAAATCGTTTGGAATATTATAATCCAGAGAAAGGTTTGTATTCTGTCCGGTATCGCGACCTGGATTTTTTTGAAACACTTTTAAACCTCGAGTATTTAAACCTGAATGAAAATGGCTTGGGCAGAATGCCACTCTTGAACAATCTTCAAAATCTGAAAGAACTTCATTTGCGTAATAATCAGATTTCTGATTTTCGAGAGTTGCCTCCAAACCTGGAATACCTTGATTTGAGTAAAAACGATTTCTATTCTATTCAAGCCGATTTAAGTTATCTCAAAAATGTAAAAACGTTGTTACTGAATAACAATAAACTTAATGCGTTTAGCATCTCGCTACCAAGCCTTGAGCATCTCAGCCTCGCTGAAAATAGGCTTGTTGAAATTCCTTCCGGATTAATCAACCTTCCAAATCTGAAAACCATTTACTTAAACAACAATTTGCTTAACAGTGTACCTCAGTTGCCTGTTAATCTTGAGTTAGTTGATCTGAGTAGAAATGCGATAACCCAATTGCCCTTGGGGCTGGGCAAACTCAAAAAACTAAAATCACTTAAGCTTAATAAAAACCCAATTGTTGATTTACCCGAGCTACCGGTTATGCCGGCCATAGAAAATCTGGAAATTGCAGATACTAAACTTCCCGAATCTGAATACGTTGCTATGCCAACTGAAGAGATAATGGAAAAATTGAAAGCCATTTTTCCAAATGCACAGCATAACCTTTTTGGATTTAGTTAACTGATACAAACAGTTCAACCCCGCTTGCGCGAGGTTGAACTTCACCCTTACCTAACCACAAATTTTAAACTAACTCTTCTACTTTCTGATCTTCTACCACGGGTGCTTTCTGTGGAGCCGGTTCATGATTAACCGTTACTGATTTCGAAACACCCGGAAATATTTTTTTGATCACGAAATATAAAATCAAAGCGGAAAGTACACCGGTTAAGAAATCGGTAACCGGAACCATTACGGCTGTGTACACCATCATCCACATTTCAAATTTGCCGGTGGCGGTAACTTCACGAATTTCTTTACGCTTAATCATGTTACTCGCTACCCAAAGTAAAATACCTCCGATGCAAGCCATTGGTACCAACTCCAGGTATTGGGCAATGTAAAATGCCATAGCCAGTTTCAACACACCTTTAAAGTAACCAGCCAACGGTGTAACTGCACCAGCTTTAATACTGGTGGCTGTGCGCGCCAATGCTCCGGTACATGGAAATCCATTTACCAACGGTGTAATGATCTGCACCAAACCTTGTCCCCAGAATTCTTTATCAGGATTGAAAGGAGTTTTTTGGTTATTCGCTAAGCGATCGGCCATTGAAGAGCATAACAAACTTTCTACACCAGAAACAAACACAATGGCAATTACATAATAAACTATATCGACTAACAAGGCCCAATTAAAATCGGGCATAGATGGAGCTGTAAACACGAAGAACTCGTTGGGAATAGTGCCATAAATATCGCGCACCAAAATAATGCCTTTGCCTTGTAGCACCGTAGCCGAAGCTAATGTAGCTGCACCAATCGCGATAAGCGGTGCCGGAATAAAAATGGAAATCTTAAGTAAGTACCGCGTTAATAAAAATGTTCCTACTCCAATCACTACCGACCAGATATTTATTTTTCCCAAACTTGTTAATGCAATCTGAAGGTTATGCAACAAGCCACCTTTAATATCTTCATCCTGTCCAAGCGTATCTTTAAAACTTTCTATTCCCAAAATATCTTCCATGTTGGTAAGCGCAATGGCAACAGCAATACCCACAGTAAATCCTACCACTATGGAATTGGGCACATACTTCGCCAGTTTACCCATACCCGTTAAGCCCATTATCATTAAGATTACACCGGATATAATGGAAACGAAAACCAGAAACCCATGAGCTCCGGCTGCGGTGCCACCATTTTCGGGGCCATACTTAAAAATTATACTGGCAATAACCGGTATGAATGCCGCAGTGGGGCCATACACCTGATACTTTGAACCACCAAAAGTGCGCCCGACAATACATGCCAACGCACCAGCTATAATTCCTTGTTCGGGGCGTAAGCCCATAGCCATTGCAAAACCCATTGCCATAGGAATGGCAGTAAGTGCCACTACAAGGCCAGCACTAAAATCGCGATAAACGGTGCTGCGCCAGTTATGCGATTGCAAATCTTCAAAGCGATTATCGTACAGCGTGAAAAATAATTTCAGCCGACTGAGCATGGTATTGGGTTGAGTTACGGGAGTCATGTTTACTTAATTTTAAGTGAGGAAAATTTCTGCGAGTTGATTGCGTTCGGGTGCATTTTCTATTGGTTGCCATTCTACTTCTTGCGGTGCCAACTTGCTTGCCCGCAGGTAAGGCAACACATCAAAACTTCTTCCGCTTACGCGAAGCGTATAGGTTTTAGGAATCAGAATTTCGGTAATGCGATTGCCTTCCAGAAAATTTTGAAACGCACTTTGCGTTACACCCGAAAAAATTTCGATGCGAAACGAATTTATTCGGCTGGCATATTTATTTCGGAGAATGCGGCATGCATCTTCAAAATCGGGATTGGTTAACTTTGAAACAGAATCGGTTCGGGTTCTGAAAAGCAAATCAAAAATAGAATCGGAAAGATGCAGGCCATGGACCAGCACAATGTTTAATGGTTCTTGTGCATGTTGGGCTGCATACTTAAACAGGTTAAGCGATTCAATTGAAAAGTCTGTCGGAATTAGTATCGTTCTCTTCATAGGCCGTTCTGCTAAAAATTTTTTCGCTTTCGCGGAAGCGACAAAAACTTTTGTAAGAATAGCCGTGCCTCGTTAAGGCGGGTTAAGAACGAGATTAGAAAGCGATAAGAATGAATTTTTTATTTACCCCAGGCTGTAATGTCCGATGGGAAAAGTAACTTGTACCGTTGTGCCCTCATTAATTTTTGAAACTACCAGCAATTCGCCCGTGTGCATACGCACAATATTACGGGCCAGCGGCAAACCAATACCATAGCCTTCATATTCAGTAACATTAGAGGCACGGAAAAAAGGATCGTAGATAAATTTTAATTCTGCATCTGGAATTCCTACACCGGTATCTTTAATTACGATTATAACTTTATCGGCAGCCGCACCGATAGAAACCGTTACCGGTTTGTTGTGCGAATATTTGCAGGCATTGCTTACCAGGTTAGTAAGCGCCAGGTGCAGCAGTTGTTCGTTGCCTTTAATCTTTAGTTGCTCCGGACTCTCCGGCATCAGGCTTGTATTAATCTGAACTTTGTTTTTCGGATTAATTTTATCGATGGTGCTTTTTACATCCCACAACAATTGATCTACCCGAACTTTATCAAACTTTTGTGCTTTGCCTGCAAAACCTGTTTGCGCCAGAAACAATAACGACTTGGTAATTTTTTCTAATCGCTCGGCTTCACTTAAGATGGTAGTGAGCGATTCTACATACTCCGTTTCGCTGCGCGATTTAGAAAGTGTTACTTCTGCTTCGCCTATAATAGTAGTGAGTGGTGTACTTAACTCATGCGAAGCATTGCTTATAAAATTGTTTTGTGTTTCGAAAGCTGTTTCTAACCGATCGAGCATATTGTTGAACGTAGTTTCAAGTTCGCCAATTTCATCGTTAACCCGGCCCGACTCTAATCGCAAATGCAAACTTTGCGAACTGATTTCTTTTACTTTATCAGTTATCTCTTTTACCGGTGTAAACACTTGTCGCGAAAAAACAAAAGCCACAAACAAAGCAACTGCCGATGCCAGCACAATACCGATAAGCAAAATGTTGCGCAGGTAAGCTAAATGGTGCGTGCTATAATAATTGGCAGCCGAAACAATTACCAGGTAATCGCCTGCTTTGCCGCTGTAGCGGATACCGGCAAAAAAAATATCGCCCATTTGATGGGTGGCCGCACCTGTTGCCAAGAGTGTTGAAAAAAAAGATTTCGGTAAACCCAACTGTGCCGCTTCAGCATCGAACGAATGACCCGGTTCAATCTTGAAGAAGTATTCCTTTTCTTCGGGTAACTTTTCCAAATGCAGTTCGCGCACTTCTTGTAATACCGTCTGGCTTGCCTCTTCATGATCTAATTCGGCACGAGCCGTAACTACGCCACGAATCTCCAATCGCTTATAAAAATCGGTAAAGGAATATCGGGTTGTAAAAAAATAAACGCTTGCACTCAGTACCATAATGGTAGAGAGCAGAATCAAAAAGAAGATCAGCGCTATTTTAGTTTGCGTTTTCATTGGATTCTTTCAAAACATAGCCCATACCAATTACCGTGTGTAGCAATTTCCGTTGCGGATCGCGGTCAATCTTCTTTCGTAAATAATTTACATATACATCCACCACATTAGTGCCCATATCAAAATCAATACTCCACACTTGCTCCAGAATATCTAATCGCGACATTACCCTGCGTGGGTTTTTCATAAACAAAATTAACAATCGGTACTCTGTAGATGTAAGTGAAATTACGCGACCATCGCGCTTTACCGTTTTGGTATAATCGTTCACTTCAAGATCGGCCAGCTTATAAATTTCTTCCTGCGGTTCAACACTGGGTGTTGGTTCAGCTTCCTTTCTACGCAGCAAGGCTTTAACCCGCGCCACCAATTCAATAAACTTAAATGGTTTTACCAGGTAATCGTCCGCTTCGGTTTCCAACCCGATAACAATGTTTTCAGCTGCGCCCAACGCGGTAAGAAATAAGATGGCTACTTGTTTATTTTGCTTTCGGATGGCCCGACAAATTTCCAAACCATTAACCCCCGGCAACATAATATCGAGAATTACCAGATCGAAGTTTCCATTAAGTGCCAGTTGCAAACCGGTGGTGCCATCAAGCGAAACACTTACTTCAAAGCCAGCTTCCGTTAAGCCCTTATTAATAAATGAAGCCACACCGGCTTCATCTTCTACCAATAAAATTCTTTTCTTTTCTATAATCTTCGTGGTTTCAATTGAAAGCAAAGTATAAATAAACTCTTAATGGGACAATAAACTATTTATCATTGCATGTAGATGGAACTTGCAACTGCTATAAATCTGATTCGGGCTGGAGTACCCGCAGCACAAACGCCACAACATTGGGCCGATCTTGGTGCCGGAAGTGGCTTATTTACAAAAGCACTCGCCAGTCTATTGCCTGTTGGAAGTTCGGTACAAGCTATCGATCGACATAAAAGCTCGTTGGATTCAATCAACTGGTTATATACCGATGTTTCATTGATGCGCACGCAAGCAGATTTTTCTGAAATAGAGTTTAGCGAACTGAAGGATGGCTTTATACTTGCCAATGCGTTACACTATATTGAGAACCAGCAAGCGCAATTAAGCCGATTAAAAAAACACCTTACACCTACTGGCCGGATTATTATTGTAGAGTATGAAACTGATACTCCCAATCAATGGGTGCCCTACCCCATTCCGTTTAAACAACTTACATCAGTTGCATTAAATGCTGGATTTTCTGTTATCACTAAAGTAGAAACAGTGCCGTCTAATTATCATTCGGGCGGAATGTATGCGGCTGTTTTAAGTTGATAGAATTATTCCGAATCAAACACCAATTGCAAATTCTTATCGACAAAAAATACATACTCGTCCAGATCGCGCGAAGCAATTAGTTTTTCAATTACCTGTTTAAACTTTACAATGTATTCTTTCGCCATATCTTCGCGAATAGAATCACTAAATCGGTTTTTCCGCGACTCCATTTTATAGTCAATCAAACTATTCAAACTCAGTAATGTATTGGGAAAATCGAAATACACGCGCTTGTTGCCATTACCGGTAACGGTTAGAATATCGCGTGCGCGGCCCTCCTGAAATTCAAGGTTCACAATTTTGTCTTCAAAACTCATCATGCGAATTTTACCAATAACGCGCTCAATGTTGCGCGGCTCTAACTCCGAAAGTTTTGTGGGGATATAAATAAACAACCGTGGCTTGGGGCTTCCTAATGGAATCTGCTTCATCAACTGCGAGATAAGCGGCTCCACAAAATTGTGTACGTAACCATAAGCCAATGCATACGGTAATGAAAATTCTTCTTCCTCCAGGCGCGAACCAAATTCGCTTACCAAGGCGGTAACCGCGGTAGAGATTAATCCTAATACTACTGTAATTGGTTCAGGATCGAACGGAGCGTTTTTCCAGAACAACCAACACAAGGCAACGGCCAGTGTGGCAACCCACAAAAACACAACCAATGCCTTGGATAAAAACTGAAGTTTCATTGCTGCATAGTAGCAAAGTTTGACTAATTAGCAAAGATCAGATCACAACTTCGGCTATGAAATTTCCCTTGGTCTGGTGGAGATTTAACGCGCCACCTTGTAGCCTCATTATTTCCTGACAAATCCAAAGGCCCATACCCAACCCCGAACTCAACTCACTCACCTTTTTAAATTCGCTTTTAAGAATTTCAACATCGGCAATGGTTTCCGGTACCGGATTTACAAACTGCACGGCTAACCTATCAGTACGATTAATAGTAACCTGGATGGTAGCTTCCAGTTGACTATACTTAATCGCATTCTCCAACAGGTTAAATAAAACAAGTTCAATCTTATCGTAATCAAAATTGTTGGTGCAATCCTCTGTAGCCAACGTAACTTTTACCTGCGCATTTTTTGTTTTGATCTGATACTTACATCGCTTCAAAGCAGAATACAAAGCTTCATCTAATCGGTTAACAGCTTTCCGGATAACCAGGCTTTCGCTCTTGAGCTGACTGATGAGTAAAAAATCCTGAATAACCCGATCTAACCGTTGCACTTCATGCAATTGATTTTCTAAAATGGTACGTGTGGAAGGTTCCGGATTTTGATTGAGTGCTACCGATAATTCGGTTTGCATTACCGTTAACGGAGTTTTTAATTCGTGCGCAGCCGATGCGAAAAAATTAGTTTGCGTTTTAATAGAACTCTCTATTCGCGCAAGCATACTGTTAATGGTACGGGCCAACTCGCGATACTCATCATCTGATTTTGGTTCGGCTACGCGTTCCATGCTGCGCGTGGCCTGAATGCGCGAAGCTACCTCAACAATATTACGCACGGGGCGCAGTGTAAATCCCGACACGATGTAAACCAATACACCCGCCAATAAAATTGAAATGGAGTTAGCAATAAAAAGATAGAGCTGTAAGGTTTCCAGTTGACTATCCAGATCGTGCGTGCTACGCGCTATCGATAACAAAAGCGATGCATTGCTGTAAGGAACAGGCCGCGCCTCTGTTACAACCTTAATAGAATCCAATACCAACACTGCATCCTCACTCCATACTTCCGGAAAGCCAGGTGATGCAAACACGGTATCAATACCCAGCACTTCTTTAATGCGGATAAACATTAAATAATTTTGAGGGGGCAATGGAATAAGTGCCGGATCCAGTCGCACTTTATCGAAGAGCTTCTCGCCTTCCGCTTGCAACTCGCGCGTGTCGGCCTGAATTAAAATGGTTTTTACTTTGGAGTAAACCAAAAAATTTACCGGCAACACAATCACTACAAAAACACCAAAAAAGATAAAGGCTGTTTTGGCGCGGATGCCCAACAAGGGATTGCGTAGTTTCAAAATCTAACTGCGGATAAGTTCGCCCTGAATATAATACCCAAGGCCCACTTTTGTTTCGATAAGATCAGGATCGCCCAATTTTTTTCGCAACTGCGAAAGATGCACTTCAATTACATTACTACCCATATCGAAACTTGCTTCCCAAACTTTTTCGGCTATTTCGGTTTTAGAAATTACCCGGTTGCTATTCGCGATTAATAATTCGAGCAAAGCAAACTCGCGTTTGGTAAGCGCTACCTCCTGTTGATTGGAAAATACCTTTCGGGAAAGTAAATCCAATTCGAGATGTGCTAATTTAAAGTTGGTAAAACTGCGGCTTAACCCTTTGCGCGTAACCGCCCGCACCCGCGCCAGAAATTCACCAAAGTCGAACGGCTTTTTAATATAATCAACCGCGCCCTTGTCCAGGCCTTCAATTACCCGTTCGCTACTGTTGAGCGCACTCACCATAATAACCGGCACTTTAATTTCAAACCGTTTCAGATTTTCAAGCACTTCAAAGCCACTGATACCCGGTAACATTACATCCAGAATAACCAGATCGTAACGTTCGGTTGCAGCAAGATTTAAAGCCTCGCTACCGGTGCTTACCGCATCTACTGCGTACCCTTGTTGTTCTAATCCTTTGCAGATAAAACTGTTCAGGCGGGGTTCGTCTTCAACCAATAATATTTTCATCTGCTAAATATTTTAATATTAAGGTCAGATGGAATTCGCATTTTAAGACTTACCCTTCGTATTAGTATCATTTATTACATTCATTGGTTGCAGTTTGATTATGCTCATTTCATGGGATATACACAGAGAAAGTTTTACCATCGATGGTTAACCGTTCGGGTACTACAATCTGATAATCCCGCTGATAAATCTCGCCCACTTTTTTTATCCGTTGTTTACCTTGAATACTGATCTGCTTGCCTTTTTGAAAATGCAGCGCCAACTGTTGCGCCATCATGGCATCAATTTCCACATAATACTCCGAATTAATAATCAAACTGCTCACATTTCCTTTAGCCGTTAAATTAATGCGGGTAATCTTACCGGCTATGTCCACCGGTTCGTGTTCATGTCTGCCATCGGCACCGCCAAAAAATCCAAACGTACGGATGTATAGGGTATCGGTATTTTGCACAATGGCATGCAGTTCGGGCAAAGCCAGCGGTTGGTCATCAATTTTGAAATCGGAATAATAAAACTTTAACGGCTCGCCCGGTTTTATAAACTCCTGAATGCGCAGGGCATCATCGCTGGGAAATGACACACTGATCATTTTTCCATCGGTCGATTTAAACTTTACACCAACCCGCACAAAGTTTTGTTTGAAAAGATAAGAATGAAGTTTTGCTTCTACATCAAGTAACCGATTGAAGTAATACACATCCTTTACATTGGGAACTGGAAACTCAAAACCCGGCCCAATATGTCTGCGAAAACTCCCAAACGAAACCCGATCTCCGATTTTTATATCACCCAGTTTATCATCCGTTGAAAGAATGGCGTGACAATATCCTACCAACCCATTTTCAAAAATCAAGGCAAGACGTTTTCCATCGTGCACATAATCGCCTATAACCTTTTTATCCAGAAACACTTCTGTTTTGGTAATGACTTCCTCTTTTATGGCAGGCATTTCGTACCAGCCCTGATTGGTTTTGATGGCTACAATCGAATCATGAAAAAAATATATGCCTGGAACTTTAGTACGAAATTCAATTTGCTTCTTCCTTTGCTCTGCAAACCTAAGGTTCACGTTTGCGCGCAGCGTTAGTGTTTCACCCACTTTAACATTTTTTACTACCCAGCTTCCATAAGCCGGATGAAATAAAAAGCCATTAGACTCGCCATTTATATCTACTATAATCTGCTGAAGAGCAAACCCAAAGCCCGGACCAATTGACTTTACTACACCCGTAAATTCCTGTACTTCAAACTTGGGTTGGGCCGCAAGTTTTAGTGGAACTAACAGCAGTAAAATGGCAAATACTTTCATGTGTGATTTTTTACCAAAAGTATGGTGCCCGGCTAAGACTCGACTTAAGATCAGATTAATTTTTCTTAAGGCGGGGTTTTTAATTAACTTAGTTTTCTAAATCAATCCGGTTATGAAGAAGAACATTATTATAGGTGTACTAGCGCTGGTATCCGTGTTATCTATGGCTTTTGGCGTTCAGCAGAAGATAAGAGCGGATAAAAATGAAGCCCTTGCCATTGAAAATGAAAAGCGTGCGCTTCAATTGATGGAAGAGGCTCGCCTGGCTGCTGATGATGCCCAGCGGCAGCGCATGATTGCAGAAGCAAATCTTGTTGAGGCCATGCGGCAACGGGAATTGGCAAAGGGGAAAAGTTCTAATTAATTTTCTCATTTACAGGATTTGAATATGGCTTATATTCGCTACTGAATGCAGGCTATAAGTTATTGAATGGCTTATAGCCAACGTTGTTGACAATGTGGCCGGACAAAAATTCGGTTTCAAAAAAATCACGACTGACAATTTTTTAACAAAGATTTCTCACGGGGCTTCGCAGACAACTTGGACTTTGAAAAAATTATAACATGGGGCGGAGTAAAAATTATACCGTTCACCCTTCGCATTTTTACGAAAAGATTAGACTCCGAATTGCCGTTCACATTTGGCACATGCCATAACCCCTCAAACCCATCGCGACACCCAAGCCATGGCAAGAGCCAAATCACAACCGGCAAACAAGTAGGGAAAACCAAGTTTCAGATGTATAAGCTATATTTATAAAATGGATGTCTGTATTAATAGTTTGGTAAATTGATTTTTGAAACTCACATACCGTCATTTCCACTCAATCAGTTCATTGAGAATTTTGTCTATTACAAGGGCTATAATCCCGACCATTCGGTAGACAGGTTTTTGCCTGACGGGTACACGTATGTGGTTTTTGACCTGACCGACTATCCAAAATTCATTTATGACAATCATACCTTAAAAGAAATACAGTCTTGTAGAAATGTTTGGTTTTCAGGTATCAGAGAAAAATACATTACCATCCCTTCCGGGCGTGACAGTGAAATGTTTATCATCTACTTTCAGAAGGGCAAAGCTTATCCGTTTGTAGAAATGCCGATGAATGAACTGACAGACTATGTTGTGGACGGAGAACTAGTAATGTCAAATGAGATACTGAATATAAGAGAAAAGCTACTCGAATGCTTAACCGTTAAGCAAAAATTCCAGTATGCAGACAAGTATTTGACAAAAGTCTTTTCAAAAAAGTTGATTACCAATCCTTTTGTGGATTATTCCATAAATCAAATTTTACAAAGCCCACATCACTTATCAATAAATCATCTTTCTGAGAAAGTTGGCTACTCACAAAAGCACTTAATCAAAATATTTAAAGAACATGTTGGCGTAACGCCAAAGGTATTTTTAAAGATTACTCGTTTTCAAAAGGCCCTACAAGAAATTGAAACACATAAAACAGTCAACTGGGCAAGCATAGCTTTTGAAAGTGGATATTACGACCAAGCTCATTTTATAAACGATTTCAAAGAATTTTCCGGCTTTACACCCAAACAATACCTGAAAATGCAAAGCGATTTTACGAATTACATAGCAGTTGGGTGAGGTAAATTTTTTCCAATATCTAAGCTTTCGCGCATTTTATTTTTGAAGTAATAAAAAACCTAAAACTATGGAACAATTCTATATAAATCATTGGGCGGTGCTTGTTTCTGCCGTTGCCAACTTAGTAGTTGGGGCATTGTGGTATTCGCCAATGCTGTTTTACAAGGCGTGGATGAAAGAAAATAACTTCACTGAAGAAACGATAAAGCAAAATTTCAATCCATTAAAAACATATGGACTGAGTTTTATTCTTTCGCTTATTATCAGTTACAATCTTGCCTTTTTCCTTGGTGATGATAAAGCCAATGCAAGCTGGGGGGCAACAGCAGGTTTTTTGGCGGGCTTTGGATTTTCAGCATTGATTTTTTCCGTTGTTGCTTTGTTTGAGCAGCGTTCGTGGAAATACATCTTGATTAACGGTGGTTATATTACTATTTACTTTACGCTAATCGGCTTTATTATCGGGGCTTGGCGATAACCAAAAGATAGAAGACATGGCAAAGACATCAGGCGAAATAGAAAAGGAATTCATTGATACTTCAGAGGATAGAACGGGCAAATCTTTACAGGATTGGCTTAAATTAGTCAAGTCATCTGGAATTGAAAAAAGAAATGACATTCTTGAGTGGCTGAAAAAAGGACACGGGCTAAATCATTTACAGGCTCAACTCATTACAGGAATATTTCTGAACAATGGTAATCCAGTTTACATCAATGAAAATGCTTTATTAGAAAATCAGTTCTTAAAATGCCCAGAAATGCGTGCTGTATTTGACAGGATTTCAGAAAAAATCATTTCATCATTTCAAGGAACACAACTAATTCCGAAGAAAACATATTTGTCATTTACAGCAGTCCGTGAGTTTGCAGCGATAAATGTAAAGCCAAAAGAAATTAGGTTAGGTCTTGATTTGGGGGATGAAGCCTTTACGGAAGTATTACAAAAATCAAAACTTACAGGGCCCATGCCTCGAATTTCACACATGATTATACTCTCTGAGAGTAAACAATTCGACAATAAAGTAAAACAACTATTGCAACATTCTTTTAACCGAACTAATAAAAAATGAAAAACACATTATTCGTCATACTTGCAATTGGTTTTCTTGGTTCCTGTTCACAGGACAAAACAAACACAGAGGAAAAACAATATGCTATTGCATACAACATTCACGAACATGATACCATTCATAAAAACAACTATGAAGTTATCACTATGCGTATGGATGGCACAAACAAAAATAACATCACTAACAATCCTGACGTAGCATGGACGTACTATGCATATGAAAATCGTTTATTTTTCATAAGCGACAGAGATACGTGCAGCCGTTGTTTTTTTCTCTATGAAACTGATGTTAACGGAACGAACATAAAAAAAGTAAGTGACTTAATGCTGGAAGACAGTTGGATGAGTAGCAGAAAAAATGGTGAAGAACTTGTAGTTGCCGGAAGAATTGGAAAGGAATTGCGTTACCAACTTTTTATAATAAACACCAAGACCGGAACCTATAAGCAACTAACCAATGAACCCGGTGCTAAGTATGGAGACCCTTGTTTTTCTCCAGACGGCAAAAAAATAGCATTTTATTATCAAAAGGATAAAACAGATAAAACAAGTCATGAGGAATTGTTTTTGATGAATGATGACGGAACTGAAATCACACAATTGACACATTACCCTGAGGACAATCCATCAGCAAAGGAATATGGTTATAGAGCGGGGGCAACAAAATGGCACCCAACAGAGAACTTTATCAGTTACGTGTCACTTCAAGACGGCAGACATAGCATTTTTGCGGTAACACCTGACGGAAAAAAACAATGGAAACTTATTGATAACGAACTCTCAGACGGGTATCATGATTGGAGTTCAGACGGCAAATGGCTAACGTTCAACATGTCAGACATAAAAGAGACTCAATATCATATTATGGTAATGAACTGGAATACAAAGGAACTAAAACAGTTAACCGACACAACCTACAAATCCCAACTTTCTCCAGTATTTATTGAGGTTAGTACAGACAGACAGTAAAGTTCTATTACAGTGTAGTTTATAGCATCTAAGTCGCACACCCATTGCCTGGCCGCACTTACAAGCCCACAGCCAGTCAAAGAACAGGTTTTCAAAAAAATAGCTGGACTTTACAAAGTGGATAAAAACATCATTGAGTTCAAAAAAATGGACGATTTACTATTTGTAAAATACAATGGTCAACTGGTTTCAAGTCTTAAGTACATTGGTGAGAATACATTCGAAGAAAAGATTGAACAGACTAAAGTGACCTTTGAATTAATGACCAATGGAATGACTAAAGTAAACATTGAGTATGCTGGACAAAAAATGACAGGTGAGAAATTTTTAAAGTATAGTGACTGACTTGCGGCCAGCCCACAACAAAATACAGATGTCATGCATGGCGTTTACGTGTAATTAGTAATTTAGTATATCAATGTGGGACAGAGACGAGTTTCAAAGCCCTGCACGTCATATGTACCAACGTTGCCGGCAATTTTGTAATGACGATGAGACAACTAACAATAATCGGGACTCTTTTGATAATTTTATTTTCGTGCGGCAATCAGGACGACTTAGAAAGTTTCATTATCGTTGACACAAGAAAATATAACAACAGAATTGAAGAGTGGAGAACAGCGGGACAAACATGGGCTGACGACCCAATACTGATTACCCGAGAACTTTTTCGTATTGACGGCTCGGAGAGAAAAACAACAATTGATTTTGAAAGTAGTACAGTGGACAGAGCTACTGTGACACTGACTCAAGAAGGACTAAGTGACGACTCCGTTGATGGTGAAAAAAGAATTATTGAATTTGAAAAGGTAAACGACTCGTGGACAATTAAGCAAATACGTGTTGGAGTTAAATGTTGGAAAAGCAGAGGACATACAAACTATTCGGGACATCCATGTAGTTAGGACAACAAAACAGCCGCTAACAAAAATGGATAATCAATGGCGGGGTTCAGTGTAAGTCTGTAGTTTAGTTTCAAATAACGCATGGTCGTGTGGGGACAGTGACACAGCTTCGAAAGCCCAGCTGCGTTTCATACATAAACGTTAGCAATCATTGTAAAAAAAATCCTCGTTATTTGAGAAAGAGAAATGATAAAATCTATAATACATATCATACTTCTACTTGTACTGACAGTTTTAACCATTTCGTGCATTGGTTATCCGTTTTTTTTAGGGGATTATGATTTTCTTGCCACATCAATATCTTTGGTGGTGCAGGTTTTTAGCATCATCGGCTTAATTACCTGTATTCCTGCGGTTTTATGGTTATGCAAAAGAAGTACGGACAAAGAGAAAAAATTTGCCAAAATGTACGTTTATACTTCATTCATTGCTTTTCTGCCTGTTTTATTGATGACCGCTCTTACAATGAGTTTTTCGTTCGGAATTTTGATTTTTGTGGGGCTGGTTATTTCTGCAAGATTTGCTTTAGAGAAAATCGCCCGTCAGAATACATCTTTTGGGTTGCTACTTCCGTTGTTTTTAACCTTTTTCCCCATTATACTGCTTGCATTTCCGTTGGTTGTACAAAAACCGCTTACAGACTGGAGCAGAAATAAAGCCATTGCAAACAGCAGGGAATTGATTGATGAAATTGAAAATTTCAGGAAAAAATACGGAAAATATCCACCTACTTTAAATGCCGTCCACAAAGATTATAAGGTTGGGATCAGAGGAATTGAAAAATACCATTACACCTACGACAATACAACCTATAACCTATATTTTGAACAGCCTAAATTACTGCTGGACCTATTCGGTTCACGCGAATTTGTAGTCTATAATCCCAACGAAAAACATTTAATGATAAGCCACGCATCTTGGAATGCACGATGGGAACCCGAACAAGTAAGGACAACACAGGGTTGGTATGCTTCGGGCGAAACAGGACACAAGCATTGGAAATATTTTTTATTCGATTAGTTAAAAAAACAACGAACCGCTAACATGTATAAGCGTAATGCGGGCTAAAGCATTAAATTCGAATGAATTGAATATTAGCAAACATAAGGTAAAACCGAAAGCGAAGTGTTTTATATACACATTAAGACAGCGGCTTCATGACCAAAATAAAGGACGGGTAAGGGCAGCAAGGCACAACAATGCATAATCAATGGCGGGGTGTAAATTTGTAGTTTAGGTTTTAAAATACGTTTGTGCATAAATAACCTACACCATATCTCCCTCTTTCAATTCAACTGACTACTGGTCTGTACGTGATAACCCCAAGTGGATTAAGACATATCGTGATGATGAGTTTTTCATAACTGATAAAAATTTGTGAGGCACTCCAACCCATTACTGAGAAATTGACTCCAATGAGAAACAGATAAGTTATGAAGCGAGTTTTAACAATATTCATGTCATTGATTGTTTTAGCTATTTCTTGCGATGACCACGAAATAGCGAACTCTGACACCTTTGAAGTTACTGTTGCCGGAATTGGAATAGATTGCGATCTGGTTTTAATTGATTTTAATGAAAGTGATGTGGATAGGATTAAAAATATTACAGGATTTGACTGGAGTCGGTATCATGCCTATAACCTGGACAAGGAGAAATTTAATGAGGTCGGCCAGAAATTGACGGTAATAGTCAGGGCGACAAAAGCAGATGAACTATTTGCTTGCACTACATTAGGACCTGGCTATCCGTGGGTGACTATAATAAAGGCAGAGTTTCAAGACTGTAACCCAACGGAAGTTTGCAATGAAACTCCTCCCACTAATGAAATTTGTGCTGCTTATTTTTCAATGTGGTTTTATGATCAATCAACATCGGCCTGTAAGCAAATTGGATATAGTGGTTGTTCCAAAAAAGGATTTAACACGAAAAATGAATGTGAATCTTGTAAGTGTAAAATTTAGCGAGTAATAATGTCTTCTCTGACAGAATATCTCCTCTTTCAATTCAACTGATGATTCTGTGTTACCTTAGGCACCATTGATTTCGATGCAAAAATCAAAGCCTGTATAATCAAGCCAATTACAATAAGCATTGCCAATTCAAATTGTGTAAGCATGGTGGACCCTGCAATTATTCGTTGCGATTGGTTGGTCATATTCTTTCCTTCTTCTACCTGAATGCTGGAAAGCTGATTGAGGTTTTGGGTGGCCGTAACAAACTGTACGTCTAACATAGTAGCTTCTGCTGTGTTTTGCGAATTGAGAAATTGATCTTCCAGCGCCACCATTTCTTTCATATTCTTTTTAAAGCGCTCAAAGAAGGTTAACTCCTGTGTGGTGAGCCTTGTCTTCTCATACTCCTGAATTAACCTGAATATAGCTTGATTGTGGTGTGCAATTCGGGAAGCAAGCATTTGCCTGTCACCCTGACTGCATTGCTCCATCAATAATTGTTTCTGATACAAGTGGTCGGATAATTTATAGATGTAACTCTCCACCACCAGCCTGTCTTCATAAATAGAAGAAAATGAATCGCCCAACTCAGAAACGTTATGCCTGTCGACTAAACTTTTTAAGAAAACCAGAAGCAGGATAACGGCAAGCAGTAG
>Ga0075163_10002834_pt1 | contig 23293 bp, 19 predicted proteins | sample JI1023141ADNA_FD_71478 | JGI IMG/M metagenome (GOLD analysis project Ga0075163, IMG submission 71478) | Wastewater effluent complex algal communities from Wisconsin, to seasonally profile nutrient transformation and Carbon sequestration -... | ecosystem: Engineered > WWTP > Effluent > Algae... | reverse complement strand
CAGCCGGGCGCATGGAGGAGTCTCTCACATGGCCCGGTTATGCTTGCGCAACGTCTCTCAAGCTGCATCTGTAGTCGTCGGTCTGTCGCTCTTTGCATGCGGCAGCACCGATGACACTTCGCTCAGCCCCTCGCTGCACCTGAGTCCGGACCTGCCGTGGTACGGCGACAATCGCGCCAAGATCGACGCCATGATCGACGCGCACGGCTACCCAAGCCCGAGCTTTGATCGCCAGGCTCCGCCCGTCGCTGTGTTCGACTGGGACAACACCATCGTCAAGAACGACCTGGGCGATGCCACGGTCTTCTACATGCTCCGCACCGGCGCTGTGCTCCAGCCCACGGGGCGCAACTGGCGCCTGACCAGCCCCTATCTGACCGCCGATGCCGCCCAGGCCCTCGGCCTCGCCTGCGACGCAATCGCCGAGCCCGGCCAGCCCCTGCCGACGCACCTCCCCAGCGGACTCGCCTGCGCCACCGAGATCGTGGCCATCTACTACGAAAGCCAGACCACGACCAAGAAGGCCGCCTTCGCCGGCTTCAACTACCGCCGCATCGAGCCCGCCTACGCCTGGGCAGCGCAGCTCCTCGCTGGCTACAGTGGCGACGAAGCGCGCCTCCTCGCCACCCGCGCGCTCGACGAAGCTCTGAGTGCGCAGCAGGGCACCACCCACCCCATCGGCAGCACCGGCAGCTTCACCGGCTGGCTGCGCATCTACCAGCAGCAGGGCGACCTGATCTCCGTCCTGCAAAAGCGCGGCTTTGACGTCTGGATCGTCAGCGCTTCGCCGCAGCAGGTCGTCGAGGCCGGCGCCCTGCGCGTTGGCATCGCCCGCGACCACGTCATCGGCATCCGCCTGGTCGAGAGCGCCGGCAAGCTCACCAGCAACATCCAGGGCTGCGGCGACATCCCCGACGGCACCAACGACGGTCAGGGCAGCTTTCAGGGCAACAGCCTGATCACCTACATCGATGGCAAGCGCTGCTGGGTGAACAAGGCCATCTTCGGCGACACCTCCGCCGGCGCGCTCCAGCGGCGCGGCGACTCGGCCCGCCGCCAGGTCTTTGCCGCCGGCGACTCGGACACTGACATCTCCTTCATGCAGGATGCGAGCGCCCTCAAGCTCGTGCTCAACCGCAACAAGAAGGAGCTCATGTGCAACGCCTACGCGAACGCGGGCGGCCGCTGGCTCGTAAACCCCATGTTCATCGAGCCCCTGCCGCAGCGCACCAGCGCCTATGCCTGCTCGACCAGCGCTTGCAAGGACGAGTCGGGGAAGGCCGTGGCCTGCAAGGATGAAACCGGCGCCCCCATCGCCGACCAGAGCGACACCGTCTTCGCTCCCGCCAATCCGTAAAAGCCCAGCCTAATCGCGGTGATACGGGTCGCCGGCCAGAATCGACGCGGCCCGATACAGCTGCTCCAGCATCACCAGCCGCGCCAGCCGGTGCGGCAGCGTCAGCCGCGACAGCGACAGCACATAGTCCGCCTTGCCAGGCAGCTCGGCCGGCAGCCCGTCGGCCCCGCCGATGAGCAGCGCCACCCCCTGGATGCCGCTGTTCATCGCATGCCCCAGCTTTCCCGCCAGCTCGCGCGAGGTCGGCAGCGCCCCGTGCTCATCCAGCACCCAGCGGGCATAGCGCGGCGGCGGCTTGGTCAGCAGCTCCTCTGCCCGCTTGAGCTCCACGACCTCCACCGGCAGCCGCCCGCGCAGCCGCTGCTGGTACTCCGCGCAGCCCGCCGCCACCCACGGATCGCGCAGCTTGCCGACCGCGTAGACGATCAGCTTCACGGCTTGGGCGCAGCCTGCGCCAGGGCCAGCGGATACTGCATGGTCTCGTTCAGCCACGACGCATTTTCGCGCACCGCCCCGAGCAGCACCTGCCCCAGCCGCTCGCGCTGCTCGTACAGCCGGTAGCCCTCGCGCGGCCGCAGGTAGCCGCGCGCCTGCGGGTGCTTGGCGAACAGCGCCTCTTCGCCCATGCGCTCGGCCCAGCGGGCATAACGGGCGCGGTTGTCGAGCAGCGCCTTGACCACAAACGGCATCAGCGTCGAGTAGTCGCCCTGCATGCTCTCGGTGGTCTGCTGGTAGACATCCTTGTCCACCTTGCCCCAGGTCACGGCCTCTGCCGGCGGGCACGACGACAGCGAGCCATCGGTCACGGGCGCGCTCACGATCTGCACGTCGAACGTGTAGCCGCGCACATCGGGAAGCCCCAGCACCTGCGACAGCGCCGGCTCGGGCTGGAGGTTGTAGTTCTTGGGCACGCCGCCGCCCAGGATCAGCGTCGCCAGCGACCCCACCGGGTGCTCGAATAGCCCCCAGTGGTGGTATGCGCACGACTCGAACACCTCGGCCTGCACGTCGAGCTCGAAGCCATGCGCAGGCAGGATTCCCGCCTGCCGCATCGCCCACAGCTTCATCGCGTTCAAGAACACGCTGCCGTCGCCCGGCGCCCCCACCAGGATCGGCACCGCCAGCCGGGTGCAGGTGCTCAGCAGCCCCGCCGCCACGCCATTTTTCTGCTCCTGCGCCCCGTAGTACGCCCCCAGGAGGTGGCGCAGCTCGGTGCCCGTCATCTTTTTCTGAAACTCGGGCCGCTGCAGGCACGCAGTCAGGAAGCGATCCTGATCCAGCAGCACCTTTTCATCAAAGCCCATGTCGGTGACGCGGATCGTCCCGGCCTCGCGCAGGGCGCCGTCGTCGCCGAAGATCGGCACCTCGTAGATCGGATCCTTCTGGTGCTCGTCGAGCGCCCGGTGGCCGTCGTGATAGCAGACAGCGTCGGTGGTGCTCAGGTACGCCACCCAGCCCGTCTCTAGCAGCGGAATCAGCCACGCCTGATGCTGCCCCGACACCGTCACCGGCCCGGCGATGGCCAGCGTCAGCGGACAGCCCGCCCCGATCGCCTGATCGAGGATCGTATAGATGCGCCGCAGAAAGCCGCCGCCAAACGCCGGCAGGCAGTTGCGAAACAGCTCGTCGAGCGTCTCGATCTCGTCGACGCGCTTGACCTGGACCGCCCGCCGCGGGGCCGCCCCCGCCCCCGCCCCGCTGTCTGCCTCGCCACTCTGGGTCGCCGAGTCTGCCCCGGCGCCGCCTCCGCACGGATAACGCGATGTCGTCATGGCCGCGCACTATAGCGACCGCGGGTCCTGTTTGCCACTGGGCGGGCAAGCGTGGTACCAAAGCGCTCGTTCATGTCGGAAGCCCTGCTCCGCTTGCGAGCGCTCCCAATTGTGGCCCTGGCGTCGGTCGTCATGGCCGCTCCGACGGCTGTGCAGGCCGAGCAGCGCGACCTGACAGTCGGCCTGCAGCCCAGCTACGGTCTGACCTACATCGACGATCGGACCCCCTCGGGCGGCGGCGGCACCCTGCATGTGAGCTACGGCATCACCGACGCGGTGGGCGTTCAGCTGCAGGGCGGCGTCACGGCCCATCCCCTGGCCGCGGTGATGGACGACATGAACATGCTGCCCGGCGGGCTGCTGCTGACCTGGCAGGCCAGCGCCGGCATCGTCTACGCGCTCGACATCGTGCGCATTGTGCCGTTTTTCGAGGCCAACATCGGCGTGCTCGGCGCCTGGATCCGCACCGACGACAAGAAGCTCCAGAGCTCGGTGGCCGCGGGCGCATCGCTCGGCCTGGGCGCCGACTACCTGATCTCGCGTCGCTGGGCCGTGGGCGTGGCCGTGCGCTACCACGCTTTTTTGACCAACATCAGCCAGATCCCGATCTATCTCACCGTCGGGCCGCGGCTCACTGTCCGCTTCGGCCTGTAGCCGACGGCGTCGGCGGCGACCGCAGCTGCCACGGCACCGCGGCGCTGTCGACGAACGGCACCGCTCGCTCGGCGCCGCTGCCCGGACCGGGCTCGACGCGCCCCATCACCACCACCGGCACGCTTGGCGGCACCTCGCTGTAGGCCAGCACCGGCAGCGTCTCGGGATTGCCGGCCAGCAGCTGCTCGACCGAGCGCCGCACATCGGCATGGCACAGCAGCACCGCCTCGGGCGCCAGCTTCTTGGCCGCCTGCACCCCCTGCACGATGTCGCGCGCCAGCTCCGGCTCCAGAAATAGCGCCCCGTCCGTCGCTGCGCGTCCACGCCGCGCCTCGCGCAGGAGCTCCTCGATCTCGCTGGCCAGAAGCAGCGCCGGCAGCCCCTCCTGGGCGCTCGCCGCCCCCGGACCCTCGCCGCCGCGCAGCATGCCCTGAATCAGGAAGCGCCCGAGCCCGCCGCGCACCTGCTCGGCCAGCGCATCCAGCTCTGGCTCCAGCTTGGGCAGCGTCGCCACCGTCTCCAGCACCGCCCGCACATCGAGCGGCCAGACCCGCTGGTCCAGCAGCCGCCGCAAGAGCGCGGTCAGCCGCCCCAGATCGATCCGCCGCGGCACGGTCTCGCGCACCAGCGCCGGCTGCTGCCGCTGCAGCGCATCCAGCGTCTGCTGCACCGCATCGAGGGTCAGAAGATCCGCCGCGCCGCGCAAGAGCCCGTCGAGAAGCACCGCCCGCGCATCCTGCTCCGCCGGCAGCTCCGCAGCGTAGAGCGGCGCCCCATACAGGCGGATCTGCAGACGCCGTCCGAGGGGCGCAGCCGCCTCGGGGCCCAGCTCCAGCGCCGGCATCACGAACCCGAGCCGCGCCCGCAGCGACTCGCGCACCGTCTGAAGCGCCGCCGCGTCGAGCCCCAGCGCCCGGCTCGCTTCCACGCGAACCGCGGCCTGCCCGGCGGCCTGCCCCTTCTGCCCGCCGCCGGCCCCGCGGGTCAGGAGCAGCCCGGCCGCCGCGGTGTTTAGCAGCACCGGCACCTGGCTCAGCAGGCCCTGTCCCACGACGAGCAGCGCGTACCTTTCCGCCGCTTCCCCCACCCCCAGACCCTGCCGCAGCACGCCGACCAGGAGCCCGCCAAAGACTCCCGCCCCCAGCAGCAGCAAGGCCGCCACCACATCGCCCTTGACCAGCCGCAGCGCACCGTCGAGCGCTCCGTAGACCTGCGCCTCGCGATCGAGGGCCGCCCGCCGCTCCTGCGCGACCCCCTGATCGATGGCGCCGCTGCGCAGATCGGCCTCGATCGCCGCCTGCCGCCCCGGCAGCGCATCCAGCACAAAGCGCGCCGCGACCTCGGCCACGCGCTCGCCGCCGCGCGCCAGCACCAGATACTCGACGGCGCCAATCGCCGCGATCAGCACCGCGCCAATCAGCGCATCGCCGCCCAGGAGCAGCTCGCCGCCGCTGCGCACCAGCCAGCCGGCGTCGCCCCCGCCCAGAATCAGCCGCAGCGCCGCCACATTGGTGCCCAGCCGCAGCAGCACCGACACCAGCATCAGCGTCGGCAGCTGCGGCAGCCGCAGCGGCTCTCCGGCCGACGCCGCCAGCGCACACAGCACCCCGGCCAGCCCCAGGTTCAGGACGATGAGCGCATCGAGCGCCAGCGCCGGCAGCGGCCACAGCAGCGCCACCACCGACAGCAGCACCGCCCCCAGCAGCCAGGCCGAGCGCGACTCAGCCGCCAGCAGTCGCCGCGGGCCGACCCCACCGACCAGACGGGCGATGAGCGCCCTCACCCACGCGACGAGAGTCCCCATATCTTTCCATGATCGGCGCGGCGAAAAAAACTGTCAATTGCCGGGCTTGGCCGCTTCCCGGCGCTCGGCCTCTTCCTCGGCGTAGATGCGCCCGAGCTCGACGTAGTGCGCCGCCGAGGCCGCCAGCCAGGCCAGCTCGGCCTCGCTCAGCGGTCGCTTGACGCGCGCCGGCGTGCCGACGACCAGGTGGCCCGGCGGCACCTTGGTTCCGGGGGTCAGGAGCGCGCCTGCACCGACGATGCACTGCTCGCCGACCTCGACCTGATCGAGCACCGTGGCGCCCATGCCGATGATGCACAGATCGCCGATGGTGCAGCCGTGCAGCGTCACCGAGTGGCCGACCGTGACGCGATTTCCGACGGTGGTCGCGAAGCGGTCGTGCGTGACGTGCAGCACCGTGTTGTCCTGGATCGAGGTCTCGCTGCCGACGCGGATGTGGAACACATCGCCGCGCAGGACCGCGCCAAACCAGATGCTGGAGCGCGGACCGATGTGGACATCACCGACGATGGTCGCGTTGTCGGCGACGTAGACGCTCGGATCGATCTCCGGATATCTGCCGCGGAAAGGGCGAATCTGGCGGGTCAACATAAAGCGGGGCGCCTCCTCCGCCCCTCATACTGGTGCCAGCCCCTTCCGTCAAGGTTAAGCGCTGCCAGGGGCTGCAATGCTACAGTGGCGCCGTGATCAGCGCGGAGCTCACCCTCTCTGAGATGGCGCCCGGCGGTGAAGCGGTGGGCCGTCGCGACGATGGCCTGGTGGTCTTCGTCGCGGGCGGCGCCCCCGGCGATCGCGTCGAGGTGGCGCTGGCAGCGCCGCGCAAGGGCTATGCGCATGGCCAGCTGCTGCGCGTGCTCTCGCCGGGTGCCGAGCGTGTGGAGCCGGCCTGCCCGCTGGCCGCCCCCGAGCGCTGCGGCGGCTGTCCGCTGATGGCGGTGGCCCGTCCCGGGCAGCTGCGCGCCAAGGAGAGCTGGGTCCGCCGCGCCCTGCGCAAGCTGCCGGCGACGATCCTGCCGATTCTGGCGCCGACGCCGGAGCTCGGCTACCGGCTGCGCGCCCGACTGGAGGTCCGCCACGGCCGGCTCGGCTTTGCCGGCTCACGCTCGCATAACAGCGTCGACATTGCCCGCTGCCCGGTGCTGGTGCCGGCGCTGGAGCAGGCGCTGTTTGCCGGCTGCGCGCCGCTGGCCGGGCTGCTCGGTGAGGGCGCGACCGTGCAGGGGCTGGCCGGGCGCTCTTCAGTCCAGCTGGCGGTGCGGTTCGGAGCCGGTGCGCAGCGTCGGGCCGCCCGAGCAAAGCTGGACGAGCTGGTGCAGCGCCAAATGGTGGACTGTGTCTTATATGAAGAGGATGCCCCGGGTCCGGTCGTGGCGCTTGGGGACGATGACGGCAGCGGCTGGGGCCCCTTTTTCAGCACGGCCGACGGCTTTGCCCAGCCCAGCGCCCCCGGCCACAGCCTGCTTCCGCGCCTGGTCGCCGAGGCCGCTCTGGCTCCACCCAGCCCCGCAAGTCCGCGAATCCTGGAGCTTTTTTCGGGCAGCGGCAACCTGAGCCGCGCCCTGCGTCCCGGTGTCACGGTGCTGCACTGCGTCGAAGGCGAGCCGCAGGCGGCGGCGCGGGCGCGGGCGCTTTTTGCCGGCGATGCGGCGGTCACCGTCGAGGCGCGCCCCGTGGAAGCGGCGCTGCGAACGCTGGTCGCGGCCGGGGCGAGCTTCGACGTGATCGTGCTCGATCCGCCCCGCACCGGCGCCCGCGAGGCCATGCCGCTGCTGGCCAGGCTCGGGGCGCAGCGGATCGTGTATGTCTCGTGCGATCCCATGACGCTGGGGCGCGACCTGGGCGAGCTCAGCGGCCTCGGCTACGTCGCCCGCACCGTGCAGCCCATCGACCTCACCCCCCACGCCGCCCACGTCGAGAGCCTGGCGATCGCCGAGCGAGGCTAGCGGCGGTGATGGGCCTGCGCGAGCAGCGACTTGCCGTCGGGCAGGCGGCGGAACGGCACCATCTCGCCATGGCTGTCGAGAAGCAGGATGCGCAGCGCCTTGTCGGCCGGCAGGTCGACCCAGAACGTCGTCTCTTTGCGGCCGGTCTGCTGCCCTTTGGGCGGCTGCCCGTCGATGAGCACGGTCAGGTTCGGCCGCGGCAGCACAAAGGTCGCGCCGGTCACCGCCTGCGGCGAGCGCACCGTCGCACTGCCGTCTGACTGTAGCCGCACCGCCACCGTGGACATGGCCTTCAGGTGATCGCCCAGCTGGCTCAGCGTCGGCACCCACAGCGTGCCGTGCGCGACGCGGGTGGCCAGCGAGCGGAACATCGCATCCAGCCGCGGATCCAGCACCACCTCGCCGGGCCGCTTGCCGGGCACCATCAGGTTGCGCTTGGCGAACATGCTGGTCGGCGGATGGAACACCTCAAGGTAGGTGTGGGCGATGTGCAGGCCGCGCTCGCGCTCCAGCTGGTCGAGGGGCTTTTTGCCGTAGAGCTTGAAAAACTGCGGCCCGTCGACGTAGGTCATCATGGTGCTGAACAGCCACAGCGCCGCCGGCGTCCCCGCCGACAGCCGCCCCGCCGCCCACAGCACCGGCGCATAGCGGTCGAGCCGCCGCGGCGACAGGAGGTTCAGCGACCCCGGCGGCACATCGATCCCCGACCACGCGTAGCTGTAGCCGTACTTCTGGAGCAGGTCGACGATGCCGAACGGCCCCGACTGGTAGCCCTGGTTCACCAGCGCTTCGCAGTTGGTGTAGGGCTGGTGATCGATCCAGGTGCGCGCCTTGTAGCGCTGGAACCACTCCAGGGCGACCTCGGTGCGCTCGCGCTCGTCGCGCAGCGGCGTCGCCGAGTGCGGCACGATCTCCCAGCCGACGCGCGCCATGCGGTCGGCCATCTCGACCACCTCGGGATCGTCCAGCTGCGGCCGTCCGCCGCCCGTCGAGTCCACCTGCGGGCGACCGTAGCGGCTGCGGAAGTTCTGCACGCGCTGCACAAGATGCGTCGGGTGCGGCGGGTGGCCGCTCAGGTGCTGGCCCATCGGCGCCAGGGCCAGGTGCCCGCTGCCCGGCGACCCCAGCGACGGGGCAGGCTCGCCGCTCGACATCCACAGCGCCTTGGTGATGCCCAGGCCGTAGCCCAGGAGGCCGCCCTGGCCCCAGCGCGGCGACGTCACGTCAGAGGTCCCGCCGATGAGCGCCCGCAGCGTCACCGCCGCCGTCTGATCCGCGTGATCGGTGATGACCAGCGCCGCGCTTCTGCCGTCGGGGTAGCGCGCCTTGAACAGCGGCACCGACGAGCCGCTGTACAGCGTCACCTCAGTGTGGAAGGTCTCGTCGGGCTGCACCAGGCGCACGGCCAGCGACTGCCGGTGGTTGGGCGCCCGCCAGTTGTCGGTGCAGGCGACGAAGTGCGAAAAAGGGCGAGCCTCCGTCGAGACAATATCCACGTGGGCCAGGATGTGCGAGCTCTGGCGCAGCGCCTGGAGCCCGTCGGCATCGTCGTCGACGCTGAGCGTCCAGGCGTTGGTCGCGGCGGCGCGTCCTCCGCGCTCGCCGTGGCGGCTGGCCTTTTCACCGCCGTGGCTCGCGTGACCGCCGCTGCGCGACTGCTGCGGATACAGCATCAGCCACTTCGGATCGAGCCCGGAGAGCGCCGCCGAGCGCTCCAGCCGCCGCACCCGTAGCTCGCGTCCACCGAGGCTGGCCGCCCCATCCGGCAGCTCCAGCTCCAAGGACAGCAGTCCCAGCCACAGCTGCGCCTGCGCCTGCGCCTCGGCCTTGAGCGAGTAGGCCCCCTCGGGCGTCTTCTGCCAGCGCAGCGTGACCACCAGACCCGGTGTGGGCCCGGCTGCCACCTCGCCGACCACGGCCGCGCCATCGGTGTGCCAGCTGACGGGCAGCACGCGCGTCGTCGGCATGCCCGTCGGCGCACTGGCCCCGGTCTCGGCCGCCACCCGCACCCGCACGGCCACCGGCAGCTCCACGCTCGGTGTGTCGCCCAGCGTTACCGTCTCACCCTGGGCGTTCAGCTCGGCCCTTGCCGCAGCTTGTGAGCCAAGCAGAAGAGCGACGGAGATTAGCGGCGCGTGCATCAATTTCAGCACGCGCCGTGGACACAACCCTGGATTCTGCCCAAGCGTCTGCAACGTGGCGCCATCCACCCCGCGTCGCTTTGTGGGTCCTAGACCCCCCTCAGCGTCTGCGATCACGAGATACTGGGCCCTAATTATAGACGAATTTGGTCCGAACCTCGTAAAGTTCTCGCGACTGCGTTTCGCATGGCAATTCCGTCGGTCAATATTCGCGTCCGGTCGATCCGCACCAAGATCCTCCTGGGTTTTGCGGTGGTGCTCATCGCGTTTGGCAGCGCGACGATCTACGGCGGCTGGGCGGTGCGCACCCTCGGGCAGCAGCTGCGGCTGGTCGCGCTTGGCTACTCGGCGCTGCGGCTTGAGCTTCAGGATCAGCAGACGCTTCAGGCAAACCTGCAAAAGCGCCTGGCCGAGCCCGAGCCGAGCCCGCGCTTTTTCGCTGCGGTGGCCGCCGATCGCAAGCTGCGGCGGCTGCGGCTTCAGGGGGCGCGGCAGCGGGCGCAGGATCTGTCGCGCAGCCTGGCGCCGGCCGATGCGGCGTTCCTGTCGCAGATCGAGGCCGGGCTCAATCGGCTGGAGCATCTTTATATTTCTTCGGACGCGCAGTCGCAGAGCGACGATCGCCAGGCCGGACGCCAGCTTGAGGAGCAGGCGACGCAGCTTCTTGAGCAGATGTCGAGCCGGCTGACGAACAAGGTCGTGGAGGTGGTGAGCGCCGGGCAGCGCTACGAGCGGCGGGCGCTGTGGATGACGGTGATCCTGGCGCTGGCGGCGGCGGCGACCAGCGCGATCGTGCTGCTGCTGGTGCAGGCGACCCTGCGGCCGCTGCGGCGGCTCAGCGAGAGCGCCAAGGAGGTTGCGCGCGGCAACTATCGCGCCGGTCAGGTCTGGCGCGATCGCCTGCCGGGCGACGAGGGCGGCGACGAGGTCGGCGATCTGGCCCGCGAGTTCAACGCCATGGCCGCCGCCCTGGAGGAGCGCGAGGGGCGCCTGCGCCGCTCCGAGCAGCTGGCCGCTGTCGGCAAGATGGCCGCCCAGATCACCCACGAGGTCAGAAATCCCCTGACCGCCATTGGCCTCAATGCCGAGCTCCTGGCCGAGGAGTTTGCCGGCAAGGACACCGAGGCGCAGCAGCTGGCGCTGGCGATTGTCAAAGAGGTCGATCGCCTGACCGACATCACCGAGCAGTACCTGCGCTTCGCCCGTCTGCCGCAGCCTCGCTTCGATCAGGCGGATCTGAACGACCTTCTGCGCAGCCTGCTCCAGTTTGCCGGCGAAGAGATGCGCGCCCGCGGCATTACCGTCGAGGCTGAGCTCGACCCGTCCCTGCCGCCGGTGACCATCGACGACAACCAGGTGCGCCAGGCGCTCTTGAACCTCATGCGCAACGCCTCGGAGGCGATGGTCGACCGCTCGTCCAGCGCCCCCGGAACCGCACCCGACGAGGGAGGCGAGCGCCGCCTGACCGTGCGCAGCCGCAGCCTGCCCGCCACCGGCCGCATCGCCGTCGACATCATCGACACCGGCCCCGGCATTCCCCCCGAGCGGCAGCGCCAGATCTTCGAGCCCTTTTTTACGACCAAGAAGGGCGGCACCGGGCTTGGTCTGGCGCTGGCGCTGGAGGTCGTGACGCGCCACGGTGGCCAGCTGGTCGTCGAGAGCCCGCTGCGTCCAGACCCGTCCGTGCCCGGCGGGCAGGCCGAACCGACCGCCGGCACCCGCTTCACACTGGAGCTGCCCACTTCATGAGGTGCGCCCTTGCCGACGCTGATTCTGCGCGATATCGCTGAGCTTCTGACCCTGTGTGGACCCGGCGGCGTCCCGGCCGACCCTGCGGCGGCCGAGCAGGCGCTGGGACTCGTGCAGGAGGCCGCGGTGGTCATTGTCGACGGCCAGGTCGTGTTTGCCGGCCCCGCGGCCAGCGCGCCCAAGCCCGCCGAGCTGCCTCTGCCCATCGTCGAGCACAGCGCCGGCGGCCGCCTGGTCTCGCCGGGCCTCGTCGACCCGCACACCCACCATGTCTGGGCCGGCGAGCGCAGCCTGGAGTTCGACCTGCGCAACCTCGGCACCCCCTACCAGGAGATCCAGCGCCGCGGCGGCGGCATCCTCTCGTCGGTGCAGGCGACGGCCCAGGCCAGCGACGAGCTGCTGGTCGAGCTGACCCGCATGCGACTGCACCAGTCGCTGCTACTTGGGACCACACTGTGCGAGGTCAAGACCGGCTACGGCCTGGAGCCCGAGGCTGAGCTGCGCCTCCTGCGCCTCATCCGCGCCGCCGCGTCCGGCCATCCCGTGGCGGTGTCGCCGACGTTTCTGTGCCATGTTCCGCCGCCGCAGCTGTGGGCCGCTGCGCGCCCCGGCTTCGTCGCTGCGCTGGCCGCCACCCTGCCCGTGGCCAAGGCGCAGGGAGCCGATGCCGTCGATGTCTACTGCGATGCCGGCGCCTTTACGCTCGCCGAGACCGAGACGCTGCTGGTCGCCGGTGCGGCTGCGGGTCTGCGGCTGCGCTGCCACGCCGAGCAGTTCACGCACACCGGCGCCGCGGCGCTGGCGGCCCGACTGGGCGCAGCCAGCGTCGAGCACATCGAAGAGATCGATGATGCGGGCATCGCGGCGCTGGCCGCGGCCGGCGTGGTTGCCAACCTCCTGCCCGGGGCTGCGTTGACGCTGCGGCTGCGCTGGCCCGACGGTCGGCGGCTGATAAAGGCCGGCGTCCGCGTCGCCCTCGGCACCGACTGCAACCCCGGCAGCTCGCTCACCGAGTCGCAGCCGCTGATGATGACGCTGGCCTGCACGCAGATGGGGCTGAGCGCCGCCGAGGCCTGGCTGGGCGTCACCCGCCACGCGGCGCATGCGCTGGGCGCCAGCGACGCGGGCTCGCTGCATCCCGGCGCTCGCGGCGATCTGGTCGTGTGGGAGGCCGAGCGCTACCGCGAGATCTGCCAGCACTTCGGGCCGTCGCTGGTCGAGCGCGTCTATCGGGCCGGTCAGCTGATCGTCGGGGGCGCCTAGAACGCGCCGCCGGGACCGCGGCCGCCGTCGTCGCTGCGCGGGGGCTGGACCGGGGGCGCGATAGAGCGCGCGCGGTTCCAGTTGGCTCCGAACAGCGACGCCATGCCCGCCTCGGCTGCGGTGCGCACGCCGGCGTGCGGGCTGCTCAGGTTCATGCGAAAGATCTGGATCACCGCCGGTGACTTGGTGCTGGCCAGCCCCTTGAGCAGCTGGGCGCGCTGGGCGTTGTTCGGCGTGGTGCGGACCACGCGCAGCACCTCTTCGAGCGGCGCCCCCTCTTCCAGCGGCAGCGGCGGCTGGTCGTCGTCGGAGAGCTCGGCTGCGCCCGCGGCCGGCTCGGCGCTGACCGCTGGCGTTGGTGCTGGCGTCGGTGCTGGCGTCGGTGCTGGCGTCGGTGCTGGCGTCGCGGCAACCGGCGGTGGCGCAGCTGGCGCCGGTGCTGGCGCGGCGGCGCGGCGCGCATGCTCTGCGGCCTGGTATTCGGTGCTGCCTGCCGGCGGCAGGCCAGCCTTGGCCAGGGCAGCGGCCAGCCTTGGGTTTACCGGGCGCGCAATCGGCGGTGGCGACGGCTCCTCCGGCTCGGCGCTGGCGGCGGAGCTGGGCGCCGGGGGCTTGTAGGCCGGGGCCGCTGGGGCCGGTGGAGCCGCTGCCGGCGGTGGCGAGGCCGGTGGTGGCGCCGCTGCCGCAGGCCGCGCGGGGGGCGCGATGGGACGGGGAGCGTCGGCAAACTCCGGCGGAACCGGGCGGCCCATGGCGCGCGCGGCATCCAGCGCAGCCCGCCTTCGCGCCTCCTCCCGGCTGGCCAGCACCGCCGGATCCTCATTTTCGACCGTGCCGTCGGGGGCGACCACGACCGCCGACGCTGCCGTGGGAGCCGCAGCCCGTCCGAGCGCTGCGCTGGCAGCCACCAGCGTCTGCTCGCCCCGGGTTCCCAGCGTCGGCCGACCCAGCGGGCTCAGCGAATCGCCGCTGCACAGCACCACCGGGGCGCCCTGCCCGACGGGGCGCGGATGGCACAGCGCCCGCCAGGCTCCGCCCAGCTGTTTTACGTCGCTCACAACCACCGCGGCGCCGCGCAGGTCCGCATCTCGCCGCAGCCGCCGCAGCGCCGCATGGAGCTGCACCGCCGGCCAGCCGCCAAGCGCCGCACCGTCGATCCACAGCACCGGACGCTGGAGTCGCGAGCGCATCGCCTGGACCAGCTGCGGCACCTGCTCGCCGCCGCAGCCTCCGAGCCACAGCAGCACCGCATGCGCCACGCCCAGGTGCTCGCGGACCACATCCCCCAGCTGATTCGACGGCTTGTCGCCGAGCAGCTCCTTAGTCCAGGCCGCCTCGTGCGACGGTGCAGGAACGTAAATAACGCCCGGGGCCTGGCCGGAAAAGAGCGCGCTCTCATCGCCGGCCGGACGCTCCTTGCCGGGGCCCGCGCACCACAGATGAAGGCCGCGCCCCAGCTGGAGCGAGTCTGTCGGCAGCGGCCAGCCCAGGCTCGCTTCGTCGGTGAGCTCAACCAGGCCGCGAGCCCGCAGCTTCCCGTCGCTGCCGAGCAGCGAGAGCGTCGCCGCCAGCTCCTCGCCGGCCTGCTGCGCCAGCTCGCCGACGCTGACGGCCGCCGGGGCAGCGAGCAGCAGCTGGAGGATGCGCTGCTCCGCTGCGCTCAGCTGAAAAAGCTCGACGAGCCGCGTCGGGACGCCGCCCGCTTTTTCGCCTGCTTTTTCAGGCGTTTTATCGGTCGCCTTTTCAGGCGCTTTTTCCGGTTCGGGGGCAGGGGGCTTGGCCCGGGCGGTGGGCTTGGCGGGCGCCTTGCCGGAGGACTTGGCAGGCGGCTTCATAGGCGGCTTCTCAGACGAGCGTGTACGGGAGGGCACAGTCCACCAATATATCACGCCGAAACATGTTCTTATACTTCCGCTATGGCGCGGTTTTCGCTGCTCACCAAGCTGCTGCTGGCGATCCTTTTGCCGACGGTGATTTCCTTTGCCGGCTTCGCGGTGCTCGGGCACTTCGCCGCGGCGCGGGCACTTGAGGCAGAGCTCGGGCGGCGTCTGGCCGGGATCGCGGCGGTGGCCGCGACGCAGATCAGCGAGGAGAGCGTCGCGCTGCTGGCCAGCGGCGACGAGTCGAGTCGCACCTACCGCAACCTGCGGCGGCGCCTGGTCGAGATCCGCGACGCGGCGGGGGTGGCGCGGGTGTACCTGTTCGCCGCCGATCTGACGGCGCGCGTGGACACCGATGAGGTGCCCATTGGCACCCGCTACTACGGCCTGGAGACGAGCCGGACCGAGCTGCGCCAGGTCTTTGGTCTTCCCGGGGGGTTGGCCGGGGGGTTGGCCGGGGGGCCCGCCGATGCGAGGACGCTGCCGCGCTCCTCGTCGTCGCTGCTGTTTCGCGGGCGGGACGGGCGGCTCTACAAGTCGGGCTATGCGCCGATTGCCGGGGCGGGCGGCGACGGAGCCGAGCCGGTGCGCTTTGCCGTCGGGGTGGATGGCAACGCGGCGCTCTATACCGACCTGCTCGGGCTGCGCAAGACGCTGCTCTACGTCGGGCTGGGCGGGGTGCTGACGATGGTGCTGCTGGCGGTGGGCTTCGGACTGCGGCTGACCCGGCCGCTGCGCCGCCTTCGGGAGAGCGCCCGGCTGATTGGCAGCGGCGTGCTCGATCAACCTATTGATCAATCTGTTGACGGTTCTGTTGATCGGCGTGTTGATCGGCCTGTTGGTCAACCTGTTGATCAACCTATTGATCAACAGGTTGATTTCGCCCACTCACCGACGCCAGCGCGCCAGCGCGGGGGCGATGAGGTCGCAGAGCTGGCCGAGGGACTCGAAGCGATGCGGCAGGCGCTGCGGGCGCGGGATGAGCGGATGCAGATGATGCTGTCGGGCATCGCGCACGAGGTGCGCAATCCGCTGGGCGGCATGGAGCTCTTTGCCGGGCTGCTGGCCGAGGAGATTCAGCCGTCGTCCGCGATCGATATTCCGACGGTGCAGGGCTACGTGCAGCGCATCCAGAAGGAGCTGCGCCACCTGCAGGCGGTGGTCAGCGATTTTCTGGAGTATGCGCGGCGGCCGCGGCCGCAGCTGTCGCCCACCGCCATCGCCGATCTTCTGGCCGAGGTGCGCGACAGCGTCGGCGCCACGGCCGCGGGGGTGCAGGTCGCGGTCAGCGCGGCGCCGGGGCTCCTGGTGGCCGCCGATGCGACGCAGCTGCGGCGGGCGCTGCTCAACCTGGCGCACAACGCGGTGCAGGCGTGCGCTGCGGTGCCGGCCGACGATCCGCGCCCGCGCACCGTCGAGCTCTCGGCGCAGCCGGCCCCGGACCCGAGGTGGGTGCGGGTGACGGTGCGCGACAGCGGGCCCGGCATTCCGGAAGCGGCGCTGCCGAAGATCTGGGCGCCGTTTTTTACGACGCGCGCCCAGGGAACCGGGCTGGGGCTGGCGTTCGTGCGCGAGATCGTGCAGGACCACGGCGGCCAGCTCGACGTCAAGACCGGAGCCGCGGGCACCACCTTCGAGCTCACGTTTCTGGCTGCGGGGGCGGCGGCTTCCGGAAAATCGTCGACGGCAAGCTAGGGCGAGTTAGGCCTTTTTCTCGGCCGGCTTTTCGGGCTCGCCGATGATCACGCCGAGCGGCGTCAGCTCTTGGATAGTGAAGAAGAAGCTGATCTCGCGGCGGGCGGTCTCGACGGCGTCGCTGCCGTGGACGGCGTTCTTCTCGATGCTCTCGCCGAACTTGGCGCGCAGGGTGCCGGGCGCCGCCTTCTTCACGTCGGTCGCGCCCATGATCTCGCGGTACTTGCGGATGGCGTCCTCGCCTTCGAGCACCATCGCGACGATGGGGCCCGACGACATGAAGTCGGTGAGGCCGCCGTAAAACGGGCGATCCTTGTGGACGATGTAAAAGACCTTCGCCTGCTCCTTGCTCATCCGCGTCAGCTTGACCGCGACCGGCTTGAGGCCGCTTGATGCGATGTCGGCGAGGATGTGCCAGGAGTGGCCCTTCTGGACGGCGTCGGGCTTGATCATGCCCAGGGTCAGTTCGACGGCCATGTGATGCTCCTTATCGATTGGTTACGGGTGGTTATGCGACTGGCGGCGGATGATCTACGGTTCGGCCCGGCAAATCAAGACCCAAGCGCGCGACTCCTGCTCGACTCGCTGGCAGCGTGGTCGCAGCAAAAGAGCTTGACCGCGCCCGCAATCTGAAATAGTTTTCGGGCCGCTTTTGCTCAGATAGCTCAGCAGGTAGAGCAGCGGACTGAAAATCCGCGTGTCGCTGGTTCGATTCCGGCTCTGAGCACCGACGGGGGGCCGTTGGATTTCGCAGCAGCGCTATTGGCGCCGCTCGCGTCGTTTCGCGCCAGTCGCGTCGTTTCGCGCCAGCCGCGTCGTTTCGCGCCAGTCGCGTCGTTTCGCGACATGCGAGATCCCACCAAACACCCCGATCCGTAGGCCGCTCGGCTCAACATCTCGTCATAGTCGTCATGCACCGACGAATGACGAGATTTGGCCGAGCACCCCCCGTGCAGCCATCGGGACCTCTTTTTGCTCTTTTTCGTAAGAGCGCTAACCCCGTGATGACGAGGTAATGATGAAAAAAAGAGGGCTCAACATGGGCTTTTTCCGTCGCTGCATGACGAGATGTTGAGATTTCTTCTTTTAAGGAAGGATAGAAAATAACTGAACACCCGAATAGAAACGGCGGCATTTGTCGACGGAAAATCTCTCTATCTCGGGCCTCAGAGACGACACGCGGATTTTCCGTCGCGTGTCAGAGCCGTTTGTTCAGGAACAGCACCCCCGCGCTGGCTTCCCTGTTCACCGTCGCGCGTTCGTCAGGGGAGCTTACGCACAGCGTCGGATAGCGTCTTGGGAGCCAGGCGGCCGTAAACGCGCTCGACCATGGTGCTAGAGCTGTGGCCGAGCAGCTGCGAGACCACGTAGGAGCTCTCGCCGGCCTGCACCAGCCACGACGCAAAGGTGCGGCGCAGGTCGTTGGGCGTCACGATGGCGACGCCGGCAGCGCGACAGGCCACGGCCAGGTCGCGGCGCACGTTGGGCCAGGGCTCAAGCAGCCGGCCGCGCACGCGCCGTCGAGCCTGGAGTGCGGCGGCCAGGCGCGAGTGCAGGGGCACGAAGCGGTCACTGCGGCCGGTCTTGGTGCCGCGCACATGCACCTGGCCGGCCGTCCATAGGATGTCCTGCCACTCCAGGCCTTCAAGCTCGCTCAGCCGGGCGCCGGTGTAGATGGCGGTCAGGACGAACAAGCCGCGCTCGGGCGCGAGCTGCTGGAGCAGGGCCACTGCCTGCGCCTGCGTGAGCCAGACCTTGCGAGGCACATAGCGGGTCTTGAACCGCGGCATGATCTGCGCAGGCGTCGGCATGGGGTGGCCGCGGCGGTGGGCCAGGTCGAGAGCGCGACGCAGCACGCACAGCTCTTTGCGCACCGTCTCTCGGGCCGCCTTCTCGTGAACGCGCTGCTGGGCGTAGTCCTGCACGATGTCGACGTGCAGGGACGATAGCGGCTCGGTGCCGAGCAGGCGGATCAGGTGGCCGGCGCGCTGAAAGTAGCACTGGCGGGTCGCATCGGCGTTATCGAGAAGCCCGCGACGGAACAGATCTTCTAATGCGTGGGCGACGGAGTACGCGAGCGAACCCGAGGCTGCACCGGTTGTAGGGTCAGCTTGGGGAGCTCCAGCGGGCGCGGAAGCGGGGAGGGGTGAAGCGGGCTCGTCTGGGGACGGTCTGCGGGGCTCGCGGGGCTTTGTGGCCACGATGGACTCGTTACACCAGTTTCGGGATGATCAAGAGAGGCATTTGCATTGCCCTCATATCGCGCGAGCTCCTCCACCGACACGCGCAGCAAGCGGCCAACACGGACGCAGCGCATCGCCGAGCTCATCAGCCGCTGCGCCTGGCGCAGCGAGCAGCACAGGCGGCCCGCAACCTGCGCAGGCGTCAGAAGTGGCGCTAGGAGTGCTTGGCGACCTTCCATATCTGCCCTCGCATGGACCGTCCGTCCATTGCCAGATACTCACCTTGAACAACGCGACCCTGAAAGCTGCGCAGCAGGAAAGACACCTGCCGGGCATCCGGGATCTGCGAGCGCCCATGCGTTGAGCACTGCTCGCTCAGCGCGTCGAGCAGCTGCGTAAAGCGCAGCTGATGGCCAGGCGACTTGGCCTTGTACTCCAGATCTTCGGCGATCCACTCCAGCGCTTCGCGCACGCTGCACCCGTCGACGTTCTGCGCCTTGCAGAGCTCGCGCCATCCGGCGATGAGGTCAGCCAGCGTGTTGCCGGCCGTGTCTGCCTGCTGGGCCAGCTGCTCGTGCGCTTCGATGGGATCGGGAAGGCCGGCGAACACAAGCGCGCCCCGCACCACGTCGCTCCACTCTTCAAAGCTGCCCCAGGGAGGCAGCACCAGCGGCTCCTTCTGCCGCTGCACCTGATATGCGCGAAGCAGCGTCAAGCAGTCCGCAACCAGCTGCGGCCGATGCTGGAGCACGTGACGCGCGAGATGCGGATGCTTGAAGCCCGTTCTCCGCTCGGGATTCTGGTCAGGGCTGAGCAGCCGGATGTGCAGCGTGCGCCGCGCAGTGTCAGCCCGCTGTGCAAACTGGACGTTGTTGCCGGTGCCCCACCAGATGCAGAACAGCGGCCCGCTGAAGTTGTCATTGACGCCGAGCAGGCGGTCTTCCCACCAGGTGGAGGTCAGCGCCGCGTCAAACTTCCCGTTGCCGAACGGGCGGGCGATGTTGTCGATGAGCTTGACCGCCTCACCGCCACGCGCAACGGCGGTAATCACCTTGCCCTCTTCTGCCTCATCGGCGGCCTGCGTGGTCACGGGCATGCGGCGACCGGTGGCGATGTACCAGGCGACGTGGCACAGGAAGGTCTTGCCCGCTGCGCGCACGTTCGCATCGACGAGAAAGAACGGCGTTGCGCCATCGTATGCAGGCCGCGCAAACGGCGTGAGAAGCCCCGCCACCCATGCCGATCGATGCACGGGCTGAGAGAAAGGAAAGTCGCAGACCAGATCAAGAATCCGCTCGCGTGCAGCTGCGACATCGTTGGCGGACGGGAACTCTGGGACGTGTCCGAATGTTCCCGAGGGCGCGTAAAAAAGCTGCGTCGCCTCGTCGTAGCCAGGTTCTTGAAGCACGGTCCCGTCGGGCCTGAGCACCGGATACTCGACGGCGTAGGCCAGGTGAGGGATGTGCTCCCACTCTCCGCGCGAGCGAACGCCCGAGACGCACCAGTCCGGCACATGCTCGTCTTTGTGCGGCTTGCGAAAGCGCGCAACCTCTGAGATTTTTTCGCGGAGCGAGGCCGCCGGCATCGGATCGATAACTGGCGTCCAGCGGCCGGCCTTCCTGCGTCTGCCGATGCGAACGAGCTCGCCGGCTCGCTGGAACATGCTGCGGTCCTTTGACAGCGCCAGCACGACATCGTCGTTAACTCGCTTTTCGTCGATGTCCCAGTAGATCGTGATCGGAAGTTCGGGGCTGTCGTCCGCGTCGGAGCGCGCCTGCTTCTTTGGCTTGGCCATCTAGCGCGCCTCCGACAGTGGCCGCATCGTGAAGGAAAAGAAGGGGGGGATCACGGCCTGGCCTCGCTCATTCGCGCGCTGCGTGCGCTCGTCGATGTTCGCTGCGCTTCGGATACCTTGCGGCGCAGCAGATCCTCGCCGTAGGGCTGCGGCAGGCGAGGGTTGTAGTGCTCGGCCAGGATGTTAAACGCCGTCGCTGGGTCAAGCTGGAGCTCGCGCACGAGGATCGCGGCGAGTAGAAATGTTTGTGTGCCGCGGCCGGTGTTTTCCTCGGCGACGGGCCAGTGCTTGGCGCGTGCGATGGCGCGGCCGACCAGGCGCGCGCGGCTTGCGCCGAGCTGCGCGGACGGCAGCGAGAACGCCAGCTGCGGCGCAGGGAACCACGACGGATCCCAGCTGGGCAGTACGGCGAGCATGGAAGCGCTCGGCTCCTCTGCCCAGCTGTAGATGTGGCCGCTTGGGTGGCGTGACGGCGGGCAGACAACCTGCCCCTCGTCCGCGCGAACGTCCTTCGCCTGCTTGGCAATGTGCGCGCGGTTGGGCAAGCGAGCACCGCCGACCGGGCGCAGGTAATACCAGTGCTCGCCGCGACGGGTAATCACGCGCATTGGAGTGCGCGGCAGGTGCTGGAGTGCCCAGCGGAGCGCCTCGGCGCTGTCGAGGTCGAGCACGACCACGGGATAGCGGGCGCCCGAAACTGCGCCGGTGTGAATGCCGACGTTGAACCAGTCGCGATAGCTGCGCCGGAGCTGCTCGGGCGATTGCCAGGGCACAGACTGCCAAGCGCGCCGCACCGGCGCCTTACCACCCCAAGAGGGCGAGCGGAGCCAGTGAACAGCGAGGCCCAGCGCGGCTAGCTGCATAGCCTGCTGAAGGATGCTATTGGACATCGCGCACCCCCGAGGAAAAAGGGAGGCTCAAGACGGCGCTGCCAGGGGGCTGTGGCAGCATGAGCCCGCTCGATTCCCCCGCGCGCTTCGACCGGGGCACGCGCCGCGGTGCGCGGTGAACCACTCCAGCCTGCGGACCCTCGGCGGCCTGGCGCGGTAGACAGGCATTGGTGATGCCCAGCGACTCATCGGCCCAGATGTACCAGTAATAAGGGGCCAGGTCGGTTTTGCCGTCGCCGGTAAAGGAGCTGCGCGGAAGGAAAAGCACGGCTGTGGGCGGCATGTCGGCAAGCCACTGGCGGTCACCACGCGGAGCCAAGCGACTGGAGCCGCACGGCTCGCCCCAGGTAGCGCGCAGGTACATCGCAACCCCGCAACGCGGTGCGCTGAGTAGCGCGCGCTCGATGATCTCGCCGGCCGCGTAGTTGGGCGGGTTGCTCACGACCCAGCAGGGGCGATCGGCGTACACAAGATCATCGCAAGCGTCCAGGTGCAGATCCGCCGGCAAGGCCGGATCGATGTCGTTGAGCAGCACGCGCCCGAACCGAGGCGCGAGAGCGCGCGCCATGCGGCCATCCCCAGAGCACGGGTCTATCAGCAAGCCGCCGCGGATCTGAGGATAGGCGGCAAGCAACGCTTGGGTGGGCCACTCCTGCGTAAAATACTGGTCAAGGTGTCTGCGCGGCATCGCTGGCCCCCTTTACACAAATGCCCTCGCCGCACGTCGGGCAGCCCTGACCCTCGTCGAAGGGGTGTTGGCAGCTCGCCGGGTGGATGGGTACGCGCAGGAAGTGGGCGAGCTCGCTTGCCGCCAAGAGCACACCCTCGCGAATGCCTTGGCACTTCTCCTTGCCGAACGGTGCAAACAAACCCGCCCCGATTACCAGGGCAGGAACGAGCCGGGCCGCCTCGTCGCGGGTGTTGAGCCTGTCGAGCACGACCGTTAGCGTGTCTCGGTGCGGGCCCTCAGCCAGCGTGGAGACGAGCAGCTGGGCCTTCTGCCACTCACCCGCCAGCGCGAGGCTCAGAACTTTGCCGGCCGTGTCTCCCAGAGCCGCGGCCCGTTCACGCGCTTGCGCGCGGTCCTTCCGCGCGACGCGGTCTGCACGCCAGTTGGCCATCGCTTCGCGCTTGCCGTAAGCGATCTGCCCGACGGTCAGCACCGCACAGACACCAAAGGCGGACAGGGTAAACCACAGCGCGGCTTTGGGGTCAGGCGGTGGCTTGTTGACAGTACCTGCGCCGCAGAGAGCGGCGGTGCAGAGCACCAGAAGGGCAGCAGCGCAGCTCCATCGGCACTCGGCCACGAGGGCGCGCACAATGGGGGCGTATCTACGCATGGGCCGCTCCTTGCCTGTTCTGCTTCTTCGTAGGCGTCATTAGGCACCTCGGGTCGTGCTGTGTTCGCGGCTGCCCTGCTCGTCGAGGTAGCGGACGGCGAGCACCTGGATGGGGCGGGCCAGCGTGGAGTGGCAGCGGGGGCACTGGCGCTGCTCTGTGAGAACCGAGCCGAATGCCCAGTAATCGGCCAGCTCAAGCGAGGCCCAGCGCTTGGGGTCTGCTTTGAGCGCCTCGTGCAGGGCGCTTGTGCAGCGGGTCGTAGTGCTTGCGACGGGGACAGAAGCGAGCGAGGGCATGATGGGCCTCCGGTGTTGCTTTGTCGGGGCCCCGTGATATCGTCCAGATGTCGAACGGGGCTTGTTGAGGAACGGGCACTGCCAGACACTTGGGGCCCCCTTGCCGGGGGGCCCTTTTCTTTTTGGGGTTGGTGACCCGGTGCTAGGCGCGCAGCGAATCCATGGGCCTGCGTGGCGCTGGGTCGCGGTCTGGGTCTTCTCGCTCGTCGTCCTCGGGCTGGGTGCGCCCCATGCATCGGGCGATCTCTGCCTCGGATTTGCCGGCGGCGCGCTGCCTGGCGGCGAATGTCTCCCGCAAGTCGCAGAAGTTGCGCGGCGCGATGCCGATTTCAGCGCAGGCCGCGTGAAGGTCGCGGTCAAGGTAGGTCCAGGGCACCAGCAGCAGCCCAGACACATTGCGCTCAGCGATCGCGCGCAAGCAGCGGGGCAGCGGCACGAAGCGAGAGCGGCCGAGCCTGCCGCCGAGGATCCGGATGTCCTGGGCGGTGAGGTCGCAGTGACGCCGCTCGATGGACTCCAGCTCTGTGCGC